>Ga0066789_10000441_pt1 | contig 16435 bp, 21 predicted proteins | sample OrgsoiDNA2013049_FD_70960 | JGI IMG/M metagenome (GOLD analysis project Ga0066789, IMG submission 70960) | Permafrost soil microbial communities from the Arctic, to analyse light accelerated degradation of dissolved organic matter (DOM) -... | ecosystem: Environmental > Terrestrial > Soil >...
CGCGACGACGCCAACCGGTTTCGTGCTGCCTGGGAGGAAGGCAATGGCGTCAAAAATGTTCTGGCTGATGACATGGACACCGTGCTTCACCGCGAGCGGCTGGATGCCGGCAAGAAGCGGTTGCATCCGCGCACCATGCCGCTGGATGAATTGCCGGATGGCGTGATGGTGCAGCAGGGAAGCGAGAGCTGTCTGATCATGCAGGGGCGGGCCCTAACATGGTCGCCGGCAGGTTATCGCGAAACGCCAAGCGCGATCAACGACGCCATGCTGTTGACACCGCCCTCGACGCTGCGTGCGCTGGACGCGGGATACCGGCCGGTGCTGCATCCGAGCGCGAAGTCTCCAACTGCAAGTCCGTCGTCATCCTGAGGTGCGCGCTCCAGATCGGCCGCGCGACGTCGAGGGCAGCGCGAGACTCAACGATTCACCAAGCGTATCGCACGCTCCCCTTGCCGGCGTAGCTGCGCGTCACCTCGGAGAACTCGCCTTCGAAAGTGGCGGCGGCGGACCAGCCATTCATCCACTTCATTTCCACGGAGGCGGTGGTGAGTGCGGAGTCGGAAGCCTGCGCGGCGCCGTTCACAACGAAGCTGGCACCGGGCAGCGCCTGGAATGTCGCGCCGATCGAGCGATCGGGATCGTAGTCGTGCGCCCAGGCTAAGCGGCCGCGCAACGTCAATACGCCATTCTGCACCGCGTATGATTTGTCGGTACGAATGCCGAGCTCGCTGCGGGTGTCGGTCACGCTCTTCGTCCCATAAGCCAGCGCAAAGGTGTTGGTGCCGGCCAGCGCCTGCTCGGCGTAAGCCGGCAGGTCGAAGGTGGTGAACTGCCCGGCGGCATAGGGCGTGATGCCGATACCGCCCATGACGGGTGTGACAAAACGATAGCCGGCTTCGACGCGGCCCGCATAGGTGTTGGCGTTGAAGCGCGCCTGCAACTGATCGATGCCGGCGATGCTGACGGTACGATTGGTGGTGACATCCTGCCAGCCGTAGGCAAGTGCGCCGGAAATGTACGCCGGCCCAACCGTGTGACGAATGAAGGCGCCGGCCTGGAACAGATCGGAGCGGCCGGTGCCTGCATTGGCGACGCTGAAATTGGTGCCGCCACCGGCGAGCGTGAAGCCGGCAATCGTGAACGGCGAGAAACGATAGTCGGCGCCGACGGCCGTGCCAAAAACGCGCGAATTCGCGGTGTTGGATCCCAGCGCCGCATTGCCGTCGGTGGTTTGCGAGCCGCCGAAACCTGCCGCCCACACGCTCCAGCGTTGTACGAATGGAACGGCGGGAGGTGCCTTGGTGTAGATCGCCGCCAGGGCGTCGTTCGAGCGGCGCTTTGCGGCGTAAGCGAGCGCATCCTCATCGGCGTAACCTGTCGCGTTACCGCCCGCACTCGCGCCATCGCTGCGCCCGCCGATGAACGGATCGGTCATGACGCCCATGAACATGTTCATCGCATCGAACGTGGTCTGCTGGGTGCCGGTTGCGGTCTCGCCCGAGGCTTGCGTTAATCCTGCCAGGGTCAACCCACCGAACACGGCGGGAATGCTGCCATTGGCGTTGAAGAAGCCGGTGAGCGCGTTGGCGACGTTCTGCTGGTTGGTGCTGAGATTCGACGACATTCCCAACGCCAGATTGAGGAAGGCGTCGGTGCCGTCGTAACTCAAGGTCGACGTGAAGCCTGTGGGCAGATTGGTGCTCGCCAGCGCATTGAACGTGCCGCTGACGCCACCGGTAGCGGTGAGAATGGTGTATTGTTTGGCGACATAGCTGCCGCCGGCGAAGCTCGCATTCACCGTGGCGCCCGTGAGCGTCGCGGCGCCGGTAACGCTGGCGAGCGAGGATGTCGCGGGATTGAGCTGCACCAGATATAGCGCGCCGGACTGGAACGCGAGATTGCCGACGATCGCCATCGACGTGCCCGGCGTGCCGCTGCCGGGCGTAAACGATCCGGTGACTGTGGCGTTGGCGCCCGATACGGTGCCGGCACCGCTCAATGTGCCGAACGTCTTGTTGAAGCCATTCAGATCCAGGGTCGCCCCGGCCGCGACGGTGAACGCGGTGCTGGCCCCGAATGCGCCCGCGGATCCGGCGCGCAGCGTTCCGCCGTTCACGTTGGTCGCGCCCGCATAAGTGTTGCTCGCTGAAATCAACAGGGTGCCCGTATCGGTTTTGACCAGGCTGCCGGCCGACGCGCCGTTCGATATCACGCCTTGCAAGGTGCTGGTGGTGCCGGCCGCGATGTCGAACATGGAAGCGCCGGCAATCTTGAATAAATGGGGCGCCGCGAATGTCGAGGTGGCGGTCACGGCGAATGTCGCACCATCCGAAATCACGATGCCGTTGTTGGCAGCACCGAGATTGGCGGTTCCGGCGACCGACAGTGTACCCGCACTGATGTTGACGTTGCCGGTGAAGGTGTTGGTTGCGGACAGCGCCAGCATGCCGACGCCAGTCTTGTTGAGCGCGGTGGTGACGCCGCCGGTGGTCAAGCCGGTTCCGGCGATGGTGTTGGCATAAGTCACGGTGCCACCGGACACGCCGATGTTGGCCATGACGCCGTTCAGAAAGATTCCAGCCCCCTGTGCCGTTCCCGATCCGCCGGGCGACCCACTGAAGTTGCTCGGACCTTGGCCGGTGCCAGCGCTGCCGCCGGAACCACCGGTAACGGCGGCGCCGGAGATCGGCGAATCGAGAATGGTCAGGGTGCCGCCGGTGGCGACATAGATGGCGCCGCCCTGGGCGCCGCCGCCGTTGCCACCGGAACCACCATCCGAACCGGGTCCTTGGCTCCCCTGGTTGTTGGTGACACCGTCGCCGCCCTGCGCGCCGTTGCCGCCACTGGTATTGCCGGCGCCGCCGTTATTGTTCGGCGTGTAGGCGGTGCTGTTGGTGGTGCCGGAGCCGCCTCCGCCGCCGCCGGCGTCGCCCAACGATGTCCCCGCGGTCCCAACGGTGCCTTGCGTGCCGGTATGTCCGCCGGTGCCGCCTGTGCCGCCACCACCGCTGGCTCCGCCGTTGTTGGCCGCGCCGCCATTGCCGCCATTGCCGCCGTTGACCGGATCGGAGGCCCCGTTCTGCGCGACCCCGCCATTGCCGCCGGCGCCGCCGGTGCCGGTGTTGCCGGTGAAGGTCACCGCGGCGAGCGTGACGTTGGCGCCGCTGCCGACCAGCAATCCGCCACCCGCAGCGAGACCGCCGCCGCCGCCGCCGCCTGAACCGTAGGCCAGTCCGCTGCTGAGGAAGCCGTTGCTTCCGTTCTGACCGCTGCCGCCGAGCGCTGCGGTATTGGTGATCGACAGGCTCGAAATATTAACTGTCGGCGCATTAGTACCGTTGACCACGATGCCTTGAAACGCGGACGCGCCATTGATGGTCTGGCTATTGCCGGTGATGTTCACGGTAACGTTGGCATTGCTCGCCTGAAGTTGTGCGAGCGAGCTCGACAAGGTGAAACCGGTGGTGACGTTGATGATGACGGTTGTGCCTGTGCCGGCCGCCGCGACCGCGGCCACCGCGGTGTTCCAGTCGGTCTGATTGGCCACATTGATCGCCATGGCCTCGGTGGCGAACAGACTTGCCGCGCAAATGATCGGGTATGCGAACCATCGCAACGAACGCAGCGTCGACCAAATCGGCGCAGCAGATATCGATCTCGCAAGACGAGTCATTCCATTCTCCGAGATGAAGGCAAAATTGTTAGGAAGTGTTTTTGGAGTTGGAGACGATTGTCTCCAAGTTGCGGCGAGATGAAATGCGCGCGGTCGCGCCGTCAAGCGCAGAACAATGCAGCTGCGCGAATAGGCCAAGTTAGGTGCAAAAATACTACGTTATGTGCACGCAACGCTGCGTTCGATATTCAAAATGGGTGTCGGCAAAGCCACCGTCGAAGATCTTGTGAACGCTACATAGCATTTGATTTTCGAAAGCCGGCCGCCGGCAACGTCACGATTGAAAATCTTGCGAGGCTTTGACGCGATGCCGAATCAAAACGGTAATGCCCACCCACCATGCTTATGGTCGGGCGGAAGAACATTGGGCGAGGTTGTAAGTAGTGCAGTAGAGAGTTCTTTCAGGAATCGGCACGCCCGGACCGTCGCGAGAAAGTGGTTAATGTTCATCGCGCGCGTGAGGTTGCAGGCGAGGACGTGCAGCGCCATCTCGGTCGCCACCTTCGGCAACGTCTTCATCAGAAAGTGCGTCGCACCCATCACCGATTGGGTTTTCACACGGTCTGGACCCAGAGCAGACATTGACGAGTCGCTTCAACAACAGGCCACGCCGACTCGCGCACGCGACTGAAAAAATTCAGTCCTCCGGGCGCAGGTCGCTTCGACGCGCTGGATCAGCCGCTCCCGCAGGGCAGGAGGAGGACGAAGACGCGCACGATGGGCAGGTAGGGCTCCATCGCCGCCGCAAGCGCTGCGGGGGACATGCCGGCCAGCCGCGCGTATTCGGACTGCACGGCCGCATCGACCCGCGCGCGCCGCTCCGGATTGTCGACGAGTTCCGGGGCGAGCTCGGAAAGGACGATGTGGCAGAACCCAAGGTCGAGGGCGGCGGGCCCGCGACCGCACCGGTCCAGTCGATAAGTCTCGGACCATCCGCCGTCATGATCACGTTGCCGGGGTGAAGGTCGGCACACAGCCCGCCCCCGGCGGCAGGCGCTCGATCAGGGCGAGGATGCCAGTGGCGATGTGCTTCGCAAGCGTGCCGCCGGAGAACCGCAAAGAGCCGTCCATATGGTCGAGCAGAAAGAGCACGTCCGGCGGCGGGGGCGTCTTGTGAACGGATAGGTAGAGAGACGCGAGGATCGACGTCAATGCCGCGAATCGCGCATGCAACGCGCGCCATGACGAACACCCGCCAAGGCAACTCCGCGAAACGTCACAATGATCGGATCGCAACCGAAAGTTTGACAGTCCTCCTGTCTTGTAATCGCATTTCGATCGGGTGATGCTGCCGTCGTCGCATAAGACGTTATCGACCGGGGCGGCGAGAGACACACCACCCATCAGCCAGCGCCTGAAGCGTCGTGCAACACGACCAGAGGCCAGCGCACCGGGATGGTCCAGTGACCGCGCCGTGGCATGGACGCAAGGCGACGAGCCGCTGGGGGGCGCCCCGGCGGCTCTCTTGTTTTTTGCAAAAGCATTTTGGAAGTCGACCCCGGCCGCGCCACCGGGCGAGCTGTCAGTTCAAAACAGCTCGGCCGCGTATTTCATTTCAAATCAATGGCCAGACCCGTGCCTCGCTGCACGCCGGTCGCCGCGCGGTCGAGATTTCGGGCGCGACGTTCAAACGGGGATTTGGGGGGCGGTCTGCACCTGTGTCTCATGGATATGACTGCATTTGGTGCATCTGATGGTCCAGTGCTCGAAGCCGGAGCGGGCAGGCGTAACGCGCTGGACCGTCATGCCACCTTGGCATCGAGGGCAGCCAGGTAGCACTGGCGAAGTCGGCAGTTGAGATTCAGGCATATCTGTTGCTCACTCAGACTTGCCCAAAATCTAGCGAGGTGGCGGCGTGCTGTCTGGTCAATATTGATCACCCGGCCCAGCCGCGCTGGTGACGCCGTCGCGCGGCTCGATACGACGTGCGCTGCGCCGTAATCTCGCTGCTCGTCACCGGCAATCAACCTGCGGTCGGGCATTCGCTGTTCGTGGAAATCTTTCGATAGAAACCGGTCTTAAAGCGCCACACCGGTCCGGCGCGCGTCATGAATCTTTCCGAACGTGATCCCGCAGCCATTTCTCATTTTTGAACAGCGCGCGAAGGGAGACCGCGATATGCAGGTGCTGATTCCGTTCGTCTCCCGGAGGAAATGTCCGCGCATAGCGCAGCACATAGCGCCGCAGTTCCGTCAATTCATCCAAGCTGTAGAGACGGTCGACGCGGGGAACGACGGTCGTTGTTGAATCGAGCGTGCGCCTTTTACGGCGCGCACGCGAGTAAATCGCGATCACATTAACCGCCAGAGCCTTCAGCGGTATGTACGTCACACGAGCAACTGACAGCATCGCAGCCACCTATGCGGACGGACAGAGCACATGCTCGCAGGTCACGAGACGGCCACGACGATGCTTTCAGTCGCGGCACACATGAGGCAGGTGTAGGTGCGCAAATCGAAGCCGGGCTTATCCGGCTCAAGACGCGAAAGGATCATTGGAGACTCGCAGTCCGGGCAGAACGGGCGCTCGCTCGAAGCTTTGCCATAGAAAAACGAGGGAACTGAACGATTGAGCATAACACGCTTCCTTTGGTTGGGCGGGAGCGCAATACTCTCAGTCACCGAGATGCCTTGGACGGGGGGCCGGTGATGGTATCACCATGCGCGTCGGGGTTACCGAACTCTGGTCAATATTGCTCACTTTCGAAAATTTGCACTGCCGTTAACTATCGTCTCAGGCGGAACGCTTTGCGGGTATTAGACATTGGCTCAATTGGAGGTGGCCAATGCCGCATTATTATTTCGATATCAAGGACGGTCATAGGCTAGTTGACCCGTCAGGATCAGAATTCAAGAATGATGACGCCGCCATCGCCAAGGCGAAGGTGATCGCTATCGGAGTTTCTCTCGACAAGCCCGCAGTCGATCCGAAGCGGGTCATTGCTGTCTTAAACAGCTCACGGGAGCAAATTTTTAGCGTGCCCGTTTACTCGAAACCATCAATGAGCAGCATGTAAGCATTCGCCGTTGCAATGATCCAGCTGATCGGTCTGCCGTCCTCGCGGCGAAGCTGACCCCCTAGCTCAAAAAAACTCTGCACGGAAGGGGTCGGTCTCTCCAATGCAGAGAAGTTTGGGAGTGCGTCCAATCTAGCGGCGTGGCGGGAAGCTGTCTGGTCAATAACAGACAGTTCGGCAAACAACGCCTCGCTCGGCGCTTGTCCCTAATGATTCTCTCTTAGCTGCGGCTTGTCATGCAAGACCGCACTCAACAGCGAATTGTGAACTTCGATGTGCCCGTTGTAATCGATGAGGCCCAGCTTACGAAATTTGTTCATGAAAAAGCTGACGCGGGATCGGCTGGTGCCGATCATCTCCGCCAATGTTTCCTGGCTGATATTCGGACTGATCGGCTGCGGGCTACCTGCCTTCCCAAAATTCGCCAACAGCAACAGCATGCGCGCAAGCCGCCTCTCGCTCGAATTTAATAGTTGATCGATCAGGTCCTCCTCGATCCGACTGTTGCGGGTCAGGAGGTACGCCATAAACATCTCGGAGAATTGCGGCTCGTCATGAAGGGCGGCCAACATCGCGTCCTTCGTGATGGCCGTGATGACGCAATGGTCCATCGCCGTTGCAGTCGATATGCGTAGCTTGTGGTCATTCATGCAGCCCTCGCCAACGAACTGTCCGGGTCCCAATATCCCGACAACCCCCTCCTTGCCCTGATCGGACAGGACAGTCATCTTGACCTTGCCTTCTTGAATGTAAAACACCGTTGCCGCGACATCGCCTTGCGCGAACACATTCTGATGTTTTTGAAATTCCAATACTGTCTTTCCTGCTCCAACCTTGGCGACAAAGACCTTTGCGTCAAACGCGGTTTTGCCTGGGCGGGCCATGCAAACCTCCTTTGCCAAAATGGACTTTGGTAGAACAAGACTAGGCGAAGAGGGTTGCATATTCCGGTACGATCAACTCGTCAAGGCAGCGCTTGCACTCGCGCGATGGTATCCCGATGTCTGTCAAACATCCTCGCAGCGGGCGCTCCGAGTCATGGGTCTCGGTACGAGTGGGATGCAGTTATCAGCGGCTGGCCTCGTGCAGATCGGCCTCAACTTCACCCGCGTCGAATTTGCAATTGGCCGCCGTGTCTACGCGGTCGCAGTTGGCGTCGAACGTGGTCAATGCGCCGTCCAGGTCTCGCACCTTGCGCTGGTCAATGTTCGCGAGCGCCTCGTAACTCACATCGACGCGCACGGGACGAACTGGCTCTTCACCTTCAATCGCCATCCAGAACCCAATTGCTCTGCGGTCATAGTCATGGTTTCGACGGTCGTCTAGGGCCCGTACAAGCATGTTGATCCTCGCTGAGGTCGCGGGCTTAAACGCATCGGCAAGGACAGCAAACCCAGACAGCCCGACGCGCAATCAACCGAGGAGTCGAGCGCGACGGGTCGGCCGAACTGGGGGGCGCGAAAACGGTTCGGCCGCGACGACAATACCGCCGATGTCAGCGCACGCTTATCCCGATCGCGTGACCTTACGGCGATTCCGTCGCTCGCGCGCCGACCGGCTAATCTGAATTGCTGACTGACGGACGGACGAGGAGCGGGAAGTGCGGGAGAGCCACACCAAGAAAATGCGACGACTCCGCGCCGCGAAGCCAACGGCACGTGCCGCTGGACCGCCATCAACATCCAAAGCCTTGGCAATCACCAACAAACTCATTGATCATTGCGATAGCGACAGCCAACCCGGCGACACCGACGAGGTAAGGGTTCGCAAAACGGGGAGCCTTCTTGAGCAAGGTCTTTTGATCGCGGCAGAAAGAAATTCAGACGATATCAGCGTGATGATGAACCAGCCAATTGTCCCGCCGTCCGATTAGTTTACGATTACGCTACATGAAAACAACCAAACCAAGAGAAGTTAATTGCCCTGCCTGTAAAGGCACTGGATTTCAAAAGGTCAAACAGCCAAAGCAGCCCGTCCGCAAAATGTTCCCCGCGCGCTGCACAAAATGTTTAGGCAAAGGGCGGTGGATAAAGCCCGTCCGTCAGCTACAATGATCTGGATTGGAAACCAAACCGTCTAGAGCCGACTTGCGACATCTCAATGAACTATGGTGCATTCACGAACGATAGTCTTACCACGATGTATGAGGTCGTCCGTGGAGCACTGGATGCTGACGACACGCTAAAAGCACGGGGCGAAGAGATCAGGTTTCGGATCCGCGAAACGGCTGATTGGAAGAAGCATGCTGCTGATCTGGAAATGGAAATGATTAAGCGTGGAATGATCTTCGAAGTGATTAATTGGTCCCAAGGTCAGGCAGAGCTTCCCTTATAAGATGGACGGAACGGCTTCACGGTGTAGTCATGCCGCCGCTCGATCTTCCTTATCGGCGCCCCGCGCAACAATCATCAGGTCGGCATCCTGCAACGGCCGTTGCAGTGCCTTCGCCTCATCCAACGGCGCGCGCATCCAGACGTCGCATTTCCTCGTGCGTTGTCAGGATGGCGTGGCTTTGGGATGGATCGGTTCGACGATCGCGTTCGGTGCCGTCGTCATGAAGCCGTACACGAGGTGAGGGCCGCGGATCGGTTTTGACTTGGTGCCACGATCGCCTTTGAACTCGGTCCAGATGCCAGCGAACGCGGTCAGCGGTCTGTCGTCGTTTAGCGCAAACCAAACCACGTCTTTCTTTTTTGTCTCCGGGTTCGGTTCCGGCGCGTATTCGGCGAAGCTGTTGAACGGGACCAGGCAACGGTTTTCGGGCTTTAGCCAGGGCCGCCAGTGAGGCGAGGTTGTGTTGCGGATATTGGTGAGCCAGCGCGCGAGGGAGGCGGCACAGCGCATCATAAGTCAGCTCACTCTCTCCGGCGGCATTACGCACCACGGGTGCTGGATAGTCCGGAAACACGCCCGGCATCGGCTGCAGATTACCGACTTACAGGTTGATCACCCGGAACAGGGCGATGAGCGCGGCTTGGTTTGTGGTGATCGAATAGAGATTGCACATTTGACCGAACCTGTAGCGTCGCGTCTTTCAAATCCAGCGTGTTCTGCGGGTGGAACACCCTAACCGACGTTGATTGACAAAGAGAACGAAAAGAGAACATTATTCCATCCTTCAGTCAACCCGGAACCGCCATGCCGCAAGACGTGTTAAATCCCGCGCGGCCGACGCCGACCAGCTTGAGGCGGCTACGGATCAGGCCATCGCGGCTTGCGGCGGCAATGCTCGCAAAGCGTTGAGGGCGTTGATAGTGGCAAATGAATTTCTGGAGTCAGAGGTCTGCGAGTTGATGCAGGCAGTGTCGCACGCCTAACCCTCTAGACTCTCGGATATTGGGTGCTTATATTTTCCGCCTATTTTTAAATAGAAAAGCGTGGCTAATAGGCCACCAGAACTTCCATCTGCTCAAATGTCGTTGCGGGAATAGGGAAACAGTGGCCTCGCCCTTTTTGCGTAAATAGTCCGAGCCCGATCCATCAAGAGTTTTTGAGAGGCGAATGATGACTCGCAAGCGATCGGCCGACCCATCAAGAGCAGATGCCGAAAACACCCATCCCTCCGTCAGACATGTTCAACGCGTGGGACCGGCTCATGCAAAGGGTCTCCAAAATCTCGTTGGCATCAACGGCTATGTTCGTCAGGGTGACCCCTGTAATCGAATCCGATTGGACTTCGATATGAGTTGTGGAGAGTCGCCGATCAGGGTGAAGCGCCAGGATTTTGTTCTCGGTCTGCGGACCTGCTTCGTATCTCTTGCGCTCGCAAATTGCATCATACGTGTCGGAAGTATGTATGAACATTGGCTCGGAGAGGGTGCATACACAAGCAAAGCCACTGAGCGGGAAGCCATCGAGAATGAATCTCAGGGAGGAGTGTCAGCATCTGCCAGCATGGGGGCGGACACCGGGATGTCGTGGAAAGCCAAATTGGCGGCCGGCCTCTCGCTCGGCCTCCGAAAGAGGAAACGTCGCTCGACAGAAATGACCAACCAACAGAAAATTCGTGTCGAACTGATAGCCACTAGCGGACAAGATCGATGGCAGTTGGGAAACAGCTTCCGCGGTGATGCGAGGCGCGCTGATGGAGTACTTTTGGGGACATATTTCAATGAAGAACGCAGTGAGGACGGAGACTCCAAGCCTCTCTGCTTAGTCGAGCAGACGACGCCGGGCGAGCCCGTCGAGATAAACATCAGAGCATCTGCCCCTTTAGGTAGCCTAGTGGTCAGGTCTAAGCGCGGCGAGCCTACCGCGTCCGCCATAGCAGCGACTCACGCGCGATTGTGCAGGGAAGGCGCTTCGGCTGCACAGAAGCACTCTGCGGCGGAGGATAAGCTGAGGTCTCAGATCGCCGGGCTTGTGGTAGCCAAAGACCTCCGAAAAGCTCAGCTTCACGCTGGGGCTAAGTTAGGAGAGGGTATCTTTCTAATTGCGCAGCAGACCTTGATCATAAATGGTTCCGATGAAACGTCATGGACGAGTTCCCACCTCTAAGCCGGGAGGCCCTGCGCAAGGTCTCGGACGTTTGGAATTGCACTCGATCAGATTTGTTGTCGTTGATTGAAGCCGGCGGCCTTGATCCAAAAACGGATTTCAGGGGTGGAGATTTTCGCGGCTGGGACTTCTCTCGAAAAGACGTCAGGGGAATTGATTTTATCGGCTCTGATCTAAGGGGAACTGGCATTGCTACAGCCATTCGAGATGCAACCACTATTCTCTCGGGCGCTAAGCTGGATGAAACGGGTGCGGTCGATTTTCAATCAACAGTTGTGCGTCAACCGTACTTTCCACCTCTTTTCACGGCGACCGGTCAAGAACTCGCCGAGATCAAGCAACCACTCTCCATAGACGACCTGATTGCGCGTGTGCGCGCCAACGACGACATCGTCTTCTCGCACGCGCGTGAGCGGGCAATCGATCCGCTGGCCCTGCGTTCCCGGCTCCTCCTGAATCTCCCTCGCCATATCACCGCTGACGGTCTGCCCGGCGAGCGCGACATCCAGCAAGAAATTCTGGACGTCTGTGATTTTCTCGAGGAGGGCAAGCGCAAGTACGGGCGCGAGTACACGCAGTCACTGGAGCCGCCGGAACAGCCGATAGCGCTTGGCGATCTCGAATTCGGTCCGCTCGATGTAGCTGCCAAGATGTACCATGAAAGCTTCCACTACATCGGCTCGTACCGGCCCGGGCAGCATTTTGCATTTCGAGACAGGAACAGCGGCAGGATCGTCTGCATCGGCAGCGTGGCAAACATGCCGAAGAAAAGATCGCGTCGCACATTGATCCGCGATCGGTGTCGGTCTTTTCGCGATTCTTTGCATTTCGCTGGGCGCCTCCGAATACGTTCAGCTACTTCTGGGGCAAGTTGCGGCGTCAGATGATAGAGCAGCACGACACAAAACTGATGTTTTCATTCATCAATCCGAACCTCGGCTTCAACGCGAGTTCACACAAGGCCGCGCAATGGATCGAGTTCGCTCACGAGGAAGGTACACCCTATATGTACCTCGATGGCCGTTATCGAACGATGCGGTTCTTTGTAGAGAACTACGGCGTAAGCGATCCGGATCAGCTCAAAGAGAAGCTCGGCAATTCGTTTGAGGTCTCGACCATCGATCTCCGTCCGATGCTGATCCTCGCGATTCCGCTTTGGCGTCAGGCGCGAAAAGCGATCCCGACCGTACCATACCTCTTTGAACGCCCGGATTATCTGTGGCCCGATTGTTGAGCGCCCGAAACACACAACCCGTCGTCATCCGAGAACGTGACAATCAAATTCACTGCCGCAATCCGTTGCAGATCACGCGTGGTATGCCAGAGCCATCCACGTTTCGCAGAGCGAAATAGTCTGGGACTTTTTTCCGGTACTTTTTTGGGATCTTGGTCCGTTTCCGTCCGCTTTGATCCCTTGCGTTCTGTGCTGCGGAAAAGCCGGCCTGTCACGCCAAGTTCAAGCCGGCAGCGTCCCGCCCTTCATAAGCGCCGTCGCGCTCGGTGACACTCCATGGTCGCATGAACCGGCGGGGCTTGGCTGTGGTCAGGTTAATCGACCCGGTCTGCTTCGTCGGGATCTGTTGTCCAACCCTTCATGACGTCCGGCGCGGATGGGATATGCTTTGCGACGGCGACAGCCTTCAGCAATTGCCGTCCCAAATTTTCGGCGTGCTTAACGGTCAACAACGCAACAGGCCAGCCATCCGCGATCTGGAGCTTTATTGTCGTGCCCATGCGCTCAGAATGAAACAGTTCTGGATAGATGAGCGACCAAGCAGGCAACCGAGAATGCACCTCTAGCGCGCGTTCCGCGTAGGCGGCGAGCGTCGTGCCGGCCTCAGAGGCGGCAGCTTCCAGTTGAGCTTTAAGTGACGGCTCGACCCGCATGGAGATCGTTGCATCTTTGACCATTACCATCCTCCGCGCACAATGTACGCTGGTGTACTACATTGTTTGCAGTGGAGTCGATCGCGAAGCTTTCATTTATGTTTTATGAAAATGAGCTTGCATTCCTCTCATTTTTGTTTTATAGAAATGAAAGAAGTAAAAATGGGATTCGGACAACATGACGCCGGGCGACCTAGTCAGCGCAGTATCGATCGCAATGGACGTCCCCCGAGAGACGGTGTTCCAACATGACCGCAATCTGGTCGTAGCGGGTCTCCGCACTTTCGGTGGCCGTGGCCGCAATGCGCCGACAGTGACGCCGCTCGACGCGGCCAGGCTCATGATCGCCGTTCTTGGATCGGCCCGAGTGCTGGATTCAGTCGAAACGGTGAAGGCATTTACCGAGGCAACATTTCACCCGCTGGCCGGATCGCCGGTTTTTGATCCTGCAATTGCGAGTCTGCCCCCAAATCACAATTTCATCGAAGCTTTGGCAGCACTCATCAACGATGCGAGCGCGCCATTTCACGCCGATCACCCCCATCAATTCCTGCGACGGTTTGCCGAGATGATGATCGTCTGTGAAACACGCCCCACAGAAGGGGCCATAAGACATCCGAGAGGAGGTTCGGCCGAATACAAAACGGCGGAACAATCGATAGCAGAACGAAATAAGTATGATCCGGGGGTCTTCGATTACGAACCAAGCTACGAGCAGCAATACGGAATTTTTCAGGTACGTTCAACCCGCGGTGCGGCAATCGTGCTGTTGGGTCGCGCATTCCGAGAGAACGGACTCGCGTTCGAGACGACCGGACAAGCGATCGGCGACTTGATGGATGCCACCACGGGCAAGCCTAAAAAGCGAAACGCCAAGGACCGGGCTGGGGCGAAATCGCGGGCGGCGTCGTCATGACTGAGAGCGACAACCACCGTTCCACCTTCGCCGCGTTCACGGGGCGATTTGAGGCTGCGCATTGGCCCAGCCTGTTGGTTCGACGAAATGGTGGAAGCGCGCAACGCGCAGCCCGAACTATAGGAGGGCAGCGGACAACAGCCGCCTCCTCCCTGCTAACGCCAAAGATGGCCGCCGCTGACCTTGGCATCTCGACCAAGACTTTGACGGGCCACGCCGACGATGGTGAACTCCGCTACATCAACGTCGGTCGCGGCAAAAAGAAGAAACGGCGCATGTACACCCGCGCTGATCTTGAAGAGTTCAAAGAGCGCCGCGCGCAGAGAGAGGTCCGATGTCTGTCTACCGGCACAAAGAGAGCCCGTTCTACCACTTCGATTTCCAATTCAAAGGCGACCGCTTTCACGGATCTACGGGATGCACGAACAAGAGAGAAGCAGAAGCATTCGAACTTGCCGAGCGCGACCGCGCGAAACGGCAAGCCAAGATAGCGCCGTCGGCGGTATCAACGAAACTGGACGACGTCGCTGGCCGGTACTGGAGTGAGGTCGGCCAACATCAAGTCGCGTCGGATACAACATGGCGCGATATCGAGCGCCTAATCGGGTACTTCGGGGCCACCAAGTTGTTGACTGAGATTGGAGATGACGCTGTCGCGAAGCTCGTGGCCTGGCGCCGCGGGCAGCAGGCCGCCTGGAAGAAGAAGTTCAATGGTAAGCTTCTGCAAAACCCGGCTGCCCCGACCCGTCACAGTCAATCGCAGCACCACCGAGGTGCTGAAGAAGCTATTCACGCGCGCTAAGGCATGGGGCATCCGGTTCGACCATGAACCGAACTGGAAGCTACATTGGCTCAAGGAGCCCGAGGAGCGCGTTCGCGAGTTGCAGGATGACGAGGCCGATAGTCTCGACAACGCAACCAGAGATGACTACAGGCCGATTCTAGGGTTCACCAGCGCCTCGGGGCTGCGCCTGGAGGAATGTCTGCTGAAATGGTCAGAGGTCAACTGGGACACCAAGCAGATCGTAAAACTAGGGAAGGGCGGCAAGCGGGTGTCCATTCCGATCACGGACACAATTCGGGAAATCCTGTGGCCACTGCGCGGCCATCATGAAACGATGGTGTTCACCTATATCGCCGCCCGCACCCGGAAGGCTCAAAGCTTGGTCAAAGGCCAACGCTATCCGATCACCTATAGCGGTTTCAAGTCGGCATGGAAGCGCCTCCGGGCCAAGGCAAAGGTTACCGACTTCCGGTTTCACGATCACCGGCACGACTACGGGACTAAGCTCCTGAGAGATACCGGCAACCTGAAGCTGGTGCAGAAGGCGATGAATCATTCCAACATCAAGACCACCACGAAATACGCCCATGTATTGGATGAAGAAGTGGCAGCCGCGCTGGATCGCGTACAAAAATCCCGAAGAAAGTCCCGAAGTCCGACAAGTAAAGTCGGTTAACTCATTGGAGGTATGAGGGAATGATTGATCGAGAGTATCTGTCTGGGAGACTAGGGGTCGGAGGTTCAAATCCTCTCGCTCCGACCAACACTTAGCAGCAAAACCTGCCACACGAAATGAAGGCTGGGTGACGGGGCCGGGTAACGTTGAAACGCCTCAGTCCCCGGAAACCATTTGCAGGGCGTGCCCGCAATTGGCCAGAGACTGCCCGAAGCCGGTCTCTCCGAAGCTGTGATCGGGAGATGCCGGCTCAAGAATCACACCGGATGCCCGTCATAAGTGGCAACGCCATATCCGCCGCCATACAGAGTGCCACCAAGGGTGCCGTCGCCCCTATTCGCGTTCGCCGCTCTCTGATTCTGAGCGTCCTGGTCTGGATTGTCGCGTACGCCACCGACAACGATGTCGAGTTCGACTTCACTCAAACTACGCACGTGGGTTGTGCTCTCGATCATTGCGATGTCCTTTCAAGTTACCCGTTGCAGGTGAACGACATCGAGCACAAAGCAAGCCCGTGCCTCACCGGCGCTTGATACCGGAGCGAGGCCTTTCATTCTGTGAGAAAGATCACGGCGCCACACGAAAACTTGAGCCACTGCCTCGTCGGCTTCGAGTTGTCTGCGAGCCCACGCCTCAATATCCATACCGGCTGTATCGTGAGAATCACGCCGCGCGTCATCTCATCCGTGCGCTTCGCATGGTGAGCCGCTTGCTGTGCCTGCGTTGTTGCGTCGACGGGAAGCTCCGCCACGGCGATACTGGCCTTGAAACAGGCCAGCACCGTGTTGCCGATTAGAACGTTCGCAATTGACGGGTTCGAAAGCCGAACATTCCGTGAAAGCGGTGTTCTACCAGTGGAACACCCTAGTACCCGGAATCATAGCTGAGTGATACGGCGGCCTTTGAAGCGACGTTGACGGACCTTTTTCTTGGTCCAGACGAAAGGCACGGCTCTGTCGTTATATGCCTTGATGTAGGCATCG
>Ga0066789_10000442_pt1 | contig 16389 bp, 11 predicted proteins | sample OrgsoiDNA2013049_FD_70960 | JGI IMG/M metagenome (GOLD analysis project Ga0066789, IMG submission 70960) | Permafrost soil microbial communities from the Arctic, to analyse light accelerated degradation of dissolved organic matter (DOM) -... | ecosystem: Environmental > Terrestrial > Soil >...
GATGTTGAACGTCAGATTGCCGAGGTTGTCCTCGGGCGCGAAGATATTGAGCGGAACGCCGCTCCAGTTCTCCTTGTAGTAGGTGCTGTTCCACTGCACGCGGTGATCGAACCACTCCGTCTTGAACCCGATCTCCTTGTTGGTCAGGCTGTCGGACTGGAATGCGAGCGGCGTAATGTACTGCGGAATGCCGTTGGCATCCTTGTCGACCGCGAGGGTGGAGCGGTTGAAGCCGGCGACGCGAAAACCCTGCGACCACGTTGCGTAGAGGAGAATGTCCCGCGTGACATGCCAGCTGATGTTGCCGCGGCTCTTGAAGCCGTGCGACTTGTCGCGGGCGTTCAGTGGATTGCCGTACTCCACCGTGGTAGGGCAGGGTCCGAAGGAACTGACGGGCGCAAATTGCTTGCAATAAAAACTGCCGGGATTGCCGCCCGCTTGCTGGTTGTCGACACTGTAGTAGCGCGTGCCGCCGGTGATGGTCAGCACCTTCGGTATGATGTCGAGATCGATGGAAGTAAACGCGGCCTTCTGGGTGTACTGCCGCGTGAAGTCGTCGGAGAAGCCCAGGTTCGGATCGTTGAACGAGCCGGCATTGAAAACCGGCTCGTTCGGGAAAGGCTGCGTCGGCAAGTAGCAATTCACCTTCAGCGACGGCGAGCAGTTCGGCACGGTGCGGTAGTCCCACGAGGTATTGTCCTCGATCTCCTGCTTCTGGTAGAACAGGCCGACCAGGCCGCGCAGCCGCCAGTCATCCGGCGTGCTGAAGCGCAGTTCCTGACTATTATTCGTGTTGCGCTCCTTGTCCTTCCACACGGTGCTCGGCGAGTAGCATTGGCCCTTACTGGGATTCAACGAGTAGCCGGCGCATTGATAGTAGTAGCCGAACGCGCCACGCGCGTAGTTCGTGTAATCCTGGACCTGATCCACGTTGCGGACCAAGTAGGCGCCGCTATACACGGCTCGGATCGGCCCGATCTGCCCGTTGACGGTGAGCGCGGTGTTCTCGAAGTGGTCCTTGTCATAGGACGGATTGAACAAGGTGACGGACAACGGCGGCAGCGCCTGGCCTTGCGAGCCGTTCTGCATCTGGTAGTACACCCCCTGCGCGTTCATGAGCTGGTAGCTCTGGGTAAGCAGCGCCGACCACTCGTCGTTGATCTGGTACAGTGCCGACGCGCGAATGCCCTGGTAAGTGAGCGGGTTGATTGCCGGACCGGCAATGGCGTTATTGTTGATCACCAGGCTGTTCGTCGGCACCACTCCGCCGTTGTGATGCGCAAGGCCGAAGTCGGTGGGCAAACGCGCGAATATGCTCGGGACATTGGTGATGTAGCCGCCGCGGGAGTCGTCGTAGATCACCACGCGGACCGCCATCCGGTCGGCGATGAGCGGCAGATTCAGCACCGCCGTCGCGCTCGAATTCGGATCGCCGTGTGCGGTCGTACCATAACCCGCGCTGATGCTCGCCTCAGTCACGTTTATTTTGGGCTTGTTGGTGATGTAGCGCACGACGCCCGCCTCGGCTCCCGCTCCGAACAGCGTGCCCTGCGGACCCTCGAGAATTTCGATGCGCTCCATGTCGGCCGCATAGACGTCGAGATTGCGGCCCGGCAGAGAGGTCGACTGATCGTCGAGGTACACGGCGACGTTGGGAAATTGCCCGACCGAACCGTCGCCCTGCGTGCCGTCCACGCCGGTGCTGAGGCCGCGCATGTAGATGTTGCCCTGACCCGGGCCGATGGTGCCCGTGGATACGTTCGGCAGGTATTTGACGAAGTCGTCAAATGTGGCCACGTTCAACTCGGACAGCGTTTCGCCCGTGAGCGCTTGGATGGTGATCGGAACGTCCTGGATGTTCTCCACGCGGCGCTGGGCCGTGACGGTAATTTCAGCGATCGCGTCCGAGTTTTCCGCGGGCGATTCCGCCGCTGCGGCGGCCGATGCGCCGTGAAGGCCGAGGATGGAGCAAATCGCATAAGACAGCTTATGGTTGGGCTTCAAGGTTCTCTCCCTTACTTTTTCCATTCGACACGCGGCCGTGTCGGCGCATCCCGGTAATTTTGTTTCCGTCGGCCTAGTCATTCGTCTTGCGGACGAAAGCCGGCTTCAATATCAATAGCATGCATCGCGTCGATTTGCCAAAAACTCTCACAGTCGGGCAAACGGTTCCATCGAGAAAATGGATCGGTCCATGCCAAATGAGCACGCCGCCTCTCCGTCGCGGTGCCTAGCGATTCTCCGACGAGCGGGGCATCGGCGGTGAGCCGGCATAAAAGGCGGTTACGGGGGTGCTCCGCAGGAATGCGGCGGCGCTCATCGCGCGCGAGTGCGTTGGGATGCCCTCCGAGGGCGGCAGGAGCGGCACGATCTTGCGGAACGCAAGCCATGCCGCCGTGGGGCCGGCGCCAAAATCCCTCGATGCATCCTGGATCTTGCGCACATCCAACCAGAAAGTCGCGGTCAAGAGGTCGTGCGCGAGCAGGTCGACCGTGGTGTCCACGGCCTGGCGCGCACGGTAGGCTTTGATGCGGGTTTGCGCCTGCAGATCCTCGACCGTTCCGATGATGGCCTGGCCCGAGGGTGCAATCGGGTTCGTCAGGCTCTGGATCTCCTGTTCCAGATCCACGGGCGTAAATCCGCCGCCCCCTGCCCGAAAGATCTCGAAACCGCTGCCCGGCGGCGCGTGCAGCACCTGCGCCGGAACGGTGGCCGTGAAAAATGGGTTGTTGAACCGGTCAATTCGCAGCGACACGGCAATGTCCATGTTCGCCAGGGCAATGACGAAGGCTTCGAGCTTGTTCGCGAGTGGATAGGGGTCCCAGTTGGCGTTCGAAACGATATACCCGCTCTTGCCGTGACTGCTCTCGCCGCCCTTGACGTGGTACTTCATCATCGCCGGCGTGGACAGCTCCCACGCATCCTCAGGCTTGAGATCGGTGCGAACCGCCGGGTTATGGTCCGAGGAGTTCATCTGCAAAACGACCGCATCGCGCAGCGCGCCCCATTCCTCCCAGGCCGAGGCCTGGCGGATGGAGGACGCCCGGAGGCTCTCCGGATCCTGGATGATCCGCTTCGGATCGTCGCCAAAGAGATAACTGCCCTTGATCATGTCGAGCACGCGGGCCGCGTCCCAGTTCAGCCACTGGAACGGACGCTCCCGCTGCACCACCGTGCTGATCGGCGTGATGCTGGAATTCATGCCGTTCAGATCCATCGCATAGATGAGATCAGCCCAATCCAGCGCCCTTTGCGCATCATAGACGGCGAGCGCCGCGATGCCGGTTGCATAAGCATCGCTGCTGGTGAGCGCGTTGGTGTCGGCGGCAAATGGCGTGATCGGTTTCAGGCCCGCCTTTGCCAGCGCATTGGCGGCTGGCATGAGAGTCCCCTGGTAATACGCGTCGCCCGCGCCCACCATCGCCGCGCCGACGTTGCTGAGCTGCGCCAGATCGCCTTCGCCCAGCGTGCCCCGCGACTGCACCACGGGCGTGATGCGCCGGTTCAAGAGGTCGATCAGCATCTGCCCGAGCTGCGCGCTCGGGGCGTTATGAGTCATCGCGTTGGCGCGCACGACCATCATCGCGCGCACGATCTCTTCCTGGCGCACCTCGGGCCCGTAGCCTGCAACCGCGCCGCGCTGGAATTCCCGCAGTTGCGTTTTTTCGAGATACGCCCGGTTTTCCGCACTCATCGGATCACCGGAAAACATGACGGTCTCACGCTGGTCGCCGGCGCCGCGATTGAACCAGTAGACCGGGACGCCTTCCGCGGCCGCCTCGAGCAACAATCCGTGGTTATCGGCCTGACGCTGTTTGGCTTCCGGGCTCAGCTGAACCTTGGCCCCATACCTTGCGACGTCGACAACCTGTTCGATCGTCAATTCACGTCCCGTCAGAGTGAAGATTCTTTCGGACAGGGTCGGGGTTATCGGTTGATAATCCGCTGCCGCAAACAAAGGAGTGCCTGCCCACAGCCCGCCCGCCACGGCGGCACCGATGATCATTACGGCGCGCTTTCGCGTCATTGAATTGCTCATACCCGCTTCTCCCCAATACGTCCCGGTTGATAACCATGCCTTTACCGCCATCCTAAGTTATCGTATGTCCCTCATGACATTCCAATCACATTCTTCGACCCGCAACAGCCTTGGCGCTTTGGCAGCGCTGTTCCTCGCCGCCGCGAACGCGGCCTCGGCTTCCGCCGCGCCGTACCGCCCGATCACACCCAGCATGGCGGACACGACCGTCCTGTTGAGCGGCAGCGGCCTCACCATCGACCAAGTGGTGCAAGTGGCGCGCTACGGCGCCAAGGTCGAACTCACCCCCGAGGCAAGGCAGCGTTCCGCCGATGCACACGCCCTGCTCCTGGAGGCGGCCGCCGAGGGTGTGTCGGTGTACTGGTTCAATCGCGGTTCGGGCTCCGGCCGCGAGAGATTCATTTTCACCGGCGATCCTTTGTCGCCGCCGAACAAGAAGCTCTTGGAAGCACGGCAGCTCGCGATTTTCCAACGCGGCGCCCTCGCCGGCCTCGGCCCCGAAGTCAGCGACGAGGAGGTCGTTCGCGCCATGCTGGTGGTGCGCGCCAACACCATGAGTTTCGAGGCAGCGAGTCCACAGCTCACACAGCGCCTGCTCGACTTGCTGAATGATCGCATTACGCCGGTCGTGCAATCGCGCAGCACCGTCGGCGAGGGGGATTTGGGGCCGTTTACCAACGTCGGCGCCGCCATGGTGGGCGCAGGCTCCGCGTACTACCGCGGTATCCGCATGCCCGCGGCCGAGGCGCTCCGCCAAGCGGGTCTCGAGCCGCTCGCGCCCTTCGGAGCGGACGATAGCGAACTCGAGAGCACCAACGCCTACTCGACGGGCCAGGCTGCGCTGCTGCTTTTCGATGCCCGCGAAGCTCTTTCCTGGGCGGATCTCATTTATGCCATCGATCTCAACGGCATGAACAGCAGCGTCTCTCCGCTGGCGCAGCCCGTGCAAGCCAACCGGCCGTTCAAGTGGCTGAACTGGGACGCCGCCCGCGTCCTCGAGATGCTGAAGGGAAGCTATTTGTTCGAATTGGACGACAAGAGAATCATTCAAGACCCTGAGAGTCTGCGCGCCTCATCGATTCGCCAGGGGTCCGCGTGGCAGGCGTGGGCACAACTTCGCGATGTCGTGCTGATTCAGATGAATTCGTCCGACCACAATCCCGCGGTCCGCGTCGGCGCCTCTCCGGCGGATTCGTGGGAACTTAGGACTCCGCAATTGGCGCAATTCTATGTCAAGGGCAGCGCGCGCAACCACGGTCAGCATGGCTACATATTCTCGAACGCCAACTGGGATCCGTACCCGCTCGCGAACGAGATCGAGGCTTTCACCATTGCGCTCGCAAATATGGATGCGGCCGTCGTACAGAGAATGCTGCGCTTCACGAACACGTTTTTCACCGTCATCGGACCCTCGGACGAGGCGCCCGGGGAACCCGGGCGCTTTCATCTGACACAGGGCAGTGAAATCGCGGCCGTCGCACTGATGCAGGAAATCCAGGGTCTGATCAACCCCGTGCCGCCGGAGGGCAACGCGCTCATTCAGAATGTGGAAGACCTGCAAACACAGACGCGCCTCAAGGTCACCCGGGCGCGAACCGCGGTCGATGACACCGTCGAGCTCCTGGCCGAAGATCTGTTGACGGGAACGTACTGGCTGGACATGCGCAAATCGCAGAATCCGTCCCGCACATTCGGCGCTTCGCCGACGGCGGTCTGGACAGTCTTTCGCAGCACGCTGCCGTTCAACGGCGCCGGACCCAACTCCGCCGCTCAGCCCATCCACGAAATTGCCGCGGCCTTCTTACGCGGCAATGCGGCAGCGAACTTCTATCAGGACAATGCACGTGAGCCCGACGCGCCGGCTCGCCGGAAAATTGCCGAATGATCGCGAACGCCCGGATGTACTCGGTGAGCCCGGAGGCCGCCGGGCTTTGGCGGCGCCTGCTCACCGCGCTGATCGAGCACGCCGGCCTCGACGTCCAGCTGCTCGAGCACGGCGAGCCCGAGCCGATCAGCGAGTTGTGGCAGCGCTCCGATAAGGCCGCGGTGTTCATGTGCGGACTGCCCTTCTCCTTGTCCCATCCTCGTCCGGAGCTCATTGCGGCGCCGGTCCCCCAACCTGCCGCCTTTCACGGCTTGCCGCAATATTGGAGCGAAATGGTGGTCCGAAAAGTCAGCGCCTTTCGGACCATTGCGGATACTTTCGGCGCCCGGATTGCGCTGACCGTGCCGGACTCCCAATCCGGGTGCCTGGCCGCGCTCCACTACCTCATGACGGTCGCGGATCGATTCCCGCTGTACAGCGAGGTCATTACGCCGCGCGTTACGCCGCAGGGCGCAATGTCGGCGGTGATCGACGGTGCGGCTGAAGTCGCACCCATCGATTCCTATGCCTATTGCCTATTGGAAAAGTATCGTCCGGACTTGACCTCGCAATTGCGCGTCATCGCACGAACGGCGGCCACGCCCATCCCGCCTCTGGTTGCCTCGAAGCCCGGCTTCGAGGCGCTGCAGGCCGCGTTCCTTGAAGCGCATCGAATCGCCGCCCTGAACCCTCTGATGACGGGGCTATTGCTGGAGCGATTCGTACGCCCGGATCCGGATTCTTATGATGCGTTGCGTGTGAATTTTGAGGCCGCCGGCCGGTATTGGCGGCAACATCGTCTTGCGGCGACGCTCCATCCTGCATTTCGCGACGCGGAGCCTTTCGCGAGCTCGCCGTAAACCGTTAGACTTGAGCCCTAGAGCCGGCATGCACTCGTGAAAAAAGCGTTCTTCCAAGTTGATGGGCCCACCTGGCTGGTCGCCTTGGTGCTGTATGGCGCATGGGTGCTCTTGGTCTGGTTCAACGCCCTGCTGCCCTGGTGGGTCATCATGCCCGTCGGCGCCTATCTCATCGCCTGGCATTTTTCGTTGCAGCATGAAGCTATTCACTCCTTCCGCGGCGTGCCGGCGTGGCTGCGCTTCGCCGTGGTATTTCCGCCCCTGGGGCTGTGGTTTCCTTACCCGCTCTACCGAAAGAGCCATAGCACGCATCATCGCGACATCAACCTCACCATTCCGGGGGTCGATACCGAGTCTTACTATGTTCTGCAGGCGGATTGGGCGCGCATGGGATGGTTCAAGCGGCGCTTGCTGATGTTCAATCAAACCATGGCCGGGCGATTGTTGGTCGGTCCGCTGCTCCGGCTGTGGACTCTCTTCATCAAGGAGTGGGGCCGGGTCAGGCAGGGCGACTATGGTCATTTGCCGCACTGGGGTGTGCATGCCGCCGCGGTCGGAATTCTTTTCTGGTTTATTTCCGGCGTCTGCGGCTTTCCGTGGTGGCAGTACTGCCTGCTGGTCGCCTATCCGGGCTTAAGCCTCGGGCTCTTGCGCGCCTTCACCGAGCATCGCGCGGCGGAGGACTCAGCGGAGAGAACCGCATCCGTGGAATCGAATGCGCTGTTCGGCATTCTGTACCTGTACAACAATTTGCACGTCGCGCATCACTTGAAGCCCGTCATGCCTTGGTACGAAATCCCGCGCTTTTATCGGGAAAACAAGCACGAGCTCCTGGCAGGCAACAGAGAGTTCATCTACAAGGGTTACGCAGTGCTCGCGCGGCGGTATTTTCTGACTCCCGTATTCAGCCCCGTTCATCCGACGCTGTAGAACATCGCATTGCCCGGCAAAACCCGCGCGATCGTCGCGACCTCGATCGGCAATATGCTCGAGTGGTACGACTTCACGGTGTACGCCTTGTTCGCCGGCTACATCGCCGGAAATTTCTTCCCCGACGACGACAAGAACACACGGCTGCTCAAGACCTTTCTCTTCTTCGGCCTCGGATTCGTCGTCCGCCCGTTGGGCGCCGTGATCATCGGAAACTTCGGCGACCGCGCGGGGCGCAAAGCCGCACTGACCTTGACCATCCTGTTGATGGCCGCGGGCACGGGGATCATCGCATTCTCCCCCACCTATGCCGCCATCGGGATCGGCGCTCCCCTGCTTCTTTTGCTCGGCCGCGTGCTGCAAGGCTTTTCGGCCGGCGGCGAGGTCGGCGGCGCCACGGCCTATTTGCTGGAAAGCGCCGATCCTGCGCAGCGCGGACGCGTCGCATCGTGGCTCGAAGCCAGCATGGGGATGGCCAATATATTGGGCGCACTGGCGGCGTTCTCAGTCACTGCGGCCTTGAGCGCCGGCGAGGTGCAGGCCTGGGGCTGGCGCATTCCCTTTATCTTTGGCCTCACCATCGCGCCCGTGGGACTGTACCTGCGCCGCAGCCTGGATGAAACCGACGCCTTTCAGGCCGAAACCCGCCAGCGAGCCCAGAATAAGGCCCACGGCAAGGCGCCCCTGCTCGAGATATTTCGCAATCACGGACGCAGCCTTTTCGTCGGCTTTTGCGTCGCCGTGCTGTGGGCGGTCGCGGTGTATGTATTGATGATTTACCTGCCCACTTACGTGCAGCGTCCGGACACGTTCAATTTCAGCGCTGCCCACGCCTTTGGCGCGTCCCTGATCGGCAATATCCCGTTCGTCGCCGGATGCGTCTGGTTCGGTTCCTTGTCCGACCGAATCGGCAGGCGACTCAGTTTGTCTCTGAGCGCCGGACTCCTGTTCGTGTTGGTGCTGCCGCTGCTCCTGTGGTTGAAGGCAGATCCCGAGTTACCGACCCTGATCATCGTCCAATCGATCGTGTGCCTGCTGGTGGCGAGCTTCGTCGGGGTCGCGCCCGCCGCACTGTCGGAAATCTTCCCCACCGGCGTCCGCTCGACGGGAACCTCGCTGGTATACAACGGAGCGTTCACGCTGTTCGGCGGCTTCGCGCCCATGATCCTGACCTGGCTCATACAACGCTCCGGCGGCTCGATTTATTCGCCTGCTTGGTATGTGATGCTGGCGGCGGGAGTCGCCTTGATCGCCATTCCGTTCCTCAGACCGCCTCCATGATCGTGATCGCAGGAGAAGTATCTTGTCGGACCATCCGAACTTTCTGATTTTGATGGCGGATCAGCTGACCGCTCGCGCGCTTCCCGCTTATGGAAACAAGATCGCCAAGACGCCTCATATCGACGCGCTGGCCGAAGCCGGAGTGGTGTTCGACTCGTTTTATTGCAATAGCCCGCTGTGTGCGCCGTCGCGGTTTTCGTTCCTGTCGGGCCGCCAGGTGTCCGCCATCGGTGCGTACGACAATGCAGCCGAATTTCCGGCGCAAGTGCCCACCTTCGCGCATTACCTGCGGCGCGCCGGATACCGGACCGTATTGAGCGGCAAGATGCATTTTTGCGGCGCCGATCAATTGCACGGATTCGAAGAGCGGCTCACGACCGACATTTACCCGGCCGACTTCGGGTGGACACCCGACTGGAGCCGCTTCGAGCATCGGCCGGCCTGGTATCACTCCATGGATTCCGTCACCCAGGCGGGGCCTTGCACGCGCACCAACCAGATCGACTTCGACGACGACGTGGTCTTCAGCGCGCGCCAGAAGCTATTCGACATGGCCAGAGCCAAGGACCGGCGGCCGTTTTGCATGGTCGCATCGATGACCCATCCGCACGATCCCTACGTCATTCCGCAACCCTTTTGGGATCGCTATGACGGGGTCGAGATCGACATGCCGCGCGTGCGCATGGCTGTCGATGAACTGGATCCGCATTCCCGGCGACTCCGCCATATCTCCGGACTCGATCTGCAGCCCGTGAACGAGGCGCAAGTGCGCGCCGCGCGCCGCGCCTACTATGGCGCGGTTTCCTATGTCGACGATCAGATCGGCGTGCTGCTGGCGGCGCTTGCCGATGCGGGCTTCGCCGACGACACGATCGTGCTGTTGCTCGCCGATCACGGCGACATGCTGGGCGAGCGCGGTCTTTGGTACAAAATGAGTTTTTTCGAGCCGGCCTGCCGGATTCCGCTGATCGTACATGCGCCGGGACGCTTTGCCGCGCGGCGCGTGGCGAATTCGGCTTCTCTGGTCGACATGCTGCCGACTCTCTGCGAGCTCGCCGGCGGCTGCCCCAAGACATTCGCAACGCCGCTGGATGGCCATAGTCTGACGGCGCAGCTCGCGGGAGACTTAGGCAGGGACGAAGTCATCGGCGAGTATCTCGCCGAAGGGGCGATCGCCCCCTTGGTGATGATCAAACGCGGGCGTTACAAATTCGTGCATTCGCCCGCCGATCCCGATCAACTCTACGATCTGCAGAACGATCCGGACGAGCGACATAATCTCGCGGCCGGCCCGCAGCACGCGGCGCGCGTGCGGGAATTTCTCGCCGAGGTCGCGCGGCGCTGGGACCTGCCGACCCTGCATGGCGAAGTCATCGCGAGCCAGAAGCGCCGTCATCTCGTCTACGACGCGCTGCGTATTGGACGGTACACCCCGTGGGACTTCCAACCGATGCGCGACGCGAGCCGCCTGTATGTACGCAACGATCAGGATCTCGGCGATCTTGAAGCCATGGCGAGGTTTCCCCCGTTTCGCGGGTGAACGCAAGGGCGAGAACGCAGGATCGTATGTTCGCTATCGCACAGACCATCGCAATCCAGTCGTGGCGAACATTTAAGGGATTCCCCGTCAAGCGTTTCCGCTACATCCGAGGCCCATGAGACGCCTTACAATTGTCGCGCGATGCAGACATTGCGCGAATTAATTCAAGGTGATCATCATATTGGCCATTGAGGCGCGCGATTGGGGATTTAACATACGATACTTAAACCTAAGCAGGGTGCCCGTTGCACATCAAGAACATGACGGCAGATTGGGACGGACATAATCCCGACACGAGCGCGCGGCTGCTCGACGTGCTCATCACCGCGACCACCGCCTCGGCGAAGCTCTCGCGCAATGACCGGATCCTTTTCGTTGCCTGCGAGTTTTGGGCTGCCGCGAGAAACCGTTCCCTCCACGAGCAGCTCCGCAGTGGGGAAGCGCTCGCGCAATTACGCGAGGCCGAAGAGGCCTTCACCGCCATCGGGCTTAAAGCTGCGGCCGGTTATTTGCGGCTTGGGCACCTGGCTCTGTCGGTCGATCCGCCCACCCCGCTGAAGGACGTCGCCGAGAACATCGAAACCTGGCTGGCGGACGTCGACGAACCCGTCGACCACATCATTGCCGAATTCGCAAAAAAACAGGCATCCGATCGTCAAACCAGCGGCTGATCCCGGTTTTAAGAAAAGTCCGCGAGCGTCGTGCGCATCCATTCGACCAGATGCTCGGCGTAGACCCGCTCGACGAATAATAGGAATTCCCCTTCTTGAATGCACGCCGTTAGGACGTGCACTTCCGCCAATCGGCCGCCGCGCGCAAACCCAAGGCCGGGGATCGCCGTCGCAGCTCCCATCCGCTGCAGCAAGTCACCGCAGCGTCGACCCTGCACGCGCAATACGCATATACCGCCCGTCTGGTCCACCATGCAGCCATCCGCCGCGCCGGTCAGCCCTGCCTTAAGTTCGGCAAACGCTGCCGGGTCCTTGCAGAGAAGCAGAGTCTCGGTGGGACTTCGCCACGCGAAAACGATCTGCGCATCGCGGCAGGCGGTGGCGACGGTGGCCTGGCACGGCTCCGGCAGCGGCTGCCCAAGTGTCTCGTGCACCACGCCGCAGAAGCCGCCCGCGCGGTCGAAGTAGCGCAAAGAGGCCACCTGCACATCCAGCACGGCCTCGATGCGCAAGCCGCCGGCATCCATGGCTAGAGCCGTGCCGCGCGAATCATCCACGGAGGCGCTCACCTTTAGGATCGATGAACGGCGCCTTGACGACCACGGCGTCGATGACCCGCCCTAAGTGGTGGACGCGTATCTTCTCACCCAGCCGCTGCGTTCCCCGCGCCAACATACCAAGCGCAACGGGGCACCCCAGCTCAGGACTCCAGACGCTTGACGTCACATGGCCTTCGGTTTGGGTCGGCGGCGCGGCGGCTGCGATTTGCGCGCCCACGGGCAGCTGAGTGCGTCCGTCGGCGGGAGACAGCGCAACCAATTGAAAGCGGTCCGGATCGCGCGCCGCCGGCCGAAGCAGCGAACGGCGGCCCACAAAATTCGCAGCCTTACGCTCGATGCTGCGCGCAAAGCCGATATCCTGCGGCAGAGTCGTGCCGTCGGTGTCGGTACCGATGTGGATGTAGCCCTTTTCGGTGCGCATGATTTCGAGCGCTTCGATGCCGTAGGGCACCGCCGAAAAATCGCGCGCTTGCGCCCACAGGCGCTCGAGCAGCGCCTTGACATAATCGGCGGGGACGTTGATCTCGTATCCCAGCTCGCCGCTGAAACTCGCCCGCAGCACGCGCAGCGGTGCGCCATTCCAGGTGCTCTCGCGAAGGGTCATGTGCTGCATCGAATCCGGCGCGAGCCCAGGCTCCATACCCACCGACGCGAGCCATTCCCAGGCGCGCGGACCCGCCACGGTTACATTGCCCCAACGCGAGGTTACCGGAGTCACCAGCACCTTCATTGCCGTGTATTCGCACTGCAGCCATTCCTCGAATGCCGCCGCCGTTCGTTCGACGCCCGCACTGGTGGTGTTCACCCAGTAATGCTGCGGCCCAAGGCGGGCCACGATGCCGTCGTCGACCACGATGCCATTCTCGTTCAGCAACAGTCCATAACGCGCTTGGCCCGGATTCAAGTTCGACATCGTCCCCACATACATGAGATCGAGGAAATGCGCGGCGTCCGGACCATAGATTTCGAGCTTGCCGAGCGGCGAGCCGTCGAGCACGCCGGCATGCTTGCGAACTGCGCCGGCTTCCCGCTGAGCGGCGGACTCCAAGGATTCGCTGCGTTGGGGATAGGCAGCCGGACGCTCCCAGTTGCCGAATTGTTCGAACAGCGCCCCGCGCGCTGCGTGCCACTCGCGCGCCGGGAGACGCTTCAGCGGCCGATACAAGGCGCCGACCCGCCGGCCCGCGAGCAGCCCGAGCGTTACGGGCGCAAACGGCGGCCGGAATTTCGTGGTGCCCACCTGGGCAGGCTCGCGGCCCGTAAACTCACCCATGAGCACGAGCGCATTGATGTTGCTGGTCTTGCCCTGGTCGGTGCCCATCCCGGTGGTCGTATAGCGTTTCAAATGCTCGATCGAGCGGTAATTCTCTTGCGCGGCCAGGCCGATATCGCCCACGGCCACATCGTTTTGCAAATCCACGAACTGCTTGCCGCTCACCCCGGGCATATGAGTGGCGGCCAGCGACCTGCCGGCGCCGCCCACCGGCGCCGCCGGCGCGGCTTGCCCAAGCGCGACTGCGGCGCCCAAGTCCGCGGCGTGATTCACCACCGCGTCGCGGTCGAATATTCCCGCGCAGGCGCCCGCGCTCCACACGCCGGGCGCCGCACCATCCGGCACGAACATGGCAGACTCTTCCACCCAACGTAGTTTCCCGCCCGCTTGCGAATGCAAATGCACCGCCGGCGCGTACCCGCCGGCGCTCAAGATCAGATCGCACTCCAGCCGCTCGGGATGCGCACCGACCGTGTCGGTCGAGACCACCGTGCAGCTGCGCACGGAATTGCCCTGCACCCGGGCGATGCCGGCGCTCGCGAAGGTACGCACCTGCGAGAGCACAGGGCCGATATCGGCGTGCGGCCGGCGATCGACCAATGCAATGACATTCACGCCGGCGGTGCGCAAGGAGGCGGCCACTTGATAGGCGGAATCGCTGTTGGCCGCAATGACCACTCGTTGACCACAGGCAACGCCGAACGCGTGCGCGTACTTGTCGGCGGCACCGGCCAACATGACCCCGGGACGATCGTTGTTCGGGAAAATCATGGGGCGCTCCAACGCTCCCGTCGCGGCGATGACGGCGCGCGCGCGAATTTTCCACAGCCGTTCGCGCAGCACGCCGCCGCCGGCGCTCTGCCCCGCGGCGCCGTGCCCAGCGGCGCCGGGCGGCGGCGGCAGGGCTTCCCGCGCGCACACCAGATTGTGATCGTAAATGCCGAACGCCAAGGTGCGTATCATGCGCCGCACGCCGCAGCGCTCGGCCCGTACGAGAAGTTCGGCGATTTTCGGATCGGCGCGCCATGCCAGCGCACCGCCGAGCGCGGGCCCGCTGCCGAGCAAGAGTGTGTCCGCGCCCGCCTCGGCGGCGGACACCGCGGCGCTCAAGGCCGCGAGACCGCCGCCGATGACCACGACATCCGCTTGCGCCGCCGCTTCTTCGTAACGATCGGGATCGGATTCACCGGAAGCTCGGCCGAGGCCCGCCATGCGCCGGATCGTGGGTTCGTACAGATGCCAATTGGGCCACTTGAATGTCTTGTAATAGAAGCCCGCCGGCAGCAGCGCGGCCGATGTGCTCAAGATCGCGCCCACATCGAAGCCTACGCTCGGCCAGCAATTGACGCTTGCGGCAACCAGACCCTCATGCAGCTCGACCAATGTCGCGCGCATATTGGGGGTGCGTGTGGCGCCGGCGCCCAGGTCGACCAGGCCGCTGGGTTCCTCGACGCCGCAGGAAAATATGCCGCGCGGACGATGCAGTTTGAAACTGCGCCCCACGAGTTGCACCCCGTTTGCGAGCAGCGCCGAAGCCAGCGTATCGCCCGGATGGCCGCTCAAGCGCCGGCCGTTGAATTCGAAGAACAGGCGTTGCGATCGATCGACACGCTGCCCGCCGGGTGCTGCAAGACGGAAGGCTGTCATGACGGCGGCGGATCGGTGATCGCGTACGCGGACAGTATTTCGTGGGTGACCGTATTGCGCGCAATATTGAACCACTGGCCGCAGCCCTGCGTGTGGCGCCAGCGCTCGAAATGCAAACCCTTGGGGTTGTCGCGAAAGAACAAGTATTCGCCCCAAACCTGGTCGCTCTGCTCGAGCCCCGGTCGCGTCAGGTGCGAGGTGCCGCCGCACGTGAACTCGCTCTCATCGCGGAGACCGCAGTGAATGCAGGGGATCTGCATCATCAGTGTGCGATTCCCGATGCCGCCGCCTCGTCGATCAGACGGCCGGAAATGAACCGCTCGAGTTGAAAGGGTTCGGCGAGGGGGTGACTGCGGCCCGTCGCGAGCAGGTGCGCCAGGGTCCAGCCGCCCACGGGAATGGCTTTGAAGCCGCCGGTGCCCCAGCCGCAATTGATGAAGAGATTCGCAATGGGAGTGGGGCCTAAGATGGGGCTGGAGTCATGTACCACATCGACTATGCCGGCCCACTGACGCATCAAGTTCAGGCGGCTGAAGCACGGGAACAGCGTCAGCGTTGCGGCAATGATGGCCTGTTTTACCGCGAAGCTGCCGCGTTGCGCATACGACGGAAATAAATCGAGCATGGCGCCCATGACGATCTCGCCCTTGTCCGACTGACTGACGTAGGCTCCCGTGCCGGGCGATAGGATCACCGTATCGAGCAACGGCTTGATGGGTTCGCTGACCATGGCCTGCAGTGCGTAGCTCGTCACCGGTAGGCGAAAGCCGGCCAGTTTGGCGAGCACGGAGCTGTGTCCCGCCGCGGCGATGCCGACGCGTTCCGCGCGGATGCGCCCGCGATTGGTATTCACCCCGACCACCCGGCCGTTCTCCTGGATGAAGCCGGTCACTTCGCAATTCTGAATGATGTCCACGCCCAACGCCGACGCAGCGCGCGCATAGCCCCAGGCCACGGCGTCATGCCGCGCCGTACCGGCGCGCCGTTGCGTAAATCCGCCGAGCACGGGCAGCCGCGCCCGCGGCGAGAGATCGAGGGCGGGAGCGAGCGCGCCCACCTCTTCCCGCGTCAGCAGTTCCGCGGCAATGCCGTTCATGCGCATGGCATTCGCCCAGCGCGACATGGCGTCGAGGTCGTGGCGGCTGTGGGCGAGCATTACCAAGCCGCGCTGGCTCAGCATGATGTTGAAGTTGAGCGCCTGCGACAGGCCCTCGTACAACCGCAGTGAAAAATCGTACAAGCGGGCGCTTTCCGGATACAGGTAATTCGAACGCACGATGGTGGTGTTGCGGCCCGTATTGCCGCCGCCGATCCAGCCGCGCTCCACCACCGCCACCGAGGTGACGCCGTGATTTTTCGCGAGATAGTAGGCAGTGGCGAGCCCATGACCGCCGCCGCCGACGATTACGACGTCGTAGCTTGGACGCGGGTCGGCATCGCGCCAAGCGGCCGGCCAGTGGCGCTGTCCGGAGACTGCGCCGCGCAACAACCCCCAAGCCGAATACTTCACGAAAGGGTGTCTTCGAGCAGCCTGCCCTCGAGGTGCGTGCAATACCAGTGCACGAACTGCGTCACTCCGGCCTCATGCACCGGCGAGTACGGCGCCGGATCATAGGCGGGCGAATTGACGCCGATCTGATTTTCCTGGCAGTTGCGGGTGTCTGCCGCATTGGTCGCCAACCACACCTTGGTCAACTCCCCGACGTCGTAATCCACACCTTCCA
>Ga0066789_10000443_pt1 | contig 16377 bp, 14 predicted proteins | sample OrgsoiDNA2013049_FD_70960 | JGI IMG/M metagenome (GOLD analysis project Ga0066789, IMG submission 70960) | Permafrost soil microbial communities from the Arctic, to analyse light accelerated degradation of dissolved organic matter (DOM) -... | ecosystem: Environmental > Terrestrial > Soil >...
GGCCGCCCCTCACCCTTCAATGCGCGTACGGAAGCATCGGCGTTGACCGCGACAATCAATTTGCCACCGAGTTCCCGCGCGGCACGCAGGTAGCGCACATGGCCGACATGCAACACATCGAAACACCCGTTGGCCAGCGTGACGCGATCGCCGGCGCGCCGCCAATTGGCCACGCACTGCTTCAGTTCGTCGCGCGAAACGATCTTTTGATGGAATGATGTGCTCAAATGATTTTGGGCTCTGGGTGGGGCACGGCTTTAGCCGTGCCGCTCAGGCCTGTAAGAACTATGCGGCTTTAGCCGCTGAGGGCCGGACATTACTGATACAGCCCTAACCTGTGCGCCCAAACGTCTCGAAACCCGCGAGACCTCGGGCATCCGCCCCCTAATTGTCGGTACTGTGCCGTCGGTGCTGATACCACGCGATAGAGGTCAGGGAAAGACCCCAAGCAATGACAATCGCGATCCAAGCCTGTTTCCAGTGCACTAATGAAGACAGTTGGCTGTGGAACATTACTGTATACGTCATGCCAAACACGAAAGCAGACCCGTACCACATCAGCCTCTTTTGGAATGACGTCAGTGGTTTCCCGCCTCTTACTCCTCGAGACCAAAAATAGGCGAAAACAACAGCAATCAGTGTAACGACTGAAGGAGCAAAAACGTCTATGGCGTCAAAGTTGGTCATTTGCATTGGGCCAATCCATACACATAGGCACCGGCTAATGCTCTCGAACCACCGGCGGCGTTCTATCCAGCGCCTCCAGCAATTCTTGCTGGTTGACCGTGGCGGTGCCGCGCTTCATCACCACGATGCCGCCGGCGTAGTTTGCCAGTTGGGCGGCCTCTTCGGCGGTTGCGCCCGCAGCCAGGGCAGCGGTGAAAGTCGCGATGACGGTATCGCCGGCGCCAGTTACGTCGGCAACTTCATCGCTGCCGCAGATCGGAATATCCACTGGCTTGTGGCGTCGCGGGAAAACCACCATGCCGTCTTTGCCGCGCGTGATCAGCAGCGATTCCAGATTCATCTCGCCTGCGATCTGGTCCCCGGCGGCCAGAAGGCGCTCCCATTCGTTGCCGATGCGAATGCCGAGAACTTCTTCGACCTCAGACTCGTTCGGGGTTGCCGCAGTGACGCCGGAAAATTCGAGCATGCGATGGCGCGAGTCGAGCGTCACAGGAACCTTGTCGATCCCGCGCTTTTCCCGGATCACATTGAGCAGGGTTGGCGTGGCCGCACCGTATCCATAGTCGGAGACCAGCAGCGCATCGGAGGCTCGTGTGTATTCGCGAGCGGCCAGGACGAGTTCGCGGCGCAAGTGTGAATTGGGACCTTCGGCGGGCTCGCGATCAAGGCGCACGACCTGCTGTCCGGCGGTATGCGCGAATCCGGCAAGAATGCGCGTCTTGGTCACGGTGGTGTAACTCTTGTCTTTGAAAACTCCGCTGACCGGGATGCGTTTATGGCGAAATGCACGCAGCAGCAGCCTTCCCGGTTCGTCGTCGCCCACCACCCCAACCGGCAAGACGTTCACTCCAAGGTCGGCGAGGTTGTAGATGGCATTAGCGCCACCGCCAGGAACCACCTTGCGATCGCGGTGTTTCAAAATCAGCACCGGCGCTTCGCGCGATACGCGAGAAATCTCGCCGACCACAAACTCGTCGGCGACCAGATCCGCGAGGACGGTGACTGTGAGCTTGGGAAAAGACTCGACGATCTTCCGCAAACGGTCGTTTTCTCTAATATGTTTAGTCATCACATGTTGGTGATCGGGTGCAACCAAGATTTTCTCACGAGCGGGGCTTCCGGCCCCTGATTCTTGCGAAAATGGTTCTCGCCAGAATGGCCTCTACAACGCCTGTGGGATCGTCCAGCGTGAGGCTGAGCATGGCGACCGCAAAGGGGTTGAGCTCCGACTGCAAGGGCCCCAGATTGACTGCATCTTTTTCAGTGGTCAGGAAGCCGCCTGCACCGAGTTGTCCGCGCATGGCGAGCAGTCGCTCGATGTCAGCTCTGCAATATGCATGGTGGTCGCGAAACTCGACTTCTGCCGCAGGCTTGATTCCGGCGGCGCGTACCTGGGCAAAGAACTGCTGCGGCCTCGCGATACCGCAGAATGCAATCGGAGAGACGGGCGCCGCGGGAACGACGAGGTCACGCTTCATTCGCCAGATAAGTTTTCCTGGCTGAGCAATCTTTCCGAACACCCGGTCGTGCGTAGAAAACCCCTGAGGTAGCGCGATTGCATCCGCCCGTTGCAGCGAGGACAGTGGCTCGCGCATCCGCCCCGAGGGCAGCATCCTATCGTCAAAGTCGCGCTCGGTCATCAGCACGATGTCGAAGTCGCGAACCAGAGAACGGTGCTGAAAGCCGTCGTCGAGGATGTGCAATTGCGGCTGGAATCTTTGCTCGGCGACTCGGCCTGCCTCATAGCGACTTTCACCCACGATCACCGGCACGCCCAGCCGCCGGGCGATCAGCAGCGGCTCGTCGCCGAAGTCGGCGGCGTTGCCATCGTTCTCAACTACCAGAACGCCGCGAGTTTTGCGGCCGTACCCGCGGGAGAGGACGGCGAAGCGAATGCCGCGCGCCTTGAGCAGTTCTCCGAGCGCAATCACGAACGGGGTCTTGCCCGATCCACCCACCGACAGATTCCCGACACTGACCACGGGCTGCTCCAGCCGCCGCGCAGACAGCACGCCGCTATCGTAGAGCGTGTTTCGCAGAGCGGCGACGGCGCCGTAAAGTCCGGTGAGCGGATTCATGATGAGACGCCCATGAGCTGGAGCAGCGCAGATACGGTCCTGTCCGTGGCGCCGCGCTGCGATTCGAGCGCTGCCAGTGCGTTCCGGCCAAGCGTCGTTCGCTCGTCCCGGTTTTCGATGAGATCCATGAAGACCAGCGGCAGCTCTGCCACTCCAACGATGCGGACCGCATTGCGACTGGCAAAAAAATTAACGACATCGCGAAAATTTTCGTAGTGGTTGCCGGTGACGATGGGTACGCCATAGAGTGCGGGCTCAAGAATATTGTGTCCGCCGCGCGGCACCAGGCTGCCACCGACGAATGCCACGGTGGCCAGGGAATAGAGCGCCGCCAACTCCCCGATACTATCAACCAGAAACACGCCGCCAGCGAGCGTTTCGCCGCTCCACAGAGAACGCCGCCACATCCGGAAGCCGAGTTTTTCGACGAGCTCTGTGACCTCCGGAAAACGCTCCGGATGGCGCGGCGCAAGGATCATCACGGCCTTCGGATGATTGGCCAGGATGTTGCGAAACGCCGAGAGCAAAGAGCCTTCTTCGCCCTCAAGCGTGCTGCCGCACACCAGAACCGGCTCCGCTCCGGAACGGCTGAAACCCTCACGTAGGCTCGCAACGATCTCCGGCAACGGCGGTGGCGCCACATCGAATTTCAGGTTGCCCGTCAGCGTGACCTTCGTTTCTGCCGCACCAATTTCGATAAGCCGCTTCTCGTCTTCGTCGGTTTGTGCCAGGAAACAATCGACGTTGTCGAGCGTCTTTTCCAGCAATCTCGGAAGCCATAAGCGGAACCGTTTGTAGCCGGGAAGCGAGCGGTCAGAAATGCGGCAGTTGATCACGGCGATGCGAGCTCCGCTGCGCTTGGCCAAGCGGAGAAAATTCGGCCAGAATTCAGTTTCCGCAACGACCACGAGTTCCGGACGCAGAACTTCGAGGTAGGGCCGGATGGCGAAGGCGAAGTCCAAGGGAAAGTAAAACACGTTCTCCGCCCCGAACCGCTGCGCCGCGAGTTTCTGACCGGTGCTCGTGGTCGTCGAAACCAGTACGCGGTGGGATGGGAATTTCTGCCGCAACCCCGTGACGACCGCACTGGAAGCCACCACCTCGCCCACAGAAACCGCGTGCACCCAGATAGCGGGCTTCCCGCGGCGATCGGCCAGAGCGGCCGGCACGGCACCGAACCTCTGGCGCAAACCTGCCCGATACTTGCCGTGTCGCATCATCTGCACCAGCCAGTAGGGCAGCGTCAGCACCAGCAAAAAAGCGAGCAGCGCACTGTAGAACGTGTACATGAGAAGAAGTCCCATTCTAAATGGGGGGATACAATCTCATCGTCCGACGGGATGGGGCGGCACGGGTTGCGTTGACGGCATCCTACAATGCGGCATCCTATAATTCGCCTATGCACAACGCAAGTAAGCAAGAATCGCCTCGCACGCCGACGCCGCTGGCCTCGCGTCTTGCGGCAGTCTTTGGTTTCGTGCTGCTCTGCGCCCTGGGCGCACTTGCGGCAAAGGAGTTTTCGATGCCCGCGGCGCAACCCGCCCGCACCTACCCGGCACACGACGACCATCCGACGGAAAAAGTTACGGTCGCAGTCGATCCCTACGACATGGAGGATAAGGCCTCGGTCTTCTCAGTCAACTACCGCAACAACGATTACATGCCGGTCTTCTTCGTTATCACGAATGACGGCGATCAGCCCATTTCTCTCGTGGGCATGAAGGCCCAGTTAAACACCAAAGATCGCAGCAAGTTGCTGCCCGCGACCACGGACGATTTGCTGCGCCGGATCTCACATCCTTCGCGGAATGACAGGCCGAATACGTTGCCGATTCCACTGCCGCGGAAAGAGGTCAAAGGAGGCGTGAGCCGCAAGACGTGGGACGAAATCGAGCAGGCTCAGTTTGGTGCCAAGGCGGTGGAGCCGCATTCCACGGCGCGCGGCTTTCTGTTTTTCGATATCGCCGATATCTCGAATCCGCTGCCCGGCGCCAACTTCTACCTCATGGGAGTGCACGACGCGAAAGGCAATGAGCTGATGTATTTCGAAATCGCAATGGAGAAGTACTTGAGCGCGCCGCAAGCGAAGCGGCCATTTTAGTTTTCCGATGGAGCGACGGGCGTCTCGCCCGTCCACCCCGAGCGCAGTCGGAGGGTCTGCCGGACGGGGACGCCCGGCGCTCCATCAGCGAAGAAAGTTATAATCTCCTGCTATGGCGACCTCTCCAGCCGTGCCTGCGGACCTGCTCGCGAAATACGAGCCGGTCATCGGACTCGAAGTCCACGTACAGCTACTGACCGCGTCGAAAATCTTTTGCTCATGTTCGACTCGTTTTGGCGATCCGCCGAACACGAATGTGTGCCCCGTGTGTCTGGGACTCCCTGGAGCCTTGCCGGTTCTCAACAAGAAGGCTGTGGAATTCGCGGCTCTGGCCGCGATGGCTTTGGAGTGCCGCATCAACGAAGTTTCCATCTTTGCGCGGAAGAACTATTTCTACCCGGACCTGCCGAAGGGCTACCAGATCTCGCAGTATGACAAGCCGATCGCGGAGTTTGGATTCATCGACATCGATCTGAACGGCAGCAAGAAAAAAATCGGCATCACCCGCCTGCACCTCGAAGAAGACGCGGGCAAGAGCCTGCACGAGGGCTTCGCCGACTCTGCCTCGAAGACTGCCATCGATCTGAACCGCACCGGCGTACCCCTCGCCGAGATCGTCAGCGAACCCGACATGCGATCGCCACATGAAGCTTACGAGTACCTTACGCGGCTCAAGGAAATCATCTTCTACACCGGCGTCAGCGATTGCAACATGGAAGAAGGATCGCTGCGCTGCGACGCCAACATCAGCGTGCGGCCTCGCGGGCAAAAAGAATTCGGCACGAAAACCGAAGTCAAGAACGTCAACTCCTTCCGCTTCATCAAGCAGGCGCTGGAGTACGAGATCGAGCGCCACATCGGCGTCATCGAGGCCGGTGGCAAGATCACGCAGGAAACGCGCCTCTACAACGCGCACGAAGGCAGGACTTACGGCATGCGGTCGAAGGAGCAGGCGCACGACTACCGTTATTTTCCCGAGCCGGATTTGCTTCCCCTGGTGGTGGATGAGAAATGGCAAGCCGCAATCCGCGCCAGCCTGCCCGAGCTTCCGGAAGCGCGCCGCCAACGCATGATGCAGGACTACGGCATCACCGCGGGTGACGCCCACACGCTGACGTTGACGCGAGCGCTGGCTGACCAATTCGAATCCGCGGCCCGCACCGCGAAGAATCCGAAGCGCGTCGCCAACCTGGTGCAGAGCGAATTACTCGGACGTCTGAAAGCGCACGAGCTCGAACTCGAGCAGTCGCCAATTTCGATGGCTGGAGTTACGGCCTCGGCCGATCTGGTCGAGTCGGGCGCAATCTCGGGCAAGATGCTGAAGGATCTTTACGATCTCTGCTTCGAACGCAATCAGGATTTTCCTGCCGTCTATGAAGCAGAGGGGCGTCCCGAGCAATCGCGCGACACGTCGGCCCTGGAGAAACTTGCCGATGAGTTAATCGCCGCGAATCCCAAGCAGGTGGAGCAATATCGCGCGGGCAAGAAAACCATGATCGGCTTCTTCGTGGGGCAGGTGATGAAAGCCTCGAAGGGACAAGCCAATCCCCAGTTGGTGAACGAAGTCCTGACGAAGAAGCTGGAAGGATGAATAAGCTTTGGGAAACTCTGATTAGGTTGTTTTCCCGGATAGCTTTGAAGGGGCATGCTTCAGCCATGCCATTAGAACCCGCCACACAAGCGGCTTTAGCCGCCGAGGACCGCTCTACTTCGCTGCGCCCGCGTTCTTCAGCACTTGTGCCGCATAGTAATTCGTGACTTTGGCGTCGTCGCGGAGGCTCTCGTAGTACGCCGCCTTCAGTAACTGCTCGCGCCGATCGCGCAATTGCTGGCGGATGGCCTGCTGCACCCGGGGGTCGTTCAAGTCCCTCTGGCCCGCCGGTTCCTTCGCAATCAGTTTCACGATCATGTAAGCGTAGGGCTGATGATTGGCCGGATTGACCATATCAATCACCGGCGTGTATTGCCCCGGTTTGAGCTTGATCACGGCTTCGCGGGTTGCCGGATCGGCGCTCTTGAGCGCGGATTCAGGAGCCATTCCCAAATCGCCGCCGTTGTTGCTGGTCTCTGGGTCCTCGGAGTAATTCATGGCCATCGTAGCGAAGTCGTCGCCGCTATCGAGGCGATTGGCGATCATCTGGATCTTCTTGCGCGCCTCGCCATCGTTCTGCGCCTTGCTGTTCTGCAGGTTGTGCACCTGGGAGCTGACCACTCCAGAAACCATGATCTTGGCCAAATGGTACTGCGCTTCGATCAGGTTGAACTCGGCCTTGTGATCGTGAAAGTAGCCGGAAACGTCCTGGTCGGTGATGTTGATGCGCGAAGTGATTTCCTTGTTCAACACTTTGTCGCGGGTGAGCGAGCGCCGCAGGTCGCGCTTGAAGTCATCGAGCGATATCTTTTTGTCTTGCAGGCGTTTGTTAAATTCCTCAGCGGTGTAAGGCGACTTGATTTCGTTCAGCTTGCGATCCACTTCCTCGTCCGTCGCCAGCAAGCCAAGTTTTTCCGCGCGCTGCATCAGGATTTCCGTCTCGATGAGCTCATTCAGAATGCTCAGCCGAAGGCTCACCGCCTGCTCGCCCACCGGCTGCTGGTCGGATCCTGCCGTCTGGTTGGCGTAATACTTATCGACTTCGCTGTGATAGATCTTCCGCCCATTGATCGCAGCCATGACGTCCCCGCCGCTGCTGTTACGGTTGCAAGCCGAGAACCCCACCAACAGAAACGCGCTGACCATGATCAGGCCCGCTCGCCCAAAGCAGTTACGATTTTTCAAGTTCTTCCCTCCGCCACGACGGCGAGTCAACCCCAAAACGTTAGTCTTGTGACCTGCCCAGAATGCGGGCGATACAAAAGCTGATTCAAGAACAATGAAAGCCTACTTCGATGGCGCAGCCGACGGAGGCTTTGCTTCCGCTGTGGCAGGCTTGTGCTCTGGAGGCGTAACGCCGGCATCCCTCAGTGCCTGGTCGAGCGCGAGTCGAACCTCATCCGAAGGCACGGCTCCATCCAGTTTCTGCCCATTTACAAACATCGCCGGAGTTGCGTCCACTCCAACGGTTTCTCCTTCGCGTATCGAAGCGCGCACGGCCTTGTCATCCTGGGCCTTGACGCAAGCCTGCAACTTCACAACGTCGAGACTGTGCTTTTGCGCCTGCAGCGTGGCCAGCTTGTCGAGTTCCGCGTTCTGGCCGTCGCGGCCTTTTTCAGTGCTGATCGCATGCTGATTGCCGTGCAGGTAATCGGCATAGTCCCAGTAGGCATCACCGTTTTGCGCGCCCAGGCAATTTGCGTTTACTGCCGCATGCACCGCCCAAGGGTGAATTTCCTCCAGCGGGTAGTCCTTGTAGATGAAAAGAACGCGGTCGCCGTATTCCTTGAAAATCCCGGGAAAAAGCGTCTCGTGCATGCGCGAACAAAACGGACACTCGAAATCGTCATAGTTGACGACCGTTACCTTGGCGTCTTTGTTGCCGCGCGTCGGCCGTCCCCTGACGTCAATTTTCTTCATGATCTCAGCGTACGGATCACTGGTCAGATCCAGCTTGGTCATCCGCACCAGCGTCTTGTGATCGCGGGAAAGCAGAAACTCGAACTCCTGTTTTTTAGTAGGACTGGCAAACGTGACCGTCAGCGCGTCGTAGTTCGCAAAGTCGCTCGCCCGGAGCGGGCCCAACACCACTTTGACGCCGGGCGGAAGGGAATAATGCGCCCGCACATGCCGCTCGACCAGGTGCGCGACATCCGAAGGAGGCGACTGGGCCGAACAGCCCAGGCAGATCAGCAGGAGAACCAGAAACGCACGACGCATCATCAATCGAAACCACCTGATCATGGGGAAATCGGTTGATTATCTCATGGCGGGAAGGCTCCGCGTGGTTACTTCGTTTCTAGAGACGGGGCTTGCCCCGTCTCTGTCAGCGCGGAAATGCCGAGACGCGGCAAGCCGCGTCTCCACGGATGACCATTCTTTCAGCCGCGTCCCCGCAGCAACTCTTCGGGCGTCAGCAGTTGATTCATCGATCCGGAGCGGAAGCCCTCCAGATCGAGAGTAACGAACTTGAATCCCAGGCCTTTGAACACGGCAGTAAACTCCTGGATCCTCTCGACGGTCAAAGCGCGGGGGAGTTCTTCGCGGGCAATCTCGATGCGCACGATTTCCCCGTGATGACGCACGCGGAATTGCCGGAATCCCATCGCCCGGAGTGCGTCTTCGCCGCGCTCGATCACGCTTAGCGCTTCGGGTGTAACCGCGCGTCCGTATTCCAGGCGCGACGAAAGACACGCGGAGGCCGGCTTGTCCCACAGCCGCAAATGTGCCTGTCGCGCCAGTTCGCGGATTTCAGCCTTGTTCAGCCCGGCTTCGAGCAGTGGGGCCAGAACCTGATGCTGGCGCGCGGCCTGCTGTCCGGGGCGAAAATCGCCCTCGTCGTCGGCATTGACTCCATAGGCGATGGCGTCGAATCCGCGCGCTTCACGATGGCGCTCGAGGACGGTGAATAGTTCATCCTTGCAGTGAAAACAGCGCATGGCATCGTTGCGGATGTACGCGGGATTTTCCAGTTCCTGCGTTTCCACAACCTCGACCGGAATTTCGCGCTCGCGCGCAAAGGCGAGCGCGTCTTCGAGATGAGTCCGCGCCAGGCTGGCGGAATCGGCAATCACGGCGAGCATTTGGCCGCCAAGCACCTGATGCGCCGTCCAGGCAAGAAAACCGGAGTCCACGCCGCCCGAGTAGGCGACGAGCAAGCGGCCGTGGTCCGCAAGGATCTGGCGCAAGCGCTTAGCTTTCTGATCGACCACGGCCTCAGAGTTCACGATCTCCATGTTACAACCTGCATTCGATTTGGAAGAGCGAGCGCCTTCCATGAGCTCGCTAGTAGAGCCGCTCCTGCCGTCTGAGGTTGCCGAACGCTCCCACGTTCGCCAGCGTAAACGAGAAACGGTATTGATTTTCGTTGCGCACCGATCCGAGCGCAAAGCGGCGGTATTCCAGGCTCAGGCCGCAACAGTCCCAGTTGTAACTCGTCTGCGCCGTCGCGTACTGCAGCGACCCGGTGTTCGCGTCAAAACCGAAGCTGCTGGCGGCGCTCAAGCCGCGTTTGTTGAGCTGGCCGTAGCCAAACAACACGCGGAGTTGGTGGAAATCGCGCAAGGTCGGCGCGGTTCCCAGTGAATTGTCGAGCACTCGCAGGAAGGCATCGCCTCCGCCTACTGTAAAAGGGCCAGCGTGGTAATTCGCCAGGGCCGTACTGTTATTGATGCGGCCGGCTTTGAGATCGTAGTCGAGGTCCCACTCGGTGTTGGTGCGTGGGCTGGTTTCGATGCGCAGGCGGGAAATGATGGGAGCGAAGCGCCGCGCTGATTCCAGAAACGCAATGCCGGTGAAATCCGCAGTTGACGCGAATACGTTCCGCTGCCCTGTGAGCAGCGCATTTCCAAACGTGGGATCGAAGAAATACTTCTGTCCGATCTCCCAACTCAAAATCTCTCTTGGGCCCGAGGCACAAGGTTGAGCATCGGGGTTCGGGGGCAGTTCCCAGGGAACCGTGCCGACTTGCGGAACGCCGCCGATGGTGAGCGTGCTCATGCCCTGCAGATCGCAATCCTTGACGTTAGGATCGAGGTGCTTGGCGTAAAGACGATTCACCAGCGAGTATTCGATTTCGTTGGTGTTGGTCAGCACGTCGGCGGCGTCGAAACGCAGAATGTTCGCGAAATTGTTTACACCGGTTACATAGTTGTAACGCATCCGCGGCTCGATCACGTGCTTCCATTTGCGGCCGAGCCAGGGACGATCGAAGACCTTCGACAACGCTGGTGGGCGCAACTCGAACGACGCTTCCAGCGACTTGCGGTTAAGCGTGTCGTCGGAGGCCTGGCTCGCCAATGACGGATCGAACCGCTGCGTGTAGAACGTATCGCGCAGCGTAAGGCCGGGACGCAAAGACCATCCCCGCCATTGCACAGGCATCGTCAGCGACGGCGCGAGATCGAACCGGCCCACCATCGGTGCCGTCCGGAGCCCAAACTGTCTCCGCTGCAAGCTCTCCACCGCGCTCTCGAACGACCAGTACAGCGGCGTGTTTCCCAACTGCCGCTCCTCACCGGAAAAAAAGAAACTCGGCGCATGCAGTATGCGGACCAGTTCCGTCTGGGTCAGCGTCTTGCAAGGCGCGTTTAAGTCGGTGTTCGGATTACAGACTTCGAAGTTCTGGTAGCGCTCGGCCAGTGCATTGAAGTGGAAGCCCTTGGTCGTATTGGAGAGGAAGATCTGCGACCGTACTTCCGAGTCGATCGCCTGGGTGTACACGTCGGTGAAGGCGATGCGGAAAACGAACGAGCTTAGATAGTCAACATTGGCAACGCCGCGGAAAGTGCCAAAAGCGCGCTCGGCAAGAAAACGCGCGTCCTCGCCACCCTGATCCTGCCGGTGCTGAGGATCGCCGATGCCGCGATCCACAACTCCTACGTAGTTGAAGAACACGTAAGAACTGTCGCTCGGACGGGCGCGGAATTCTCCCCGTTGCGACCAGCCGCGTTTCGAATAATATTCGGCGCCTACGGTGGCATCCATGCTGCGATTAAGGACCCAGTACACGGATTCGCCGGCAATCTTCCCTTTGGTGGAGGAGTTCCCGAAGCTCGGAATCAGCAGGCCGCTCTGGCGTTGCTGTTTCTGAACCGGATGCGTCACATATGGAAAATAGAATACCGGTATGCCCATCAGCCGGAAGTCGCTGTGGTAGATTTTGGCGCTGCCGTCCACATCCACCGAAATACGCTGGGCGTTGAATTGCCACTTCGGATGCGGCAGGTCGCAGGTCGTGACCGAGCCCTGGCGCACGAGGTAATGGTCGGGCCCGCGCTTCTCGACAATTTTTCCGGTGAAGGCAAACGGATTGGAACCGGTTAGCACATAGCGAGACCGCCGCAGTTGCACTCCCACCGTTCCGACCACGCTATAGAACGTCCCCGTCTGCGTGCGGATGTTATAGGTGCCGTGACTGGCCTCCACATGCTCGTCGTAAGGGCCGCCGTCCAGCGTGACGTGGCCTTCCACTTCACTATCTCCCGTATCTGCGTTGTAGGTGACTTGATCCGCGTGCAGAATGTAGGTGCGATAGTCGATTTCCACCGCTCCCCGCAGGTGGTAGTTGGACCCATCCTTTTCTTGTTGCACCGCCCGGATCGTAACTTCTTCTTCCGTCTGGCTGGCAGCGGCTGTCGGCGGAACAGGAATGGTCGCCGGGGCGCTCGCCGGAGCTGCGATCGTCGCGGCAGCGGGGGGCAGCGTCTGGCTGGTTACTATCCCCGGAGCGAGAAGCAGATGACAGACCAATGCTGCCGTGATAAAGATTCGAGAGCGGGTGATCATTGCAAGCGCGCGTGCGCTCCGCCAGCCGGTCTGCTAACGGGAACGAACTGACCTTAGCACGCGAGCGGCAGGCGAAGCAAAGCAGCGTATTTTTGTGGTCCCGCCATTCGTGCCAGGCCTGGCTCTGGCTGCTGGCATTCTTCGTAACTTGCCTTCGAACGACCGGATTCACGACCGCCGGATTGATTCCGGACTGATGACGACTGGACAAATGGCGACCCGATTGACGAACTGTCCAACCAGCGGGGATCCCGCCACCGAAGAATTCTTCTGCCCCAGCGATGCGGTCGAACTTGCCCTTGGCACCGCCGCCCCAGAAACGGTGCTCGCGGAACCGAACCATTGCCCGAGCGGTGGTCCGGATGTTGATCCGAATATCGATTCGTGGCGCGCCGAGGTTGCCGCGCGCCTCGTACGCTATCGCACCCGGCGCAAACCCCGGACTCCGCGCTATCCCTCGCTCCTCTTGCCTTTTGATGCGCCCGAGAGCTGGTCCCGTCCTGCGCCGCCAACCGAATCGGTCGCAGTTGCCACGGCGGCAGCACGAGTCGAGCAAGACTTAGCATTCGATATAAATGAAGAACCGAAGGCGGCAGCGCCAAGCCTCGCCGAGCCTCGCCGGACATCGCAGCCATCCCAGGAGCCAGGCCCGGAGCAATCCGCCAAGGTGATCGAGTTTCCGCGTTCCGCCGCAATTCCGGTTTTTAGCCGCAGCGAACTGGCCGATCCCATCTTCGATCGGCCGCGCATCGTGGAAGCCCCGGAGATTCTGCCAGCGCCTCCGGCATTGGGTGGGATGCTAATGGAACCTGCCCCGCAACAGCCCGCCGACAAGCGAGCCATCTCTGACTTCCCCTCCGCCTGTGCATCCATTGCCCGGCGCGCGCTGGCTGCCCTCGTGGATGGCGCTGTTCTGGCAACGGCGCTGGCCACCTTTGCCGCGATTTTCTTTCGTCTGAACCACGTTCGCGGACCGCTCCCCCTGCTCGCCGTTGCGCTCGGCCTGGTGGCAGTCCTGCTCTGGATGGCTTACGAGTTCTTGTTTGTGGTGTACACCGGATCAACTCCCGGACTGCGCGCCGCCCGGCTGCGGCTGGCAGGGTTTGACGGCTCACCGCTTAGTCGTCGCTTGCGCCGATGGCGCGTGTTGGCATCGTTTCTTTCCGCATTTTCTGCCGGGCTCGGCTATTTGTGGTGTGTTCTTGACCAGGACGGATTGTGCTGGCACGACCGCATTACGCGCACCCACGTCCAGTCGGCAGCGCAAGCTGAGTAGAACTGGTTTGACAAAACATTCCGCGAACTCCTCTTTCGTAAAGTTCTTCCGCTTGTGGGAACGAGGCAAGCCGCGTCTCTACAGGAAATTGACTGTGCCCAATCGCGCCGAGCGGAAGATCATCACCCATAAAATGCAAACAGTTCCACATTTTCGTGTGTGTCTGGTTAAAAAGTGATCGTGCAACACGAATCGCGCGTTGCGGTTTCCCGGTTCGATGGTACACTCCCGTAGTTCAGCTCGGGTTCCAGGTACGCCCCCAACCATTTCCCGACCATCCACGTTTGACGCAAAGCAATCCAGAAACTTAGTTTGGAGAGAATACGCATGAAAGTATTGCGCGCAGTCACTGTGACCTGCGTAGTTCTGCTGGCCGGGCTCGGCATCGTTAGCGCCCAGTCCTGGACCCCGCTGACGAATCAACCGACCTTCTCGGCAAGTAACGCCTACATCCTCACCGATGGCAGGGTCATGGTGCAGGACACCGCCGCCCAGGATTGGTGGGCTCTGACTCCCGATGCCAATGGAAGTTATCAGAACGGCGCCTGGTCCCAGTTGGCGTCGCTCCCCGCAGGATATTCTCCGCTCTACTACGCTTCGGCCGTGCTATAAGGATGGGCGGTTGGCTATCCTCGGCGGCGAATACAATTTTGGCGTCGCGGATTGGACAACGCTCGGCGCCATCTACCAGCCGAAAACCAACAAGTGGAAAAATCTCAATCATCCGGCAGGTTGGGGCACGGTCGGCGATGCGCAGAGCGTGATTCTTTCCGACGGCACCATGATGGTTGCCAACTGCTGCACCGCCGAGGAAGCCTTGCTGAATGCCCAGACTCTGGCATGGACTGCCACCGGTACCGGCAAAGCGGACATCAACGACGAAGAGGGTTGGACCCTGCTGCCCAGCGGTCAAGTGCTCACGGTGGACGCCAACGCCGCAAACACAAACTCCGAGATCTACAATCCCGCCAACGGTTCCTGGTCCTCCGCTGGCAGTACCATCGTGCAACTTACGGATCACGGCTCCCACGAAATTGGGCCGGCGGTTCTGCGCCCCGACGGCACCGTCCTGTACGCGGGCGGGACCGGCCACAACGCTGTCTATAACACCACTACGGGAACCTGGTCTACGGCGCCGGACTTTCCCAAGGTTGGCCTTCAGCAACTGGACATCGCCGACGGTCCCGCCGCTCTTCTGCCGAACGGAAATGTGCTTTTGATGACTAGCCCGGGCGTTTTTGTCGCTGGCGTGCACTTCTTCGAGTGGGATGGTGCGAGCTTCACGGAAGTGGCGAAGACCCCGAACTCTCCCAGCAATACCTCCTACTATGGCCGTATGCTGGTGTTGCCGACCGGGCAGATACTGCTCACCGATGGCTCCAGCGATGTCGAGCTTTATAACTCCGCCGGGTCCCCGAACCCGGCTTGGGCGCCAGCCATCACGAAGGTTCCCAAGACCCTCACCCACGGCAAGAGCGCCGCTCTGAAGGGCACACAGTTGAACGGACTCTCGCAGGGCGCAGCCTACGGAGACGATGCCCAGGCTGCCAGCAATTATCCGCTGGTTCGCATCACCAACAATGCTACCGGCCATGTGACGTTCGCCCGCACTTACAACCACTCCTCGATGGGCGTGGCCACTGGTTCCCTGATTGTCACCACTCATTTCACAGTCCCCGCTGGAATTGAATTGGGAGCCAGCCAGTTGGCGGTTGTCACCAATGGCATTGCCTCCAATCCGGTGAACGTGACTATCATCTAACCTTCCAGAATTGCAGATGGCCGGACGGCGAAACCGTCCGGCCTTTTTTTGCGCTGCACATTTCGCCGATTTTCCTTCGTGTACCTTCGTGTCCTTGGTGGTGCAAGCTTCTTCTTAACCTCAGCGGTCACGACGTTTCGCCGCCGCTGGTTCAGGCCAGATTCTCCAGCGCCGCCCTCAACTCACGAAAGCGGAACGTGTACCCGCTGGCCATAAGTTTGCCCGGCTCAACCCGCTGGCTCGCGAGTAACACTTCCGCCGCAGCCGCCTTGCCGAATGCCAGTCGAAGCGCAAACTCCGGCACGGGAAAAAATGCAGCGCGTCGCAAAACCGATGCCAACACCTTGGTAAACTCCGCATTGCGCACTGGATTCGGTGCCACCAGATTCACAGGCCCCGAGATTGACTCCGTGCGAATCGCGTGATGAATTCCCTCCACTATGTCTTCGATATGAATCCAACTCCACCACTGCTGCCCCGATCCAATCCGCCCGCCCAGCCCCAGTTTGAAGGGCGTCAGCATATTCCCGAGCGCCCCGCCCTTCGCGCTAAGCACCAGCCCTATCCGGATGTTCACCGTGCGGATGCCTGCTGCCGCCGCAATCCGGCTGGCGTCCTCCCACTCGCGGCAAACCTCGGGCAGAAATCCCTGCCCGCTCGCACTGCCCTCGCGCATAACTTCGTCGCCGCGATTCCCATAGAACCCGACCGCCGATGCACACACCAACACGCGCGGCTTGGCCCCACTCTGCGCCAACGCCGTAGCCAGATTTTGAGTTCCCCGCACGCGACTCTCGCGGATCGCCTTCTTCTTTTCTGCGGTCCAGCGCCCCACCACGCTCTCCCCGGCCAAATGGGCCACCGCGTCGAACCCCGACACCGCAGCCGGCGACAGCGGAGCCAAAGGATCCCAGGAGACCTGCCCCGCATCCTGAGCGCGTCCCCGCACCAACCTCACAATCTGCGTCTCTTGGGGGTCAACAGAAGACAGCAGCGCCGAACCAATCAGCCCGGAAGCCCCAGTGATAAGAATGCGTTCCATCGCGATGGTCTCCCGTCCTACTCTATCTCCCAAAAGTCTCTCTTTGGACTTCC
>Ga0066789_10000444_pt1 | contig 16362 bp, 13 predicted proteins | sample OrgsoiDNA2013049_FD_70960 | JGI IMG/M metagenome (GOLD analysis project Ga0066789, IMG submission 70960) | Permafrost soil microbial communities from the Arctic, to analyse light accelerated degradation of dissolved organic matter (DOM) -... | ecosystem: Environmental > Terrestrial > Soil >...
CGTGTCCGCGTGCAAAGACCTCTCGCATCGCTCGATTGATCCTGTCGTCCTCGACCCCTCCGCCATTCCCCAGCCGAGACAGGCCAAACGCTGGCGCCAATCGGTCGACTCCGCATCGTGGATAAAACTGCCTGCGGTCTTCATCGGTGAGGGCCCACGTGATCGAATGCACGTGCTCGCAGCGGTCCGGCCATTTCGATGGCCAGGCCTGCCGAAAGAATGCCGCGAAGAGACCTAGGTGTCGCCCCGTCGTGGTCTCGAGATGGGCGTTGAGGTACCACCACTCGAGTGACGCCGACGCATGCGGGAGGTCGTGGATGGCGAGGTCGATCGGGCCCGGCAGGGGCCAGTCCTCCGGGAACACCCTTGGCAATTGTGCCGTGAAGTCAGGAGCGTCCTGAACAGAATCGCGTTGAGCTGTGGACAGTTTGGGCATTCGCATACATCGTCCCCAAGCCGTGAAAGACTGTTTGACTTCGTGCTTTGAAATTCTTGCCCTCCTGGCGGCGGTGGGCTCCGTCTCTACAAGTCGTAGGAGACGATTGATTTAGTCGTGTCTATCTGGTGAGTGCGCGAGCCTCTAAGTTTTTCTAACCAAATCAACCGAGCCTTCTACCGTCGAGCGCACAGCATCGCCGCTTGTTGCCAGGGACGAGCCATTCGCCCGACTTGAGTCAGCACCACAAAAAGAGTAGCGCAGGTCCCAAATCGATGCCGGGTAGCGGCAGGACGTTTCAAAGAATGCCTTCGTTTGGTCCACTTTCGCATCCCGAGCGTGAAAGCAAGCATCGTAGACCAAGAATGTGTTTGCGTTGGGGAGCGAGCGAGGTCGGAATGCCTGCCAAAGTGAAAGGATTTGCCGCCATGGATCACAATCGGGTTCTTGCCATTCTAGCTTTGACTGCCGGCCTGTTGGCGACATTTGCCGCTGTTGCCGAGACGCAACTTTCCGGAACGGGGACTGTCGAGTATCGCTTGGTGCACAAGTTCCACAAGATCACCGGCGTCAGCAAAGCGATGGCGGTGCGCGGAACGGTTGATGGGTCTGGTCTCAAGGTGATGGCTCGTACGCAAGTGAGCACCTTTGATAGCGACAATACCAACCGGGACGCCCATATGATGGAGACAGTCGAGGGTGAAAAGTATCCCTGGGCCACAGTTCGCGCCAACCTGCCGGGATTCACTTTGCCGGCTAACGGAACAAAGAAGATCACGGTGCAAGCCTCGGTCGAGCTCCACGGCGTATCGGTGATCCATCCCATCGAGTTGACCATCGAAACGAAAGACGGAAAAGCGTTCCACGTCAGTTTCGAATTTTCGGAGAGCCTGACGGCACACAAGATAGAACGCCCAAGCCTGCTGTTCGTGCCGGTCGACGACGAGATCATGATCGTGGGCAACGCGGACGTAGCGGCCAAGAGCTAGAGCTGTGCTCTCCGTGGTGAAAATAACTTCCGCGCACCGAGGAGTGCGGCCACACTCACGATGAGCTGGAGCGCGCTGCCTGGACCATGTTTCGGGCCGGCCACCGCGCACCCCGACGAGGTGGACCGGACGGCGGTGGAGCCGCCGCTGCCGCCCGCCGAGCCGCTGCTGTCCGTCACCGGGACGCTGCCGACGCCACCATCCGGGGGTGCGCCCGCGTCGAGCGTTCCGAGCTCGACGCGCCAGTGGTCCAGGTCGGCGGTGCAGACTGTGCTAGGTGCAGAAGCGGGATCCGCGCCAGGACACTCCGCAGTTTGCGTGATCTGGTCGAAAGACATGATCTTGTTGAAGCTGTCACCGTAATCGTCAGAGACGGCCACCATCAGCTGGTTGTTGACGAACCCGCACGCGTAGAGCCGGCCGCCGTGGAACGCCAGGCAGGTGACAGTCGACATCGGACTGGCCACCTGAGCAAAGGAGCCGCCGTCGTCAACAGAGCGGTAGATCCCTTCTTTGCCTCCTACCCACACTCGGCTTCCGTCGTCCGACTGAGCGAATCCGCCTATCGCATGCATCGTCACGGCGGTCTTGAAAGACTGACCGGCGTCGTCCGTTACCATCACACGTTCGGCGATGTCGTCCCCATTGGATTCTACGTACACATAGACGTGGTCCGGGTGCAGGGGATCGATGTCGAGCACACGGGCCTGAAGATCGTTGGCACCGAGCGTGATTAGCCGATCGACCACGGTCTTGCCCGCGTCGTCGGACACTCCCATTCGGTGAATGGCCGTACCCGCGGCGGAGAGGCCGATGCCGGTCAAATATAGCCGGCTGGGATTGCTGGTGGCCACCCGAACGCGCGTATACGGATAGTCGGCATCGGCCAGGGGCGACCAGGTTCTTCCGGCGTTCCTGCCGACCCAGAAGTGGTCTCCAGTGTGCGGGGCGCCGCCCACGACGTAAGCCGTCGTATCCGAACCAGTTCCCGCGACTGCGAGATCGAATGCGGGAGCTGTCATGATCGTCGTGACCGTTGACCAGGTACAGGCGTCCGAGCTTCCGATCAAGGCGCCCTTGGCGTAGGTGGTTAGTAGGAGAACGCCTCCTCCCAAATGTGCGAAGGAGGCGTCCTCACCGTCCTGAACGCCGAGGAACGAGTTGCAGAGAAAGCGAAAGTCGTTGGTTGCGGGAGCTTCGACCAGGAACCCGCGCTGCGTCCGGATAAACAGGCGCTCGCTGGAAGAACTTGCCGAGGTTCCGCTCGTGGTTGGTACCCACAAGAGCCAGGTGCCTTCCGGCGGGGGGTGCGCCAGGGCGCGCCCCCCGACCGTCGCGAGGAGAAAGGCAGCCAAAGTCAGAGCTGCCTTCAGGTGCCTCACAACCCTGTGCACCCGTTCTTACGAAGGATCGACGGGGAAGAGAGCAGGCCATTGGGGTACGCAAGAACAAAATCGTAGCACATCTCGTTCTTGGTCCCTTCACCGTAGATCGCTGCTCCACCGTACGTGCAGGTGGTCGTCAACGTGTCACCCGGCATGATGGTCGCGGGCGTGTTGTAACCAATCTGCGTGTTGAAATCGAAGGGCTGGTCGATCAAGGTTTCCTTCGTCCCGTCTACTCGATTGATGATTGTCTTCATGTGACGGCCCTGCAGGTGCATGTGCGGGGTGGCGGCGAGGATGGTGATTGGCCCGGTCGGGGTCGGGCTTGGCGTACAGGTCCCGGTCGCGTCGCCACCCGCCGGTAGCAGGATGAGCTCCGTGCCCAACCAGTGGATGCCGGCCTCTTTGTCCCGCAGGTTGGTAGTCACGCAAACGCGCACACCGCTGGCATCAGGAGAAGGCCCGCCGGTGGTGTTGTTGTAGTGCGTTTCGAGGACGAAGCCGGCGCCGGAGACATCCTGTCCGATACCATCCGGCAGGACGAAGCCTCGGCCGCCAGGAGCCCAGCCGCACGTCAGCGCGGCTCCGGGGTGAGCCCCCCCACCGTCTGAGCCGGTCTTGTCCACGACCGGTGTCTGGCTATTGTAGAGGAGCCAGTGGTGGATGACCGCTTTGTTGTCAATGAGCGGTCGCCAGCCAATCAAGTGCACCTTCGTCGATCCCCACGGCGGTGCGTAATTGAAACAGTGGTACAGATCTGGCGTGGTGGGCACGCTGAATTTGTTCCCGCTGTCGTCGCGGGCCGTGATGTCGTAGCAGGTGATGCCCGGTCCTGACGGGTCGGTTGTGAGCAGGGCGTCCGGCGCCCCGCCTGTGGCCGCATTCGAGCTGCTGCAGCTTTCTGCCTTGGCGCCAGCTTGGATCCAGGTGGTGAGTGTGCTGTTGTCGGCCGCATTCAGCCGTGGGTTCGGCGGCTGCGGCATGGGACTCTGATCGTCGTTGATTCGTGTGATGACGGCCTGGCCGACCGTGTGCGTTCCGTCGAGCGCCTTCTTGGCGAAGTCCGCCGCGTGAACGAGCGACATCGGCGCGCCGTAGGCCGGCGTTGCGCCGTGGCACATGGCGCAGTTGTTCTGCAAAACCACCCCGACATTGCACGGGATATCGGAGTAAGAGGCCGATCCGCTCAAAGAGGAGCTTGCTCCGCTTCCTCCTGTCGAGCCAACCGAGCCAGCCGCACCACCCGCGCCACCCGCGGCGGAGCCGCCGGTTGCGGTGCCCTGACTTCCGCCACTGGTATGCGCCGCGCTGCCGCTGGTCGTACCGCCCGCGGCCGATCCGCCGGTTGCGGTGCTCTTGCTGCCGCCGTTCGGTTGCACCGGGCTTCCGGGTTCCGAAGGAGACACTCCACAGCCAATTGATCCTACTAAAAGTAGGAGAACAGATGATCGAAACATGGGGGGAACCTCCCTTAACAGGAGAAGAACAGATCGAAGCATAGGGCAAACCTCCTTTGGCTCAGACCCCGGATGAGCAAGAACCGGACCGTCCGAGCCAAGGGTGTTCTTGGGCGAGACAGTCCGCAGAAGCGCGAGATGTGGGCGGGTTTCGTTCGAGCGAGGCGAAAAGGGGCCACCGGCAGGCCCTTGCACCGATACATCACCCTTGCGTGTCTGCAATACCGGAGATCGCAGGAGAACTGCTTGGATTCGAACACGCTTCGGCGGCGCGTTTCTTGCTGTTTGCACTACCCAGTGCGCAACGTCAAGTTCCCGCTCAAGGCGGGTCTCGAGCTGGAGGTTACCGGCAAGCCGACGGAGGGACGATGGCTACCGTCGGTGCTGGGGTATTGCTTGGCGCTTGGCCTGCTCACGAGCTCCGCACCGGCCTCGGCGAATGGCCGATTTCCGAGGGCCGAAGGCGTGGTGGAAAATCCCGGTAACTCCAGCGAGCTCACCCTGGCGGCAACCTACGGCCTGCTTCACACGGACGACCGGGGTAAGAATTGGTACTACGTCTGCGAGAGCGAGTTTTCGGGGCAGGACAAGTTCTCCGGAGATCCTCTCCTGGCTGCGCCCAACGAGAGCGATCTGTTCGTCTACGCTCAGCCGACCCTCAACGTGTCTCGCGACCACGCGTGCACGTGGTCCTCCGTGCTAGGCGGCGCCGACGCCAGCGTCATTGACTTCACTGTGTCACACGGCAACCCGAACAGAATTCTGGCGCTTCTCTATTCCAATGCGGCTGACTCGGTCTTCAGCATCAGCGAATCCACAGACAACGGAGCTTCCTTTCAGCCCCTCGGACCGGCGCTGCCGCTCGCATCGCGCTTGACCATCGACGTTGCGCCTTCCGATAGGAACCGAATCTACGTGAGCGGGCAGGATACATCGGGAAATGGCGCCGTGCTTGTTTCGCAAGACCACGGCACGAGCTGGTCCACGTACAGTCTTGCTACCACCGATCCGCCCTACATTGCCGGAATCCATCCCAGCGATCCGAACAAGCTCTTTGTCCGAACGGATGTCTGGCAATACGGGGCAGTCGGACCAAACGGAGAAATCGAACGAAGCGCCAACGACGCACTCTATTACTCCTCCGACGGTGGAAAGACGTGGACCGAGGTCTTGCGCCAGCGGTCGAAGATACTTGGCTTTGCGTGGTCCCCCGATGGCTCGCGCGTACTGGCGGGCTACGGCGACCCGGGCGGCGACAATGGCGTCGGCACGCCTTACGTCAATCCGCAGGCCAACGGTCTCTACGTCAGCCCGATCGATAGTTTCGTGTTCTCAAAGCTCGTCAGTCAATCGGTGACGGGCCTGCGCTGGACGAGCACGGGAATCTACGCCTGCGCCTCTGACAGCGAAGTGGGCTACGCCTTGGGATTTGCCGGGAGCACCGATGTGCTGGGCACCAGCGGTTTTGCACCCTTGCTACGCCTTCGGGATGTTAGGGGACCGAGTCCGAGCTGTTCGAACGCGCAAGGGATCTGCAGCTCCGTCTGGCTGTGGACCTGCGCTACCTTCGGTGCGTCCTGCGCCACTGGAGGCGCGCCGACTGCCACCGGCGGCGCGGGAGGCACGTCGTTGGGCGGCGCGTCCGGCGGCGCGTCCGGTTCGACCAGCTCTGGCTCAACCAGTAAATCGGCCGCCTGTGAGATCTCAGGGCCAAGCCGCACGTCCGCTTTGACAAGCGGCTTCTTTGTTGTGTTCATTGTCGTGGCACTACTTGGGCTCTTTTTCCGCCGGCGACGGCGACGCCACTACCGGAAGCCCGGTCTTCGCATCATTGTCATGGGCCGGCCGAGGCCACCCTCAGCACCGGGAGCGACGTGAGGCCGCGCATGGTCGCCGGACTGCTCGCGATAGTGGGGTGCGGCTCCAATGCCGGGGCTCCCGACTTCGTGGCCAAGTCCATGGACCAGGTGGACGATCCCCAGACCTGCGCCGGCTGTCATCCGAAGCATTACCAGGAATGGGCATCGAGCATGCACGCCTATGCGGCCGACGACCCGCTGTTTGTCGCCATGAACCGCCGAGGACAACGCGAGGGCCAGATTGGCAAATTCTGCGTGAATTGTCATGCGCCGATGGCCGTACTAACCAACGCAACCACCGACGGCCTGAATTTGCAGGACTTGCCACCCAAGTTGAAAGGGGTCACCTGCTACTTCTGCCACAACGTAACCGCAGTCAACGGAACCCATGACAATCCGCTGCAGTTAGCCCAAGACGGCGTCATGCGCGGCGAGCTGGACCAACCGGTCCGAAACACCTTCCACAGCTCCGCCTATTCGACGCTTCTCGATCGCGACCAGCTCGACTCTGCCAAACTCTGCGGTAGCTGCCACGACATCGTCAATACACAAGGAGCGCGCCTCGAGCGCACGTATCAGGAGTGGCAACAGTCGGTGTTTTCGCAAGCGCAGATCGGAACCACGTGTGGACAGTGCCACATGGACCAAGGCACGGTCCTCGAGCCCATCGCGGCCGTCGCAGGATCGCCCGCCCGCCACTTTCACAGTCATCTCTTTCCCGCCGTCGATCTTCCTTTGACTCCACGCCCCGACACGGACGCGCTGGCCACGGCCACCCAGTCGTTCCTCGATACCACCCTGCAGAGCGCGCTTTGCGTCCGTGGTACAGGCGCAACGACCCAGCTTCAGGTGGTGCTGGACAACGTCGCCGCCGGACACCGTTTTCCAAGCGGGGCAACCCAGGATCGGCGGGTCTGGTTGCAAGTAACCGCCTACGCGAACGATGCCATCATTTACCAGACCGGAATGGTCTCACCAGACACGGCTCTCAGCGCCGCCGATCGGACCGATCTGTTCTGGCTGGGAGACTGTCTGCTCGGCGACCAGGGACAACAGGTGCGTATGTTCTGGGAGGCCGCGGATCTCGAATCGAGCCTGCTTCCGGCCCAACTCACCTTCGACACAACGGATCCACGCTACTACCAGACCCACGTCGCCGTCGACTACCCCATTGCCGGAGGCTCGATCGGCGTGTCTCCCGATCGTGTTACGTTGGACGTGCGTCTGGCACCCTTCGATCTGGACGTCTTCGACAGCTTGGTCGACAGCGGCGACCTCGGCGAATCGGAGGGGGTTACGGTGGCTCAGATGCGAAGCCTACTCGCCCCGCGCACGGTCGGACAAGAGCTGGTTTGGACGCGCGCTACGGCGAGCGAGGTCTTCATCGACCAGGGTGTGCCGACAAGCTGCATCAGCACGACCAACCTTCGGGCGAGCGCGGACAAGGTCCCCGCACCGCTTCACACACGGTGTGGGCCATGAGCATTAGACTTCGATTAGCCCTCAATGCAAAAGAAGAAGCTGGCACTGTCGAGCGTCGTGCTGGTGCTGGCGTCGACGGCGGTCCCGGAAGCCTGAAAGTCAATGCGCCAGACCCCCGCCATGAAGAGGTACAGGGGTGTCACAGTGAAAGACTGTGTGGCGGAATCCAATGTTATTGTGGGAACGACGGACGTCCCGTGGCCGTGGTCCGGCATGATCAGGCTCACGCCCAAATTGACCGCCGCTTGGGCGCCGGTGTTGTCGAGAAGCTGCACGACGAACGTATTGGCGCCCTTGGCAGGCGGCGCCGGGTCGCTGCGGTCGATGCGAAACACAATCGCCCCTGCCGTTCCTTTCTTTTGCAGCCCAGCGACATAACTGTCGACGCGAGGATCGTTCAAGCAAGAGACTTGACCCGAGTCGATCGTCGACACCGCCGCATCATCTCCAGTGGAATTTGAGCAAGCACTCAATGACAGAACCGCCAACACCATGAGCTTCGTCAAGTGGTCGCAACGACCTTCTGAGCTTAACATTCTTGCAGCCTAGCACAGGCTCACGGGGGATCCAGGACTTCGTCTTGCGTCACTTCACCTATCAAGAACCACACATCTCAACACAACATGAAGTTGCGAATATTTCACTGTCTGGCAGCCGCCCTGCTCTTATTTGCCGGGTGCGGAAGCGGGGCCGACCATTCCGCAGATTCAGTCGGGGCATGCCCAAGCGATCTTCCAAGCAACGCAGACTGTTCGAACGCTGTCCCGTCTTATTCTGCCAAGATAGCGCCCATTATTTCGGATCGGTGTCTTGGCTGTCACTTTGCTGGCAATACCATCTCGGGAATATCGCTGGCCGACCAGGCGAGCGTTCTCTCCAATCGGAGCGTGGCTTTGACCCAGGTCTACCATTGCGCCATGCCTCCTGCTGGAGTTGAAGCGCTGGCGTCCAATGAACGAGCCCTTCTGCTTCAATATCTCGTCTGTGACGCTCCCAATAACTGAAACCCAAAACACGACATCTTCCGGAGGTATGAATGAAGACGCCCAACTGTATCCATAGCCGCCGATCTACCAAAACCGCCGAGGCTGTGGTCCTAATCTCTTCGCTTCTCCTCTCCACAGTCGGCTGCTCATCGAGCAGCGATAGCAACGGCACGTGTGCGAGCGGCAGCGGGCCGGTGGCAGGAAGCGCGGACAACCACTGCGTTGACAGCAGTGGCGCCCCGATCACCCAAAACATCGGCGTGTGCACTGCCGACGGCACCGGGGCGGGTGGCCAGACCAGTGTCACCGAGGACTTCGTGGTGCGCTACTCGAACGCGGCCTACGACGACGACTGCAAGTACAGCGTCAGCTTCCAGAATTCTTGCGTCGCTTTGAACACGCCGGTCACCTTCAACGTGACTCTGAAGCGTAAGGTCGATGGATCCGTGGCGACCGGCGCAGATCCGAACAGCCCCGAGATCTATATGGCTGACGATGCCAGTCACATTTCGCCGAGCAACAACATCAAGGCGCCCGAGGGACCCGCCGGCACCTACGCTATCGGACCGATTGTGTTCGACAAGTCCGGGCGTTGGGTCGTGCGCTTTCATTTCTTCGAGTCGTGCAGCGATGTGCCCGACGACTCTCCGCACGGACACGTGGCTTTCTACATCGACGTTCCCTGAACCTGGGTGCAGGCCCTTTCGCTGCTACATCACCCTTGCGTCGCTACATCACCCTTGCGTCGCTGCAACATCGGATCTCGCCAGGGAACTGCCTGGATTCGAGCAGCCGAGCGCCGATTACGCCATAAACTTCAAGGGGTCGGCGCACTCTTAGCTTGCAGTGGGGCCGTGCTAGGCACGATTCGGCGGCGCGCTTCTTGCTGATCACCTCCTTCTCACCTTTTCGCTGTGGTGTGGGCCTATCCATGAAAGTCATGAAATCACGTCGCAAGGTCGGGATCGTCGGCTACGGTGCCTATGTTCCGCGCTACCGTCTGCCGGCAGCTGAGATCAGCCGTATGTGGGACGGGCAGGAGACGGGCAGCCCTCCGGCGAAAGAAAAGGCCGTGCCCGGTCTCGATGAAGACGTGGCGACCATGTCGATCGAGGCCGCTCGCAATGCGCTCATGCGAGCCGCCATCGAGCCATCGCTGATCCGCGCCGTGTGGGTCGGAAGCGAGAGTCACCCTTACGCTGTTAAACCGACCAGCACCATCGTCGCCGAGGCGTTGGGTGCCGTGCCGTACACCCTGGCCGCGGACTGGCAGTTCGCCTGCAAAGCGGGCACCGAGGCCCTGCAAGCGACGCTCGGCTTTGTCGGATCCGAGATGGCCGACTACGCGCTCGCGCTCGGCACGGACACCGCGCAGGGGCGGCCGCGCGACGCCCTCGAGTACACGACGGGTGCCGGCGGGGCCGCTTTTCTGGTCGGCCCGGCCGAGGAGTCTCTCGCAGTCGTCGAGGCATCGACCTCCTATGTGACCGACACGCCCGATTTCTGGCGCCGGCAACATGAGCACTATCCTTCCCACGCCGGGCGATTCACCGGCGAGCCCGGCTACTTCCGCCACGTGCTGGCCGCTGCGACAGAGCTCATGGAGGCGCTCGGCCGCAGCCCTTCGGACTACCGCTATGTGGTGTTTCACCAGCCCAATGTCAAGTTCCCGCTCAAGGCCGGCCGCGAGTTGGGTTTTACCGGCGAGCAGATGGAAGCGGGACTGCTGGTCAACGACATCGGCAACACGTACGCCGGGTCGGCCATGCTCGGGCTCACCAGCGTGCTCGACGTGGCCTGCCCGGGGGATCGCGTGCTGATGGTCTCCTTCGGTAGCGGCGCCGGCAGCGACGGGTTCGACTTGCTCGTCACCGATGCCATCACAAAGCGGCGCGACCGCGCTCTCGCCACGCGCGATTACATCCTTCGCCGCCACGAACTCGACTACGCGACCTATGCGCGCCATCGTAACAAGATCCGTATGGAGTAGACATGCGAGACGTATCGATCATCGGAATTGGCCAAACCCCGATCGACGAGCATTGGGACAAGTCGCTCAAGGATCTCGCCGGGCAAGCCGTCCAGTCCGCGATCGACGATGCCCACGTGGACCGCGTCGACGCGCTCTACGTCGGCAACATGCTGTCGGGCGTTCTGAGCGGCCAGGAGCACCTGGGCGCGCTGATAGCCGACTGGGTTGGGCTACGTGGGGTCGAGGCTGTCAAAGTCGAGGCTGCCTGCGGCTCGGGTGCGGCCGCGCTGAGGCTGGGCTACATCGCCGTCGCGGGTGAGTTGGCCGACATCGTCGTCGTAGCCGGTGTGGAGAAGATGACAGATCGCCCGGGCCAGCAGGTAACGGCTGCGCTGGCCATGGCCTCGGACGGGGACTTCGAAGCGCAGAATGGGCTGTCGTTCGTGGCGCTCAATGCGCTCCTCATGCGGAGGTACATGCACGAATATGGTGTGGAGCACCGAGAATTCGCGCCCTTCACCATCAACGCGCACAAGAACGCGGTGGCCAACCCGAACGCCATGTTTCCGCACGCGGTGACGGCCGAAGACTTCTGCTCGGCCAGAATGATCGCGGATCCGGTGAATCTGCTCGACAGCTCGCCCGTCTGCGACGGCGCCGCCGCGGTCGTGCTGTGCCCCACCGAGATCGCGCGCTCGTTTACCGATCGGCCGGTCCGCATCCGGGCGTCGGCGTCGGCTACCGACACCATCGCCCTGCACGACCGGCGCGACTTGCTTGGGATGGAAGCCGTCGCCTTGAGCGCGGCCAAGGCCTACCGCCAAGCCAAGCTCACGCCTGCGGATATCGATCTGTTCGAGCTACACGACGCATTCACCATCATGTCTGTGTTGTCGCTCGAAGCGTCCGGCTTTGCCGAGCGGGGGCGAGGCGTGCACCTAGCCAGCGACGGCGACATTGCCATCGGCGGACGGATCCCGATCACGACCATGGGCGGGCTCAAGGCGCGCGGCCATCCCGTGGGTGCCACCGGTATCTACCAGGTGATTGACGTGGCGGTGCAGCTACGCGGACAGGCGGGCGCGAATCAAGTAAAGGAGGCCCGCCTCGGCATGGCGCAAAACCTCGGCGGCATCGGCGCCACGGTCGTCACCACGATTCTCGAGGCCGCCTCGTGACTCAGTCGCGTGAGCACAGATGGGCCTCGGAGGGTCCTTTGTTTAATAGCGGAGAGGAGAAACCCCAAAATGGAGATTGCTAGGCATTGGCGATTGCAGCGGCAGCGATACGCACTCGTCGGCGAAGTGTGCACCCACTGCGGCGACAAGATCTTCCCGGCCCGCGACGTCTGCCCCCAATGCAACGCCCCCGCGAAGACCCCGTTCGTCTTCAGCGGCAAGGGTGAAGTCTTCTCCTACTCGACGGTCCACTATCCGCCGGAGGGTTTCGAGCGTTTCGCGCCGTACGTGGTCGCCCTGGTTCGCTTGGCCGAGGGGCCGCTGGTCGCCGCACAGCTCACCGACGTGGAAGGGGAGAAGATCGAGATTGGCATGCCGGTCGAGATGGTGACCCGCAAGTTGTCCGACGACGGCACCAAGGGCACCATCGTCTACGGGTACAAATTCCGGCCCGTGATTAATCTTAGTGGAAGCCCTGAGAGAGTTTCCAAACCCGAGGCCCCTGCCACCCACCCAACCCACCGCTCGCTGCGCTCGGCCTCGCGCGCTCTGGCTCCGGTGGGCAAAGCCCATCTCCGCCAACGCGGGCGCTAGCCTGCACGTATTGGAGGGATTACCTTCGGGCCTTGCCTCTCGGTGGTGGTCCATTTCGCTGGCGCCTAGCGCCGCTGCCCAGAGTCGTAAGAAAGTCGCCCGGATGCTTAGAAACGGGGGGTATGGCTTCCACTAATCAAACGTGCGGCTAGCTCGTACCTCTCCCATCGAAGGCTCACCTGCCAAGGAAGGCCAACTCCTGAGGGTAGCGGACAAGTTCCCGCTTGGGGCTCTCGGGCCGCCGATGCTTCCCACCGAGTTCGACAGCGAGCTGGCCGTATTTGGCGAGCTCGTCGCCCGCAGTCGCGTGATGAAGGACGCGTTCTTTCGGCTGCTCCGGTTGGCCGAGCGGGATACCACTCTGTTCATCGAGGGCGAAAGCGGCACGGGGAAGGAGCTGGCTGCCCGCGCCGTTCACCTGGCGAGCTCGCGACGCACGAACCCGTTCATCGTGGTCGACTGTTCGGCCATCCCACGCACGCTTATCGAGGCCGAGCTCTTCGGTCACGCGAAGGGGGCATTCACTGGAGCGACGCAGGCGCAACCGGGGAAATTCGTTGCTGCTAACGACGGGACGGTCTTTCTCGACGAGATCGGCGAGCTCGACGTCGACTTGCAGCCGCGTTTGTTGAGGGTTCTCGAACGGCGTGAGGTCTGCCCGGTGGGCGGGACGGCTCCGATCCCGATCGACGTGCGCGTCATCTCGGCGACAAATCGCGACCTGCGGCAGGCGATGAGGCGTGGCACTTTCAGAGAGGATCTTTTTTACCGGCTGGCGGTTGCGTCGGTAACGCTACCACCTCTGCGACAACGGCCCGAGGACATTCCCGTCTTGATCAAGGCGTTCCTCGCGCAACACGCCGCGCGCGACGGACAGCACTACCAGATACACGACGCCACCATTCGACGGATGTGTTCTCGCCCTTGGCCGGGCAATGTCCGGGAACTGCGCAATGCGGTCGAGGAATTAGTGGTCTTCGGCGAGCCGATCCAGGCCTTCGAGGAGAGTCGCCCGGCAAAGGTGGCTGATGAGCTCCATGGCGACGAGCTGGGCTTGTTCAAAGAGGAGAAGGCCCGTGTCATCGACACCTTCGAGGAGGGATATCTCAGAAGCCTACTGACGCGTCACCGAAACAACATCACGGCCAGCGCGTTAGCTGCCGGGCTCGACAGAGTCCACCTGTTGAGGCTTCTCTACAAACACGGCCTTCGGCTCCGAGAGGCCGACCGAAACCGCTGAGACCGACCCGATCGGCCGGACCTGTTTCGCCCGTCTATTCCGCGCGTCGGCTAGACCCAGTCCACTAGCAGCGGCTTGCGCGGTGGAATGGCGACGTAGCTGTGCTTGGCATAGCCGAGCATGCTGGCGCCGTGGGCCTGTCGTCCGTCTGGAATGCCGGCCAGCTTGGCGACGGCGGGAGACATGGCGAGGGCGATCTGCAGATAGCCGGCCCAGCACGTGCCGAGTCCGAAGGCGGTGGCGGCCAACTGGAAATAGGTCATGGCGATGGTGGCGGCGCCGGATCCCATCGGATCTGCGGCGGAGGTATGGGCGATCACCACGGCGGGCGCATACCGTAGGATCGTGTCTTGCCCCCTGTCCCAGTCACCGACGAAGCGGGCGAAGTCAAGCCGCTCGGCCAGAGGATGCTTCTTTGTTAGCAGGTCGGCGGCGAAGTCGCGAACTGAAGCTGCCAAGGCATGCACTTTGTCCCGACCATCGATCACAGTCCATGCCACCGGTTGCGAATTCAGGCCGGTCGGGGCAAAGCGCGCGCTGTCGAGGGCGCGTGCGATAAGAGCGCGGGGCGCGGCCTCTTCGCGATACCGCCTGATTGACCGTCGCGATTGCAGAAGCTGCTCGGCTTGCTCGGGCGTGGGGTTGTGCTCAGGGCGGCTCTCCCGCAGCTCGGATCGCGACATCGAGGTCAATGACAGGGCGCCAGCGCGGCACACCGAAACGCAATGGCCACACGCCAGACAACGCTCACCCTTGTCGGACATGGGCAGTCGCCCGGCGGGAGCCTCCGCGAGCTCGAGCAAGGTCATCGGACAGTTGGCGACACAGATACCGTCGTGTCGACAGCGGCTAGCATCAACGACAACGTGATTCATGGTTCAATCCTAACATACGCGGCCGACAAACCTTTTCAGGAGAACCGGTTATCCTGCCAAAATGTGCACGTTCGATGGCGCACACACCAAGCGCCTCGGATGAGGCGACAAAGCCTTCGACGGCGACACAAGCACGTACGACGACGACTCGAAGGTGAGCGGCTACAACAGCCAGCCCTGAGACGGACAACTAAGGGAGTGGGCCGCGAGCGGCGGCGCGCTCGTCACCCTCTTTCCCGGGCCGGTCGCTGGTTCTTAGGCTAGTCATAGGCCAGCGCCGGCCTGTAGTACCCCCCACTGCGTTCGGTCGTCGGTTTCGTATTCGTACCTTCCCCTTCCCGAGTCAACCGTCCGCGTCTATACGCTTAGCAAGCGATGTCGGACGGCAGATTGCGTGCGAGATGAGCAATGATGGCAACACTCAACTTCAACCTCCTTTCCTAGACAGATCTAAGCATCACCCAAGTCCGGTTTCGGTACAGGTTCACAATTGTAAATTTGTGAAGGCCCTCCGCGAGTGGCTTTGGAAACGCAGACCGACGTCTGCGGCAATGGTGGTCGACGAATGTACGTAGTCTCGCCACCATTTCTGACGAGACCATTCAAGCGCAACGACGGCCACACCGATAGATCCGTGGAGAACGGGTGTGCTAGCCGAGCTTTTACCGTGATAGGCAATAACTTCTCCCTGATTCGCCCCGGCGCGGTTCACGTCGCCGTTTTGTCGTTTGTGTTGGCAGCCTGCGTGGATTTGACCCCACCATGGAAGGGACACGAGGATGCCGGCAGTGGGGACGCAAGCGCGGAACGAGCCGGCGACGGAGGCGCCATGGAGGTCGGGCAGGTCGATTCCGGTTCCACTGATCAAGGGCCTGCCGAAGGGAGTGATGCGGCTCTCGGCCAGGACGGCCAGGACTTCCGCGACGGGACCCACGACACGGTTACCAATGCGGACTCGGACACTGGGACGAACACGCTGACGGATACCTACAGAAACACCGATACCATCACGGGCGGCGCCACAGGCGGCGGCGACGGAGGCAACGACGTCGCGAGCGGAGATAGCCGTGACTCAGAGGGCGCTGACGCGCCATCAGACAATGCTCCGGCAATGCCTGGCCTCGTCGTCCACCTCGGTTTCGATGAGGGCTCCGGAAAACTCACCACTGACTTGACGGGACACGGTCACGACGGAACCTTGCTCGGGACGGCATCCTTGACGAGCGGTGGACACATCGGCGGTGCCCTGGCCCTCGACGGGTCGGGATACGTTGACATCGCCACTCCCGAGCCTATTAACTTGGGTCAGGCGAGCTTCACAGTCGCTTTCTGGATTCGGAGCACGATGACCGCGGATGCCGCGCTGGTCACTAAGCTGCCAGCGGTTACCCACGTGAAGGGGGACAAGATGCTCGGCATCAACCATGTCCCGGGAATCTTCAGCGTCGACCAGGGTTGGGTGGGCAACCTTTCGGGGACCAGCGTGGTTAACGACGGAGGGTGGCACCACCTCGCCTGGACCCAGTCCTACGCCAACGAGAGTGCGATCTGGATGTTGTACGTGGACGGCTCTCCCCAGATGGCAACGGCCATTCAAGTCGTCGCAGACCAAGCCGCCTGGAATCTGCGCATTGGACAGGGCTGCCCGACATCCTTGTTCACCGGCAACTTCAAGGGCGATCTAGACGACTTTCGCGTCTATGACAGCGATCTCACAAGGGCGGAAGTGGCAAGCCTAGCAACTGTGAACCCGTGACGGAAGCACGTTCTCTCCGCGCGCGATGAAGTCGAGGGTGGCGTGCAGATGTTCCGTACAGACCGCAATCGATGGAGCGGGGATGGTTCTGATTGCCCTCAGCGCGCGCGGAACGTTCACGACCTCCCCGTGGTAGATCCCGCTTGACGGATC
>Ga0066789_10000446_pt1 | contig 16326 bp, 15 predicted proteins | sample OrgsoiDNA2013049_FD_70960 | JGI IMG/M metagenome (GOLD analysis project Ga0066789, IMG submission 70960) | Permafrost soil microbial communities from the Arctic, to analyse light accelerated degradation of dissolved organic matter (DOM) -... | ecosystem: Environmental > Terrestrial > Soil >...
CCCACGCCGACGCCCACGCCCACGCCCACGCCCACGCCAGTCTCTGGGACCTCTTGGGTGTATTACAACGGCGTGTTCGATTGGCCGGGTGATTATTCATTCGTCGCGTCGCCGAACTACGGGGATTCGAGCGGCGGCCCCTTAAGCGGACCCCATGACATCATGGTCACGCTGCAGAGCGCTTACGGCGGGTGGCTGCCTTATGCGCACAACTGGAATTTCAACTCCGCTGGCTATACGAAGTTGACGTTCGCGTTGAAACCGACGGTGGCCAACCAGACGTGGAGCGTATACTTCGTGAAGGTCGGCGATGTGCCGGTTGGTATCTACTTGGACGTTTCGAAGTATGGACCGGCGCCGGTACGTGGTCAGTGGGCGACCTATACCATCCCGTTGTCCGACCTCGGCGTGCTGGGAACCAGCATTTACAAATTCTGCATACAAGATCAGACAGGATTGTCGAGCAATTCATGGTATGTGGACAATGTCGGGTTCGAACCGTAAGTACGTCGAGCGTTAAGCGCTCGAACCAGATCGGTCCTGCCATTCGTATCGCCGTGGGCAACGAATGGCAGGCCTTTTCATGAAGCAGCGCATTCTGTTGCTCGGCGTCGAGCATTTCGTTGCTGCCAGAGTCCAGACGGTACTATCGGCGAGCGAGTGGGCCATACCGGTGTCGTTCTCGGGATCACCGGGCACGATTTCGCCACAGCATCTAGAGGGAATACAAGCGGTATTCAATGGGACGATGGGCAGCCCCCATGCGATCCTCGCCAATGCCCAGGCGCTCGACCGTGCGCTCGAACGCATCGGCAAGCAGATGCGCGTCGTGCACTTGAGTTCGATGACCGTTTACGGATCACACACGGGAGAGGTTGTCGAGAACTCAGCGCTGCGTTCGGATGTGGGCGCATACGGCGCTGCCCACATCAGCGCTGAGTCACTGGCGAGTCGCTATCCTCGCACCGTTGTACTGCGTCCAGGATGCGAATACGGTCCCCACTGCCCGGAGTGGAGCGAGCGCATCGCTCGTCTGTTGTATTCTCATAGGCTCGGGGATCTGGGCGCCCACGGGGATGGTGTGTGCAATCTCGTATTTGTAGACGATTTCGTCGCCGCGGTCGTCAATTCATTGCGGCTACCGGGTATCGATGGTCAGTGTTTCAACCTCGCGATGCCCACACCGCCCACATGGAATGAATATTTCGCGCTTTTCGCCCGCACATTGGGCGCCGTGCCCGTGTCGCGAATCAGTGGCCGCCGGTTGCAGATCGAAACACGTCTCTTGGCGCCGCCGTTGAAAATCCTGGAACTGATGGCACGGCATTTACCCGGACGGTCGAACGCCGTTCCGCCGGTAATCACGCCGTCGCTGTTGAATCTCTGCAATCAGAACATCACGCTCAATAGCCGCAGAGCCGAGCAGGCTCTCGAGCTCGCCTGGACACCGCTGGCCGAAGGACTGCGGCAAGCAGCGGCGGCGTTCAAAAGCGCCTATCCGATCGGCAATATTTCAATGCGCCGAAACTCGATCGGATGACTGTTGGCTTGAATGGATATGTAGCCCGACGTCAGCAACTTATCGCTGCCGGAACTTAAGAGTCGCTTGGCATCGGGATCTTTTTCGTCTAGCGTCAAATCCGAATATTCGACAACCAATTCCCCGTTGACGATCTGCCTGACCCGCGTCCCGCCTTGAACTTCCGCGAGAATCGTCACCCACTCTTCGCCGGGAATCGTGACGTTGCTCAATTTGGAACATTTGGCCAGCAACACGGCCCCATCGATTTTGACGCGCGAACCGTTTTCGCAGACATCTCCCGTCGGGTGCCTGCCAAGGAGTCGGCCACCGACGATATCAAACTCCACCGACACGGGGAACTCTTGTTCCCTGCGCATGGTCTCGGGCGCCTGACTGTGCAGCTGAATGCCGCTGTTCTTGTATGCCCAGGATGGCGCGCCGGACGCCTGATTGCCGACGAACCGATACTCCGCCCGGAACCAGTAATGAGACAATTTTTTAACGTAGAAAAGGCTGCCGAACCGGCCGCCGAATTTGTCATATTGGTCATACGAGACTTTCAACAACCCGTCCTCAACCCGAAATGTATTCCGGTAATTATCATTGAGGTCGTGGCCAGCGATCTTCACCGTCCAGTCATCGAGGGTCTTTCCATTGAACAAGCTGATCCAATGGCCATCGGGCGCCGACACGATAACCGGAGGGTTCTTCGCGCATGCGGCCAGCGACAGTGCAAATAGTGCCGCCATCACTGTTGCAACCATGCGGATCATGGTGCGATTCACGTGGCGGTGGCAGGATCGACTGCGGGCCGCGCGAATGGGTTTTGGCAGGGGTGCAACGGATCGTAGTACGCTACGTAATGGACAGTTCGGGATTCGTCGGCGCCATTGAGAAAAAAATCGCTGGAAAGCAAGTAGGTCGAAATGACGTTGTCCTCGAGCCGAGCGACGCGGGAACGCGTGTCGGTGGACCTGAAAAAACGCTTGTACGACGGAGCGGCGGCTGCCAGCAAGTGATAACGTAACCGATTCCAGGTTGGTATTTTCTTGTGGAAGGTGGCGTCGCTCTGGTCCTTCGCGAACGCGTGCACACCGTTCTGGTCGAGTTTCAGGAAGCCGAGTCGTCGGCGCAGCAGGGAGACGATCTCTGCCGCCAATGCAACATGACCGAGGCCCCACGCGCCAAGACCGGCGACGGCGACGACGCCCAATCCGCCCAAGATCACGCGGCGCCGGTTCATCACGTCGCGGTTCTTCCAAGAAGATGGTCCGCGGCCCACAGCGATAACGCCGAAACCGTCAGCGTCGGATAAGCGGGACTTGCGGTGGGATAGGCGCTGGAGCCTAGCACCAGCAGATTTCTAAACTCATGATGCACCAGGTATCGATCCACAACGCTGGTCGCAGGGTCATCCCCCATCGCCACCGTGCCCTGTATGTGCGCAGCCGTTGTTCCAAGCGACGTACTCACGAGTCGCTCGATTGGCAGCGCTTCGGCAAGCTTGTCGATCATCTGTGGTATCCGGTCCCCGGCCTTCTTGGCATATTCGGAATAGTCCTCGAAATGGACGTGTGCCACCGTGGGGTTTTTCGCACTGACCGTCACTCGGTTCTGATCACTCGGGATGTCATCGAACAAGAATCCCAGCATCAAGCGCTCATTCCATCGGTCTCGCTCCAGCCGCAGGGCGCCGTCGGGCCGATAAGCGAACGGAGAACTCCAGGTTTCGATCATACACGCGGCATGATCGGCTCTATGATCCCCCTCATAGAACAAGTAGCCCAAGCCGGTGAGCACCGTGCTGCCGTTGTAGCACTTGACGCCCTTGAGATCGACCGTGGCGTAGACCGGCATCTGTTCATGGAGTCGACGGCCGATCAGCGGGTGGCTGAAACCAGAACGCAGCAAAATGTGCGGATTAAACAATGCGCTCGCGCCAAGGACGATCAAATCGGCGGTATCGCGCTCCCGTTTTCCCTCATGCAGATAGTTCACGGCACGGGCGACGCCGGCCGCCGTTTCCACCGTCTGCACCTCGGAGCGCAACCGCAGAGTCACGCGTGAATCTTTGTAAATATCCGCCAAGCCGTTCTGAATCGTGAATTTGGCATCGACCGGGCATGTTCCGCAGGAACCGCTGGCGCAGCAGATACCGCGCTTACCGGTAGCGACGCTCGCTCTTGCGGTCGACATCTGGTACCAGCCGTCGGGAAAATGCTTCTTAAGGAGCGCGTCGGGATCGGAAAAGCGATGTGGCACCAGGGGAGCAGGCCGTGACCGCGGCATCGGGCTATCGGCTGGACCCGATACCAGCATCACTTGCTCTGCGACGCCGTAGTGCGCTTCGAGATCGTCGTAGGAAATGGGCCAGTCCGTGCCGACGCCGTAGCGCGATTTGAGCTTGAAATCACCCGGCATCATCCGAGTCGTCCCGCCCATCCAGCATTTGGAGTTGCCGCCGAATCCGGGGCTCGTGTACCACTCTTTCCCCGGGTTCTCGTTCTCTACGAGGTCATCCGGATCGATGCTGGTATGCAGCCGATTCGCCAGTTGCCAGGCCTTCGTGTCCTCGTTACCGCGCTCCAGCACGAGAATCCGAGCAGTCTGCGGCCCGCGCTCCAAAAAACGCATCAAGAAAAAGGAGGACGCAAAGCCCGTGCCGACGATGATTACGTCGTAATGGGACGGCATGGGCAATCGGCGTGGTTCATGAACAGTGGCAATTCAGCATCCAAGCAGGTCAGCAACGGTGAATGAGAAAGCTATAAATTTCAGGGACCTGCACAGTAACAGATACCGCGACCGAACGTTGTGACGGCTATCTCACGCCGCCCGTGCCGGGCGAGCGGAAATACTCACGCAACCGCTGCTCGAGCAGAGAGCGGGACAGTGAGAACGTTGCCAACGTTGCCACTGCGATGGCGAACGCGGAATTGATGGCAAACCAGGTACTTTCCGATAGATTCGTGATCGCCTGCTGGAAGAACAGAGCCAGAAACAGCATAGCCTGGCCGCGATCGAATTTCATCAGTTGCAGCGACTGAGACACCCAAAAAACCAAATAGCCGAGCAGGCAGATCAAGCCAACGAAACCCAGATCATTGACGATTTCCAGATAGCCGTTATGCGATTGGGTCGGATAAAAACCTCCCATTCGTCCCAGAAACGCATAGGAGGGTGATGATGGTAAGGGACCCGTCCAATAAGCCCCGTATCCCGAACCGAACACCGGCGCAAGTTGAACGTGCTCCTTGATGATGTCCCAGATCACTGCACGGTTCGAGAACGTCATGTCTTTGCCGGTCAATTCGGCGATAGGATCGAGCAACAGGTTCGTACCGGGGATGATATTGAGCACGGCGAGCGCATATACGACGACTAGGATCGCGAACGCCGAGACGATGTAAGGCATGAATCGGCGCAGATTCGCTGGGGCCACCATCACCAGCAACATGAACAAGGTCGAAAGACTCGTAGCCATCAGCGACGTGGAACTGCGCGACAATAGTACGCAGACAAACGACAGACCGATCCAGGGAAAAGCCACCCACCATTTCTTCTCGTTGTTAAACCACGAGTGGAGCCAGAACACGACTCCGAAACTCGAGAGCATGCCGAACTGGTTCTTCTGCGCCGTCAATCCACGCCATGAATTCTTCAACGTCCCCTCACCCACCTCAATGGCGTATTGGGGATAGAGAATTCCGAAAATGACCGATGCGATCAGCAACGCGGTAACGAGAGGGCGCAGAACATCTTGAAAGCGCGTCCGGTTCCAGCCAAGCAACGTAAATGCAAAGCAGACCGAGACGATCGACAAGAGGGAGACATAGCGATTCATCGTTGCCGAAGGATCGATGGACCACAGCACGCTCAAGGGTACCAGCGCCATGAACACCGAAAAAAACGGGTTGAGGGACCGCAGCTCGAACCACGCCAGCCGATTTCTCCACAGCAGGATGACAGTGCTAAGCGCGAGCAGTCCGAGTTTGGTGGCCCTCGCCATCGGATGCGGGACGCTCATGGACATCTCGCCTGTGAGATCCATGTCGCCGCTGAAATATTGAATCGGCACCGACAAATAGACGATCAGAACCCATACCATGAGGGTCGCGACCAGCGATCCACGGGAGTCCGGGACCCAGGCGCGGCTGTCCACCGGGGGGGGTGCTTGAGGTTGGGCGCGCGGCAAACCGCGCGCCGAACGATGAGTCAGCGGCCTATTCATGCAAAGAGCGTACCGTATCCCAAGGCCATTTTACGAGCATTCCATAACATCCATGATGGGCCTTCGCGACAGTATGAGACGCAACTCACGACATTGATGATTGACGTCCGACTGCGCAAAAGGCGACACTAATCAGGATGTACGGCTCGAAAAAAATAGCCGGAGCGATGGCACTCATGACCTCCGAAGCCCAAGAGATTTTTGGCCGCACCGAGCGCCATCGCTGCGGTTTCATCAACGACAGATTCTGCGTGTGAGCGCTCCCGAAGCGGTCGCCAGCCCGGTGCGAGTCGGACTGTTCAGGCAGTTTTCCACAACGGTCATCGATCAAGTGGTCCTGTCGGGCGCAAATTTCATCGTCGGCTTGCTACTGATCCGTAAGACCAGCGATGCCGACTATGGCATGTTCGTGCTGGTTCAGTCAGCGATTACCCTGCTGATCTCAGGACAAATGGCCTGGCTATCCAGCCCTCTAGCCGTTTTGGCCCCCGGCAAGGCTGCCGCGCTCAGACGGCTCATGGTCGGCGCGGTTGAGTCCAGTCAGCGGCGTTTTCTGCGACGAGCGTCGGCCGTGGCCCTGGTGGTGCCCCTGATGGGCTACTTATTGCATTACTGGACAGGGCTCGAATCGTTGGTTGTCGTGCTGGCCATTGCGGCTTGTTGGACCGCTTTGCAGCGGGAATACCTCCGCGGCGTTTTGCTGATTTACGGCCGCCCCCAAGCCATGCTGCTGGCCGACCTGGTGAACGTGGCTGTGCTGCTGACGGGCGCCCTGATCGCGGTCTATGGGCCCAAACCAGCCGTGCTGTGGGCCGTGGCGGCGCTCATCGCCTCGGCCCTTGCCGGCGAAACGGCCGCGCGGCGCTCCCTGGCCAGGGACCCGGGTCTCCCCAGGGGCGATCCATCCGCGTTCTGGAAGGAAATGCGGCCGCTGGCCGTGTGGGCGACCGTCGGCGCCATGACCTACTGGATTTACAATCAAAGTTACAACTATGTATTGGCGAGTCGAATCGATCTGACGGCGGTCGCCGACGTGAACGCCGCTCGGCTGCTGCTGATGCCGACCATCGTGCTGACGGTCGGCGTGAAGACCTTGTTGGTGCCGACCGCTGCTTCCTGGCTCGCCGAGTCGAGCGTTGGTCGCTTGATTCGGCGCTTACTGCTGTTCGCCACCGGAATTGCACTGATCGACGTTGTGTATTGCATCGTACTTTGGATTTTTCGTGATCTGCTGAGTCACGACTTGATGCACAAGACGATAGGCAACCGCGACCTGTTGTTGATCTTATGGGCGGCCCTCTCGTTGATCGCCCTCTATCGCGATCTCTTGCAAACAGGGTTGTTCGCGCTTAGGAAGTTCCGATCGTTGGCGGGTGTCACTGCGGTGAGCGCCGTCGCCTCCCTCACCATCATGTGGTTGGGCATCAAAACCTGGGGCCCCGCGGCGGCACTCATTGGCCAGGTTGCAGGTGAAACCATCAATTTGGGCGGCGTCGTCGTGCTGTTGGCGATGGCGTCCCGCAACGAGCGCGCAAATCGGCCCAATATAAGGCTCTGATGTCAAGGCTTATTGCGCATTGCCAGATCGCCTGGCTCGCCGGCGCGTGCGGGTGCAGCGGCGACCCGCAATGGGGTTACGACCAGAACGATCATTTCACGCCGGGCGACCGCTATCACGCCCGTCGCGTCGCGCTCCTGGGCGGTGACCGAACCGGGGATTTACTATCAATCTGCGTGCGTTCGGCTGTTGTCGGCGTTCGTAGAATGAGCCGCGGGCAATCGACTTGATCCTAGACGCCCATGATCTCCCCGACGGCGATGTCTTGCAGGCCGACCTGTGCATCGTCGGAGCAGGCGCAGCCGGAATCAGCATGGCCCTCGAACTCGCGGATACGTCGATCAACGTGCTGGTACTCGAAGCCGGCGGAATGAAGCCCGAAAAAGACACTCAATCCCTTTATGCGGGCACGGTAGCCGACGAGCGGCTCCACAGCCCCCTCGATACCTATCGGCAGCGCCGCTTCGGCGGCACCACGACAATCTGGGGTGGCCGTTGCATGCCATTCGACGCCATCGATTTCGAGCACCGGGATTTCATGCCGAACAGCGGGTGGCCACTCGATAGATCGTCTCTGATGCCTTTCTACCCAAAGGCAAACCGGCTCTGCGAAGCCGGCGATTTTGCGTACAGGGTTTCGGAGGCATTCGAGCAGTCGATGCGCCCGATGATCGACGGCTTCGAAAGCCATCACTTCACGACCGACACATTGGAGCGCTTCAGCTGTCCGACGAATTTCGCGGCGCGTTATGGCCGACGTTTACACACCGCCCCGAACATTCGCGTGCTCTTGCATGGCAACGTGACCCGAGTCCAGCTCGATGTCGGCGGCAACCGCGTGGAGTCGCTCGCCGTGCAAACGCTCTCGGGCAAGACGCTGACGGCAACGGCGAAGCAGTTCGTATTGGCCGCCGGCGGACTGGAGGTGGCCCGGCTCCTGTTGGCCAGCCGCGACGTCCAAACCAGCGGCGTCGGCAACAGTCGCGATGTCGTCGGCCGTTATTACATGTGCCACCTCGCCGGAACGATCGGTGCCCTGCGCATCCGCCGACCCCTTGGCGCAGTTTGGAACGGGTACGACGTATCGGATGAAGGCATTTACTGCCGGCGCCGTATCGCTTTGACGCCGGAAACACAAAGACAACGGCGCATCGGCAATTTCATCGCTCGGTTGCATCATCCGAGAATCACCGACCCCGATCACCGCAATGCGATACTTTCGCTGTTGTTCCTCGCAAAATTCGTCATCCCTTACGAATATGGCAAGCGATTACACGGCGATGAACGGGCGAGCCTCGGTATGTGGCTGCAACACGCGCGGAACGTCATTCTAGGCCCGTTCGACGCCGCCGGATTTGCGTGGCACATGTTGAAAGACCGTAAACTCGCCGAGCGAAAGTTTCCGTCGATCATCATCAAACCAAAAGCGAATCTATTCAGCTTGGATTTTCACGCCGAGCAGCAACCGACGCTCGAGAGTCGGGTCGAATTGATGACGGAAACCGATGCTCTCGGTATGCCGAGGCTGAGAGTGGACTGGCGATACACCGCCGTCGATGTTCAGACCGTCACCCGGGCGATTGCGCTGCTCGCCGAGGACATCGAGCGGAGCGGAATTGGCACCCTCGACTACGACCCGGCCAGCATCGAATTCGAAATGACGCGCTACGGTGCGTATGGCGGCCATCATATCGGCACGGCGCGGATGGGTCGGGACCCCGATTCCAGCGTGGTGAACGCCGACTGCCGCGTTCACGGGATAAGCAATTTATCGATTGCCAGCGCCGCGGTTTTTCCCACTTCCGGCCAAGCGAACCCTACTCTGACGGTGGTGGCACTCGCCCTGCGTCTGGCCAACCGACTTCGCGCGGAGATACTGGGCAGCGCTTAGTCGGACAGTTTTCTGCGCAACCGAGCGCAGGGCTTTTCTACCGTCACATAGATCAACCATGCCAGTGCGATGGAGATGGCGAGCGACAAGCTGCCTCGAAAGACGTGATCCATTTGCGGCAGCGCACGCGCAATCCCGAAGATCACCGCCAAATGCAGTAAATAGAGCGAATACGACAACAGACCGATGAAGACCATCACTCTCGTATTCAGCCAAGCGAACACCGGCCAGCGATGATAGCGAATGGCGGCAACGAATAAGAGAGTGAGCGCCCCTCCCTGCAACGAGTAGCGGAAGGTTTCACGAAAATTGTCGCTGCGCACCAATAGACAGCACCCCAGAACCAGGGCGGCAAATGGCACATAGAGATACTTCCATCGGCGTTCATCCATCCGAATATCGTCAAGCACCGGATTGTTCCAGACCGCGAGTGCGCAGCCGAACAATATCGAATCGACTCGAGTGTCGCTCGCCATGTAAGTCCGCGTTATCGGTACATGGTAGGCAAACACCAGCAGCAAGCGCCACAGCAGTACGAGCGCACAGAGACACCATAGGAGGAGCGCCTGATTGCGGGCGGAAAGTTTCCGCTTTTGCAGAGCAATGAAGAGCCACGGAAACGCCAGGTAAAAGTGCTCCTCAACCGCCAGCGACCAGTAGACGCCGGTCCCGGACGGCTGACCTTCGAAGCCGTGCCCGATGATCCAATAGTTCGTGTACTGAAGCGCCTGCGCCGCCACCGCGGGAGGCGACAAGGTACCGGGAGGATCTATGGTCAACGCGATCACTACCGCACTGACCAGGACCAGATAGAACGGCGGGAGTATCCGCAGGGTGCGGCGCAGCCAGAAATGGCGGAGGCTGATGACGGCGTTCTTTTCGTATTCCGCACGCAACAGTGTGGTGATCAAAAAGCCGCTCAAAAAGAAGAAAATGGTCACACCAAATCCGCCGGGAACGTAGCGTTCGAGTCCGGCGTGTGCAACGAACACGAGCAGGAAGCTAACCGCTCGCAACCCGTCGAGCGACGGTATGTGGCGAATCGATTTCGACACTAGGGTCGAGGTGTTTCTGGGACGAACGGCGCTGCTGGACGGAGTTGAAATTTCAGGCGTGGAAGCAGGAAAAAAATGCGCGGCCCACGGACCAAATATCTCTTGGCCAAGCGGGCCGGGTCATTCAAAAGACGATAAAGCCACTCGAATCCCAGATTTTGCATCCATTTCGGAGCGCGGCGCTCGGTACCAGTCAAAAAGTTGATCGACGCGCCCACGCACAGCGCCAAGCCGCGCGCCCGCGCTCGAGATTGCAGCGCTTTGGCCAGTACTTCCTGTTGTGGGCAACCGACAGCCAAGAGGCAGAATCGAAACGGACTTTCGCTTTCGACGAAACGGAGACACTCCTCGACGGCGGCGGGATCGTTGATGAACCCCATCGGCGGATTCAAATGGCGGAGCCCCCGCAATCCATATTGCCTCGACAACATCTCCGCCTGTTCCTCGGTACCACCGATCACGACGACTTTGTCGTCCGGCTTGATCACGTCATCGAACAGGCGCGCGGTGACATCGCTGCCGGGACTGGTGGGCAATCGCAGCCCCGCGACCAGCCAAAGCAAATAGGCGAGAAATCGACTATCGAGGAGAACGAAACCGGCAGTCCGATACAGTTCGCGAAACGACGCATCGTCACAAAAACGTATCATATGGTCGACATTGGGGGTAACGGCGTATGCGTAAGTTTCGCAGCCGAAATTCGCCGCGATTTTCATGAATTCAGACAAATCGCAGTCGCTGAACTGCACCGTCATGGGCAGAACGTGCTCAGTCACGCAAGTAAGGGACTTTTCTGTATTCACCGTATTGACCATTGGCTTGCAAGGGTAACCCAGCCTCGAGGCTTCCATGGCCGGTTTTCTGTTATATAACATTTGAAAAAATTTCAACACAGGGGGCCTTTTTTTTATCGGTTGGGTCGAAGCTGCTTTACCATAAGTTCCACGCCGATAATATTGCCATTGAAGGACAAAATGCCTTCGTTCGAATGCCTTGACTGGTAACGCGCGTACGGACGAATTGACAGCCAGTGCAGAACTTGGTATGTCAGATCCACATTAGCGGTCTGAAAGTGATCGATTCGATCGATTGTTACAGCCCCATTCGGCTGCCCCGGAAATTTACTGTTGGTGTAGGAATAACCGGCTCGGATCAGGATCTTGTAGGTCGCCTGGTAATTGACGGTCGCGCCCGCCGACGTATCGATTTCGTTGCCGCCGGTCGTAACGTACGTATTGAGCGCGCGGGTCAGCTGCACGGTGACCGACGTCTTCGCGGTGACACTGTGCCGATACCCGATGCTGCCCGTGAGCCCTGACAATCCCGCGGTCGTGGGATCGCTGCGGCGCGTATATCCCAAATCGCCGGTAAAGTTGGTCAACCCGGAAATAATGTAGGTCGCCGCCAGCCCTGCGCTGATTTGGTGGTAATACGGAGTCAATGCAAGGGCGTCATGGTTGTACTTGCCTTCCAGATACTCCGCCTGAAGGCCGGCCGCGAGGTTGGCCACACCCAGATATTTCAATCCCTCCTGGATGGAATCTTCGTGCACGGCGAGCCCCGGGACATCGACCCGTGGCGAGTCGAGAACGTGATCCTTGAGAAGGCTTTCCACGCGCCACTCCGGGGTGACGTTGACATTGGCGGATGCCGTAGCGTTGTTTTCGTCTTCGAGAATTAATTGGGTGGATGCCGCCAAGTCCTGAAATTCGACCATGCGCCGCTCATGCCTATATTCGAACTGGCCATCGACAGGGCTGGTCAATTTCCATTTCAGGCCACCATCGAATAGTTCTTCGTTGTGACTGAGCACCGTAAAATTCTCGTAATCGAAGCGGCGAAACTCGACCGTACCGAAAAACTTCTGCTGATCGAGGAGGTAGGTTCCCTCAACGCCGGCGCGCTCCTCAAAATACGTGTCCGCGAGAGTCGGGCCGTTTTTTCCTACGGGTTTGCCATCGCCCGGCGACAGATCGAAGACATTCGTGTTGTGTTCTATGTCCTCCGTCGCGTACGGAGTCAGCACTCCGTCGGCCACTCCGAGCACGGGCGTCCCGGCCAAACCCAATGCATAGAGCAACATCCATGCCGCACGATTCTTCCTCGCACCCCGCGGGCGACGGCAATCAATCGCCGCCCAGCCCACTGTTCGGAACGCACACACGGTCCCGCGGCTCGATCTTCCTGTCATGTTGCGAATTTGGGATCATCCCCCATCTGTTTTCAAGGTATTCGTTCACAATATCGGGGGCGGGTCGCGAGGGTTAAGTAAACTCGACAAAAGTCGCATCCCGCTCGATTATCGCGGCGAATCCGCGAGTGCAATTCACGAAACTCACCCCCGGACGCGCGTCAACGAATCCGCTATTATTGTAACATACCGCAAGTGCCGGCTAGAAACCGGAACAGCGAAAAATTCGCTATCCGGAGACGGCGGATGGCCGTCAGATACCTGAGGCGCCGGCGAATCCGGCGCACGGTGCCGCGGCGATTGCTGCGGGATTTTGCTGCAAGCCGATTCTCATGATTTGCTGACATCGCGCAAGCGCTCCGCCGCGAAATAGACCCGCCTGCCGTGAAATGTTCTCCGTCGCCTGAGGCGCGTCCGCGAAGTGCTGCGTGGAGTGCCGGCGCTGCTATCCTGGCAATGGATGGAGGGTCGGCGGCTGAGCCGGGTGCCCCAGTCCTGAACGGTCGCTTGGGAGTATCCCATCCGACCCGTTGTCGGCTCAAGCGTCGAACAGCGCCGACCCGAGTTCGGCTACACGAGCCGGCAACTGCGCTGCGACGGCATCGAGGTGCTCATCCGTGAGGCCCAACCAAAGCATGGCCGGTAAATGGCGTTCTATGGGCGCCGGCTCCAACGCGTAGCTGCGGCCGATCGCGAGTCCCAGATTTGCACCCAGATTCACGAGTGCCGTCAAATCGCGGTGAGGCTCCGGGGCATTCATCGGGGCGTGGTGATGGCCCGCCGCCGCGACCAGTGAATCGGGCATTTGCCACGCCTCAAACACGACGGCGAGGCATTCCTCATGTCCCACCATCGCGTGGTTGGATTCCAACACCCGGATACCGCACGCGGCCCCGTTGCGATTGGCGTCGATCATCGCATCGATGCCGCGCGGGTCAAGGTGAACTTGCACGGCTATGCCGAGGTTGTGCAGTAACCCGGCAATGAAGGCCTCGGATGCCATGGGCCGGCGCGCAATTGTCGCGAGCGCTTCGGCCGCTGCGGCCGTGGTGAGGCTATGGCGCGCCACGGCCTGCATGTCGATGGCCGTGCCCTTCATGCTGCGAGCCATGGCGCGATCGAAGCAGGTGGCCGCCGCAATGCCGCGCAGCGCGTCGCGACCAAGCACAAGCAAGGCGCGCTCCATCGTCGTAATCGAACGAGGGTGCCCGTAATAGGACGAATTCGCGACGCGCAATACCCGTGCGTACATGGAGGGCTGCCTCGCGATCAGGGATGCGATTTCCGATCCATCGACTTGCGGATCGCAGAGCAGCGCCAGCATTCGCGGTGCGGAATCAGCGCCTGAAGCGAGTATCCCCAAGGTCGCTGCAGCCTTCAGGATTTGCGCCCGGTCGATCGCAGGTTTGACGGCTGGAATTAAAGTTTCGATGGCGTTGATCGACATGGATGATTGTCCGGCCAGGGGCCTCACCGGCGATGTGATCGCCGTCGCAAACGGCAGGTTCAACCCACTCGGAAGGCACAGAACGGGCGTGGACGTGCCGATACCCCGTGGCCAGGGGCAGGAAGAACGGCTCGATCCGAGAAGGCGTAATGAACGTATGAACGAAGAACCACCGCCACACTCAACGCCGCAAACGTCCGGCGCCCTCACCAGGGGGAGTAATCGCCGGCGAGCCTCGTGGGAGGCACTGGCTGTTTCCGCCGTTGCGCTGGTGGTCGTCGGCGCCGGCATCTTTGGCTTGTGGGTTACGTCCACCAGTACGATCCGCGACAACTATCACCAGTATCTTATCGGGTTAGCGCAGACGGCCGCCTCGATGATCGACCCGGCGTTGCAAGCGACGATTCGTCGCCCCGATCAGATCAATGGGCCGGATTACCAGCGTGCCGTCGCACCGCTGCGCCGCATGCACGCTTCCGTTGCGGACGTCCACTATATTTATACCGTCGTACAGGATCACTCCCAGGTGCGTTTCGTACTGGACGCTTCGGTTCCGGGTTTGGGCGAGAACGGCGTCGAGAACCAATCCGGCGTCTGGGAGATCTACGAAGAGCGCGACCCCGCGATGCTGCTGGCGTTAGGCAAGGGCATCAGGGCGGGAATTGCGGCGGCGACCGATGAGCCCTACAGCGACAAGTGGGGCACCTTCATGACCGGCTGGGCGCCAATTTTCGATGCGGCGGGTGGACAAATCGGCGCCGTGGGCGTCGATGTGGATGCGCACGTCTATGCCGCCCGGGTTGCCGCGGCGCCGAAATGGGCGTTATTGGGGCTGTCACCGGCTTGCATCCTCATCGCAGTTCTCGGCGTGGCCTACTACCGGGTTCGCTTGCGCAGCCTGAGCGACGTCCAAGCGGCAATCGCGGCCGAAGCCCAGCGCAAAGCCATGGAGGCGGACCTGGCCCTGGCCGCGCGGCAGGATACGCTCACTGGTCTGCCGAACCGCGCCCTGTTCATGGAGTACCTGCAGAAAGCCGTGGAACGCGTGCGCGCCGACCAACAGCCGGTGCTTTCCGTGCTATTCCTCGACTTTGATCGATTCAAATTCACCAACGACACCTTGGGGCATACGGCCGGCGACGAATTGTTGCGACAAATCGCCGTGCGTTTGCGCAGTGGTTTGCGTGCGACGGACCTGCTGGGCAGCGATCCGGCTTGCAACTTGGTAGGCCGCTTTGGGGGTGATGAATTTCTGGTACTCATCAACGACCTGAAGACCCCGGGCGATGCATGCGTGGTCGCCGAGCGCTTGCTCGATTCGCTGACCGCGGTCTACAGTATTTTCGGCTGCGAAGTGCAGTCCACGGCCAGCATCGGCATCGTCACCAGCGAGCAATGTCCGGTCAGTGCCGAGGAAATCGTGCGCAATGCCGATGTGGCGATGTACGTCGCCAAGAGCTCCGGCGGCGGCTGTGCGGTGGTCTTCGATGAGGCTATGCAAACGCGGGTGACGCGCCACTTGGCGATCGAAACCAACCTGCGTAAAGCGATCGGCAGCTCCGAACTCTATCTCGTCTTTCAACCGATCGTCGATCTCGATTCCGGACAGATGGTTTCCGTCGAAGCGCTGGTGCGTTGGAACCATCCGATCATGGGCCCGATTTCGCCGGGCGAATTCATCCCGATTGCCGAGGAATCCCACTTGATAATCGCCATCGGTCAATGGGTCTTGAGGGAGGCGTGCCTGGCAATGGTCGAATGGCGCCGCACGGATCCAGAGCGCGCGCCGAAGACCATCGGCGTCAATGTCTCGCGGGCCGAGCTGGCGCTGGGCAGCCTGTTCCTTGAACAGACGCGCGCCACGCTCGGGAGTGTCGGATTGCCACCCGGGTGTCTGCAACTCGAAGTCACGGAGCGGGAGGTCATGCGTAATCCGGAGGCGTGTCTCGAACTGATGCGCGAGCTGCGCCGCCTCGGGGTTCGGTTGGCCATGGACGACTTCGGCACTGGGACCTCCTCGCTGGGACTTCTGCGGGACTATCCGTTCGACACCATCAAGATCGATCGCTCCTTCGTGCAGGATCTGATTGCGAGCCGGGATGTTCTCGCGGTGACGCATGCGACGATCGCGTTGATCGCAAATCTCGGCATGGCAAGCCTCGCCGAGGGTGTGGAGGGGTCTGCGCAGGTGGCGGTGTTGCAGTCCCTGGGCTGCCGCTACGCTCAAGGCTATTTTTTCAGCCGTCCGGTGCGGGCCGACCGGCTCCTCGATGCGCTCGAATCGAACCGCGAGTGTGAGTTGGTCAGCTTGAATTGATCGAGGGTGCCGACGTTCTCATAAAGTGACCTCGATCGTCGCATTCTCGGGCGAGAGCACGGCGGTCACCACGTTCGCGCCCCGTATGCATGACGAAGATCCCGCGGTGCGACG
>Ga0066789_10000447_pt1 | contig 16321 bp, 16 predicted proteins | sample OrgsoiDNA2013049_FD_70960 | JGI IMG/M metagenome (GOLD analysis project Ga0066789, IMG submission 70960) | Permafrost soil microbial communities from the Arctic, to analyse light accelerated degradation of dissolved organic matter (DOM) -... | ecosystem: Environmental > Terrestrial > Soil >...
ACCACACCCAGACCAAGGTTTAATCGCAAGCTTAGTGCCAAGGATGTGAAACACACCGTCCCCTCTTGACACCCCTGTTCCGGTGAATACTGCGGGCGGCTGGCATACGGGGAGCAGGCCTGAGCAGGTACCGCTTGAAAGACGGCACTCCCTTGGGACGCGCCCCGGAGGTTGGTTCAGTGGGACACTCGCTCTTCGCAGGGACACGTTCGCGGCGCGGCTCCCGCTTCGGTAGCACAAGTGCTACCATGATGGCATGACTAAGGCAGGACTGCGGGAGCTCCGCCAGCACGCAAGCGATCTGGTGCGCCGCGCTGAGCGTGGTGAGACAGTGACAGTGACCGTGAGCGGCCGCGAGGTCGCTCAGCTTGGACCGCTGCAGCGCATGCAATGGCGTACTTGGGAAGACATCGTGGCCGTATTCGACGGCCCGTCTGACGGCGATTGGGCCTACGACCGTGACTTGGTTGACCATGGGGTCAGCGACCCCTTCGCCACATGAGGAGCATTCTCGACACGAGTGTCCTCCTGGGACCAAATCCTGGTGAAATTCGGGGAGAGATAGCAATCAGCACCGTCTCGCTGGCGGAGTTGCATTTCGGGGTTTTGGTCGCCCGGTCTGACGAGATGCGCGCCACTCGTTTGCGGCGACTGGCGACAATCGAGCAGACTTTCCAGGCTCTGGCGATCGATGCAACCGTTGCCCGAGAATATGGGCGGCTTGCGGTCGCGGTCGTCGCGGCAGGTCGGAAGCCTCGAACACGCTCTCTGGACCTATTGATAGCTGCAACTGCATCAGCCAACGATGCTCGGCTCTACACCCGGAATCCATCAGATCTTATTGGACTCGAAGATCTCCTTGAGATCGTCAGCATCAGTTGAGGATCCTTTGCGGTCTGGTCACGACGAACCCCCTGTGGCGTGCTGAACTGCCCCGGTGACCGTTCCGCTATCGGGACGGTGGACGGTCGCAGCAGACGAGGTCGGCGGATCTGCATAATGAACGACGTCGTGCGCTAACCGCCCACCACCGGCGTTGGTTCCAGATATCGCTTGAGGCTCGCCCAAATGGCGGCCTCCTGACGTTTTCCCACTCGGCCGATGATCGGGGTGAGACACTTGAGCGCGCCTTTCGGCTTGACGTCCCACGACCAGGCCATACGCGTTCCACCGATGTCAGGCTCGAACGTCAGAACCCCCGGATCTCAGCCGAGGACATGGTCGTCGTGTTCGCAAGCCGCGTTGGACGCTGGTAGTCCGTGGTTTCCAGGAGCATGTCCAGCGGCCGGCCCATCGACTTGATAGTCGCCCGGAACTGCGTCCCGTTGCCGATCGCTCCTTCGGTGAGTTTCTCGGCACTCAGCATGCGGGGGTTGTACATCGGCTCGTTCCGTTCGTCGGCGACGAAGTCGAACACCTCACTCATCGGTCGACCGATGACGATCTCCCCTTGAATGCTAGTCATCCTCTCCGCGCCTCCCGGGCTGAGAACTGCACCCTCTTCTACATGGTGTCCGGTGCTGGCGGGCAGGCCGTCACCAAACGCTGGTGATGATCTGCCGTCGCAGCCAGCAGCGGGCCGGTGAATCAGCGCGCCGTGCGGATGACCTCAGGGGTCGTGCGCGACGCCCGGTGGCGGATCGTGGCCATCGCCCAGAGCGCGACCATCGCCCCGGTCAACGTCGCCAGCGCGGCGGCGCTGCCACTGGAAATCGCGACCATTCCGGCGACGAGCATGACACCACCCAAGACCGAGGCGAGCACGACGTAAAGAAGCGGAGGACGCGGTCTGCCGCCGACGCCGTACACGCCCTGCATGTGCGACTTGGCCGTGTAACACCCCCCGACTCCCCATGCGCAGATGGCGACGGTCGTCGCGCGGGGCCCAGATAGTCCAACGACCGTGGTGCCACCCTGAGACAGCAGGTAGAGCACGAAGGCGGCACCGACGAACACGGTCGCCAACCCGTCCTTCCAGGTGAGGCTCATCGTGGCCTCCTTCTGTTACCCGCCCATCCGATCACGACTTTGGGCGGCCATTTGCATCATCTCGCCCGCACGAGTGCCCGGCAAAGTGACAAAGGTCCTGCCCTTCGCGTGCCCGAGTGACTGGTCAGATCAGCCCGCCTTTTCCACTCTTGGTCGCGAAGCCACCAAAGCCCACCTGGAGTAGCTGAACAGCCCCCCGGGCGGCGACCCTCGACTGACTTCACTGCTCGATCCGGGGCCACGACCGTGCGTCCCGCGGCCGTCAGGCGTTCCGCGACCGCGCGTCCAAGGTGATCAGAACGAGCTCCGCGGTCACCGCACCTTCTTCTCCGCGGTGTCCGCCCCCAACTGGAAGGGTATGGGCGGCGACACCGGCACCTGTCCACTGCTTCGTCCGAGCCGGTAGAGGTTCCATCCGACGGCCCCCATCCAGATCGGCAGGAGCACCCCATAGATGACGTAGAAGCCCTCGAATACCATCCTCAGAGCCTCGGCGGAGATGCCGAGGACACCGGTAGCGACGCCCAGGTAGGCCACGGCCTTGGGGAAGACGCCCTTCAGCATCACGATGGCGACAATCAGCATCCCGACGGTTGTCAGCGGGCCCACGACCACGGTGGTGCGATTCTGGGCGATCAAGGCCTCAGCGGCCGTTGCAAAGACGGCGCGTCGGGCGGGATCAGCCGCCGCCATGAACTGGTCACTCAGATAAACCAGGGCGGGAGCTCCGGTGGTCGTGGTCGGGATGGCCAAGGTGAGCGCCCAGGCGCTGCCCCCGACCACCGCACCCAACGCCGCGAGGCTCCTGTCCAAGTGTTTGAGGGCCGGATAGAGGGCCAGGTAGGTGACCATCGCGAAGACGCCGGGAACCAGCCAGAGTTGCTGTTCGACGATGTAGAGCCTCCGGTGCGCGGCAATGTAGCTCAGCGTGGCTGTCCCACCCGCCGTCGGCGGTGGCGGCGTCGCGATGGCGAGGGCGACGGCGGCACAAATCATCGCGACGAAGATCCAGGCGGACACTCCGCCGATCCGGTAAAGCGGGCGCCAAGATGGGTCTGGTCCTGCGATTGCCACACCCTGTGACCGGTTTGCGTTCATAGGTTCGACCATGCGAATTCACCACCGTCATGTTCTGCTGGGAGAGGACCGGCGAAGGCCAGCGGTGAGCAGTCGCGGAGCGAACCGTCGAGTGAGGTGGCGACGCGTGCTTCATCGTCAGAATCGATGATCCGCAAGCCCTCGTCGGGTCTTGACGCGGTACACACCGTGGGCGATTTCCCGGGTGGGGCTCCGCAGTCGCCATCGGGTTCCACCTCCGAACTCAGCTGGCACCGAACACGCCAGCGTTACAAACAACGGGCGTCCACGACGACTACCTCCTCACAAAGGTGCGCATGGCGTCCCGACGCAAGGAAGGGACCTTGGTCCCACAAGCGAAAGTGACCACGCGTCGCGCGTCAGGTACTACCACGACCGGGGAAGCCAACGGGATGCGGCTGACCGCAGGCACTCACACTCTCGTAGCCACCGATCGGCGTGGTCGCCCCTGCATGGGTCCGCCCCCTACGGGGAACCGTGACCGGACGCATCGGAACCGAGCCCGGTCTCCGTAGGACGATCCTTAGGTTCTGGCGGTCGTCGCAACACTCGCCTTCATGAGGGTCGAGCGACGTATGCGGTCTTTACGTCAGCTGAGAAGCCGCAGGCCTTGTAGAGGTATGGGTCGCGGGCTTGCGTGAGCTCGTCATAAGCATCGACTTGTAGCACCCCACCTCTCATGCGACCTCGAGCGTGGCAGACATGATTTCCTTTGCCGAGACCTGTTCCCCGCAAGGATTCCTCGACAACCACGTTCTCGATAAGGGCGTATGGCGACGTGGACCGTGTGATGTTTGGGATCACGTTCAAGTAGGTCGTGGCCACGATCGAGCAGTTGACTTCGAGCACGAAGAGGTGCAGGGCGGGACCTTGAGAACCTGGTCAAACGCCGCGGCGTCAGATCCGTCATGCACGACGGGGTCATCCGGATGCAGTTGTCGGTAGAGGCGGATGACGTCCTCGAAGTCACTGGCCCTGGCCTCACGGAACATGCCCCGAGGTAGACGCAGCGCTCCGCGGGTGCTCCGCAGGTGGGATCTCCGCCGAGCGGTCATCGGCATGGGTCCCGTAGTTCCCACCTTCCGGTAGCGGACGCATTTGAGGTCAAGCCTCGGTGCCCGTAGGAGGATCCCCCTATGCGAAATTTGCTGCTGCTCATCCCGAGTTGGGTGAGGTTTGGAAGAACCGGAGAACTGGACAGTCGGAGAACATGACGGGACAAACTGAGCGTCCTTCTGAAGCTGACAGGTGGGTGCCGTGGTCGGATTGTGTGGCCCAAAGTGGCCCGACGCAGACCGAAACATGGGTGCGCAGAGAGTCGAATACGTCGGATTCGGTTCTGCTGCAACAGTATTCGCGTTGAGCGGGTGACGGGAATCGAACCCGCACTGTCAGCTTGGGAAGAGTTCTTATTCGACCGTGTTTCCCTGTCCTGCAACGGTATCGGCCGCCTCAGTTAGCCGCTGGTGACTCTTGCCGGCCTGGTCGTGTGGCCCGTGTGTGGCCCGGTCCTTCCTCAATTCTGGGTTCGAGGCTGGGAGGCCATCCAGTGGACGGCGGAGGGAGGTCAGCCCCGCCTTGACACTGCCCTGGTGTGCGCGACGAGAACGACATCCGCCGTCTGCCGGCGGGCTCAGGTAAGGGATCAGAGCGGATAGCGGTCGGTGACCAGCAGGATCGCCCACCTTAACGCGCCGAGTGTGTCTTGTGCGGAGGATGAAGCCGCGTGCGGCGCCGCGCCGAGATTGACGGACGTCAGGCCGTGTCCCGCACCCTCTCGAAGCCGTCGAGGATGACATCGAGGCCGTACTCGAACTCGTCAACGTAGTCGTAGCCGGGCTTCATGACGTGTTCGGTGAGCATCTCGAGGAGGTTGGGGTACGCGTCGAGGACGAAGGGCTGGAGCATGCCCTGCGCCACCTCGGTAATCTCCTGTGAGGTATCGAACGGGAGGTTCATCTTCGTCAGAGCGAAGCCATAAATGTAGCTGTCCAGGAGCGAGTACGCGTGCGCGGCCATCGCAATGTCGAAGCCTGCCGCCCGAAGACCGCCGATCACCGCGTCGTGGTGTCGCAGGTTCGCTGGACCGGGTTTGGTCCGCGACTCCATCAGGCCGATTGCCCATCGGTGCCGTGATAGGACCTCGCGGACCGAGATCGCCCGCTGACGCATGGCGCTCTTCCAGTCGGCATCGGGAGCGGGAAGGTCGATCTCGCTGAAGACGAGGTCGACGATGCCATCCAAGACCTCGTCCTTGCTGGCGAAGTGGTAGTACACGGCCATCGCCTCGACCCCGAGCTCCTGACCGAGCTTGCGCATGCTCAGTGACTCGATCCCACCCTGATCGGCGAGCTTGATGGCTGCTTCCAGCACCCGCCCCCGGTTCAGCGGCTCGCGGCGCTGCGTCCGCTTGGTAGTCCGCGTCTTCATGGTCTCCTATCCTGCCCCAAAAGGCACCAAATCTGGGGGTTGACACAGATCAACTTTACACCGTACGGTAAAACGGTTCGCTTTACACCGTACGGCAAGGAGAAAGCTCATGAAGGCCATGGTTCAAGACACCTACGGCTCGGCAGATGTTCTCAAACTGCGGGACATCGACAAGCCCGGGATCGGCGAGGTCGAGGTGCTTGTTCGCGTTCGGGCCGCCGGCGTCAACCCGGCCGACTGGGCGGTCATGAGCGGCCTGCCGTATATCGCCCGCCCGGTGTACGGGCTGCGCAAGCCAAAGAACGGGGTTCGAGGGACGGACGTGGCGGGACAGGTCGAAGCCGTGGGCGCCAGCGTGACGCGGTTTCGCCAAGGTGACGAGGTCTTCGGCTGGTGCATCGGCTCGTATGCCGAGTACGCGTCGGTTTCCGAAGACGCGCTGGTCCTGAAGCCGGCCGACTTGACATTCGAGCAGGCCGCTGCCGTTCCGATGGCCGGCCTGGTCGCTCTCCAGGCTGTTCGCGATCACGGCAACGTCCAAGCGGGGCAGGGCGTCTTGATCAACGGCGCATCGGGGGGCATCGGTACCTTTGCGGTGCAGATTGCCAAGTCACTCGGCGCGGAGGTGACCGGCGTGTGCAGCACCCGCAATGTGGACATGGTCCGATCGATCGGCGCCGACCACGTCATCGACTACACACAAGAGGATTTCACCCAGAGCGGGCAGCGCTACGACTTCATCCTCGACAACGTGGCTAACCATTCACTGTCCGACCTGCGACGCGCGCTGACCGCGACGGGAACCCTTGTGCCCAACGGCGGAAGCTTCGAAAAACACTGGTTCGCCGGCGGGGGGCGCGTCGTCAAAGCGCACGTGGTGTCACGGTTCGTCAGTCACACGCTGCGACCGTTCCTTCTGTCGCCGAAGCTTGAGGATCTGGTCGTCCTCAAGGAGCTGATCGAATCCGGCAAGATCACACCGGTGATCGACCGCACGTATCCGCTCAGCGAGACCTCTCAGGCCATCGGTCATGTGGGAGAGGGACACGCTCGAGGCAAGGTCGCCATCACCGTGTGACACACGTGCCTGCGAATGGAAGCAATCAGGCCAGCGAAATACACCAAGGAAGGACAACCATGACATCTCGAAGGACCGCAACCATCGTTGGTCTGCTGTTCCTGACCCAAACCGTTGCGTTCATCATCGCTGAACAGCTCGTCACAGGGGTTCTGAAGCGCCCGGACTACTTGACCGGTGTATCCGTAGACGCCAACCCCTTGACTCTCGGCGGGCTCTTTGCCGTCACCTCCGGTGTCGCGGTCGTGGGCATCGCAGTCCTCCTGTTTCCCTTACTGAAGCCCACCAGTGAGCCGCTGGCCCTTGGATACGTTTGTGAGCGAGTCATCGAACTTGTGTTGCAGGTCCTCTTCTTCCTGGTGGTTCCACTGCTCATGATCGCGATCAGCAACGGATTGCGCGACGGCACCGTCGATGCATCCACTTCGCAATCACTGGGCCCGATACTCAAGGCACTACACGACCTCGCGATCGTGGTGCTGTATCTGGTCACGAGCGTGGGCGGAACGATCTTGGCTGTCTTGCTGTATCGATCGCAGCTGGTCCCACGCTGGATCGCAGTCCTCGGGCTTGTCGGCTATCCGGTGCTGTTGGTTGGTTGCGTCCTAGACATGTTCGAGGTAACCGACGTGACAAAGGGTGCCGGCCTGCTTGCCATTGCCCCGGGCAGCCTCTTCGAGCTGATCCTGCCGATCTGGCTCCTCGCCAAAGGATTCAACTCATTCGGCCACCCTCTGGCAGGCAAAGACGCTCCACAGATCGTTGGCCAACGATGAAGGCAACAGGAACATGAAACAGATCCCCAGCGGACCCTTGACCGGCAAGATAGTACTTGTCACCGGCGGTACTTCAGGCATCGGCCGGGCGACCGCCTTGGGCCTGGCCACGATGGGAGCGCACCTCGCGATCACCGGCCGCGACCGCGAACGCACCGAAGACTCGGCTCGCGAGATCAGCGCAGCCGGCGATGGGCAGGTAGACGTGTTCGTCGCGGACCTCTCGTCCCAGAAGGAAGTGCGACGGCTGGCCGACGAAGTGCTGCAGACCTATTCGCGAATTGACGTGCTGGTCAACAACGTCGGCGGCTACTGGAACAGCCGACACGTCACCCCTGACGGGCTCGAGCACACGTTCGCCCTCAACCACCTCGCGTCGTTCCTGCTGACAAACCTGCTGCTCGACCGGCTCAAGCAGAGCGCACCGGCGCGGGTGGTCACGGTGGCTTCCAACGCACAGGCCATGGGGCGGATCGACTTCGACGACCTCCAGGGCGAGCGGTCCTACTCCGGCTCACGGGCCTACAACCAGTCCAAGCTCGCCAACGTCTTGTTCACCTACGAGCTGGTCAGGAGACTGCAGTCAAGCGCCGTTACCGCCAATGCGCTACATCCCGGCGTCGTGAGCACCTCCTTCGGAGCCGAGGACCCCCGCGGCATCCAGCGGCTGATCATCCCCTTCGCGCGTCCTTTCCTGAAGACCCCGGCCCAGGGCGCCGCCACTTCAATCCATTTGGCTTCCGCTCCCGATCTCGAGCATGTGACAGGCCACTACTTCGTCAAAAGCAAACCCAAGAGATCCGCCAAGCGCAGCTATGACGAAGCCGCGGCGGCACGGCTCTGGCAGGTGAGCACCGATCTGGTCGGCCTGAGCGCCGAAGGCTGAACCAACCTGCGGGACACCACCAAGGACGGGTTGCGAGACGGTTCAGGGCCGCGACGATCTACCGCAAGGCGGCGACCCGAATTGTCACAAGGGGATAGTCAACCGGACGGGCTGTTCGGCGTCTGGCGTGCCGGCGCCTGCCTGGGATCACTGGTCGAGTTTCTTCGCGGCGTCGTAGTTGGCCCCGTTCACATCGACCTCGTAGTTATGGCGGAGACACGACTTGGGTGAGGTTGGACGAACCGGAGAACCAGACAACCGGAGAACATGACGGGACGAGCTGAGCGTCTTTCTGAAGCTGAAGGGTGAGTCCCGAGGCGTGGATATGTGTGGCCTAAAGTGGCCCGAGCATGGACCGAAACACAGATCGACAAAGAGTCGGAGTCCTCCAATTCGGTTCTGGTGTGACGGTATTCGCGTTTGGAGCCGGTGATGGGGATCGAACCCGCACTGTCAGCTTGGGAACTGCTCGAACGGCATGTGTATGTGCTTGGGCCCCTGCGAGTTTGGCGGTCACGAGCGGCCTGTAGAGTCCCTTGGATGCCTGCCGTAATGGCAGGCGAATGGCACGGAACCGGTTGAGAATCGCCTGGCTGGAACGAGTCGCCCCAGCCCTCGTAGTCTTCAGTGCATCGATGTTGGCGACGTTGGTGGCAGTGGACGATTTCGGCAAGCCGATCGTTGACTGGGAGTTCTTCACCGTCGCTGACATGGGGTGGGCGATCGAGCCGCCAGCCCCAAAAGCTTGATGACACGCGCGCGGGTCACACGCTCGCGCGCGCGAGGTGGGCAGCGCCCGAGCGCTCGTGCCTGGGCCGCCGTGTCGAGAACGACAAGTCAGCTTCGACCTTGGGGTGAAGTGCGGCCACAACGGCCCGTTCCGAGAGAGGATGAAGCCATGCGATACATGCTCCTGCAGGCCTACGGAGGCGTCGAGCTCGAGGGCTGCGTGCCCATGACCGAGTGGGCGCCCAAGGACGTGAGGGCCCACATCGACTTTCAGCACGCCCTCAACGCCGAGCTGCTGGACAGCGGCGAGCTGGTCGACGCGCAGGGCCTCGCCGGTCCGGATGTTGCGAAGTTCGTGGTGTCCGACGGCGTCAACCCGCCGAAGATCATCGACGGGCCCTACCCGGAGTCGAAGGAGCTGCTGGCGGGCTACCGGCTGGTCGACGTCGACAGCCTCGACCGCGCTCTCGAAATCGCCGCGCGCTCGTCGGCCGCCCCCGGCCCGGGCGGTGTGCCGATCCAGCAGCAGATCGAGGTGCGCCAGGTGATGGGCGCGCCTGACCCCGAGGTGTGACCCCTCCGGACGTCGAGGGCCTGCTGCGCGAGCTCGCCCCGCAGGCCCTCGGCGCGGTCGCCCGCAGGTACGGCGAGTTCGCGGATGCCGAGGACGCGGTGCAGGAGGCGCTCGTCACCGCCGCCGTGGATTGGCCGGCGGGGCTGCCCGACAGACCCCTGTCATGGCTCATCACGGTGGCCTCCCGCCGGCTGGTCGACGAGTACCGTCGCACGGATTCCCGCCGACGGCGCGAGGAGCTCGCCGGCTCGCTCTCGATCCACCAGAAACAGACGGTGCCCTCGTCGGACGACTCGCTCGTGATGCTCTTCCTCTGCTGCGACGACACGCTCTCGTCGACGCTGTCGATCCCGCTGACGCTGCGTGCGGTCGCCGGCCTCACGACGCGCGAGATCGCGGCCGCCTACCTTGTCCCCGAGGCGACGATGGCGCAGCGCATCAGCCGGGCGAAGGCCAAGCTACGAGGCCGCCGCTTCGAGCTCCCCGCCGACCCGGCCGCGCGCCTTCGCTCGGTGTGCGAGGTCCTGTACCTGCTCTTCAACGAGGGCTACACCTCCTCGAGCGGACCGGACCTGTCGCGCGTCGACCTCTCGGGCGAGGCGATCCGGCTGGCCCGGATGCTGTACGGCCAGGCCCCGGACGACCTCGAGGTCGCGGGTCTGCTCGCTCTGATGCTCCTCACCGAGGCCCGTCGGCCGGCCCGCACGTCCGCGGACGGCGCCCTCGTGCCGCTGGCCCAGCAGGAGCGCTCGCTCTGGGACCGAGCGCTCATCAGCGAGGGCCTGCAGCTGCTCAACGCGACCCTCGCCGCCGGCCGCATCGGCGAGTACCAGCTGGTCGCCTCGATCGCCGCGCTTCATGACGAGGCCGCGTCGCACGCCTCGACCCGCTGGGCGGAGATCGCCAAGGCGTATACGAGACTGGAGTCTTTGACGGGCAACCCGATGGTGCGCCTCAACCGTGCCGTCGCGGTCGCGATGGTGGAGGGACCTGCCTCAGGCCTCGCGCTCCTAGAGGGGCTCGAGCTGCACGACTCCCACCGGCTGCACGCCGTCCGAGCGCACCTGCTCGAGGGCACCGGTGACTTCGCTGCGGCGGCCCGATGCTACGCGGCGGCTGCAGCTCGCACCGACAACGCACGCGAGCGCGACTACCTCGTCGAGCAGGCGGCGCGCGTCAGCGCGAGATGAGACCGATCGCGTTGCCGTCCTTGTCGGTCACCTTCTCCGTCGTCGTGTCCCCCGCCCGGTGACGATTCCCGTTCGCGTCCGTCCTACGAGACACTCAACGAGCTCGATGAGTGCAAACTGGTGGGGCGCCGACGAACAGGAGCCCGAACGACGATTTGGACGTGCCAGGGCACTTGCCAGATTGTTGATGGCACGTGGTAATGGCACGAGTGCCGTTTCCTTATGCCCGCGGGCGTCGCTCAGATGGGGAAATGGCGCCCAATTCGTATGTATGGCAACGTCTTTCGCGTTTGGAGCGGGTGACGGAAATCGAACCCGCACTGTCAGCTTGGAACTGTTTGAACTCATGGGGTTTGTGCTTGGTTCTTGGCGAGTTTCGCGGTTCTGAGCGGCCTGGAGTGTCCCTTGGATGCCTGCAGTAATGGCACGTTAATGGCACGAAGCCGGGTGAGCCGATCGTCGCCCTGGGTCACCTTTCAGCGCGTTATCGGGTCAGGGCGACTCGGGTTCTGCTGAGCGCTTCAAGGGCAGGGATACCGACGGGTTCGGTTGGGAGGATGGGCACGACCGCGAGTCGGGTGGAGTGGTCGTCCTTGACCTTGTTGATCTGGGGAAGTTCTTCGCTCGCGCGGAGCCGGAGAAGGGCAGAGGTTGGGGCTGCTGCGGCGAGGGAGTTGTTGACCACCCATGCCCAGGGGTGGATTTGCGCGCGCTCGAGATCGGCCTGCAGCTCGGCCGCTTCCAGGACCGGGGTGGTCTCGGCGAGGGTGACGAGGATGACCTTGGTCTCCTGAGAATCCTGCAAACGCATGAGGGGAGTGGTGAAATGCCTGTTCTCGCCCATGTTGCGGGCGACGTCGCGGTGGTAGGAGCCGGTCGCGTCCAGCAGCAGCAGGGTGTGACCTGTGGGTGCGGTGTCAACGACGACGAACGTTCGGCGTGATTCGCTGATGACCCGGGAGAACGCCTGGAATACGGCAACCTCCTCGGTGCACGGTGAGAGCAGGTCTTCGGCGAGCATGGCGCGGCCCTGCTGGTCAAGCCTGGCGCCCTTGGTGGCCATGACATGGTCGCGGTAGCTGCGGGTTGCCTCGGCCGGGTCGATGCTGGAGACCTGCAGGTTCTCCAGGGTGCCGCCCAGGGTCTCGCTCAGGTGCCCGGCGGGGTCGGTCGTTGTTAGGTGCACCTGGTGACCGCGGCCGACGAGAGCGACCGCGATCGCCGCGGCGATGGTGCTCTTGCCGACGCCTCCTTTGCCCATGCACATGATCAACCCGTGGTCCTGGGTCGCGAGCTCGTCGACCAGGTCGGACAGTGGGGGGTCGGTGAAGCTCTGGAGTGGTACTGCCATCGCTGTGGGCGGCGTGGGCTTGTTGGTGGTGAACAGGGCCCCCAGGGCGTCGACGCCGACCATGTTGGTGGCCTTCAGTTCGACCTGATCGAGCGGCAGATCCCTCAGCTGGGCGGGTAGGGACGCGATCGCAGCCTGCTCGCGAAGGCGGATCGCGGTCGCGAGCGAGTCGGTGTCATCGAGCGGGGCGGGCAGGACCGCGTTGATGATCACGTGCTGGCGGGTCAGGCCGATCGCGGCGAGCTCACGATGGGTTCGCATGATCTCGGTGAGGGAGGACTCCTGGGCTCGGGTGACCAGGACCAGCCGGGTGCGACTGCTGTCGGCCAGGGCTGCGACCGCGCCGGCATAGACTGTGCGTTGCTTCTCCAGCCCGGCAAGGGGTCCCAGACAGGAGGCATCTCCCTTGCCCTCGTTGAGGAAGTCGGTCCAGGACCCGGGGAGCTGAAGCAGCCGGATGGTGTGCCCGGTCGGCGCCGTGTCGAACAGGACGTGGTCGAACTGCCCGGTGCTGCCGTCGGCGTCGGTGAGCAGGGCGGTGAACTCGTTGAACGAGGCGATCTCGGTGGTGCACGATCCCGACAGCTGTTCCTCGATCGAGCGGACGTCCTCGACCGGTAGCAGGGCGCGGACCGGGCCGACGATTCGTTCCCGGTATGCCTCCGCTGCCTGTTCGGGATCGATCTCAAGCGCTGAGAGTCCATGAACGGCCGGGACCTCGGTGATGGTGTTGCCGATGCTCAGCCCGAATACCTGCCCGACGTTCGAGGCGGGGTCGGTACTGACCAGCAGGACCTTCTTTCCCGCCCTGGCCAGGGTGAGCGCAGTGGCACACGCAATGGAGGTCTTGCCCACCCCTCCTTTGCCGGTGAAGAAGAGGAACCGGGGCGCGTTGTCCAGGAACTTCATGTCGCCGCCGTTCTCAGCAGCAACCGGTGGTCTCGGAGCTGGTGGAGTTGGAGCAACAGCTGCCTGTCTCGGAGCTGGAGCAGCAGGCTCCTGCAGTCGGTGCCGCCGCGGTGAGGCCGAGCATCGTTGCTCCTGCCGGTCCCGGGACCGCACCTGCGGTGATGGGCTCGGTCACGCCTGCCCACTCGGCCAACTGGGCTCGGTCGGGGTAACCGCCCGTCATGGCGGTGATGCCGTCGACCAATACCAGCGGCAATCCCTTGGACCCGACGACCTGAAGGAACCCCTTGACTGCCTCATTCTCGGCGAAGGCAAGCGGTTCACTGGCCAGGTTGTATCGGCGTAGGTTGCCGCCCTGACTACGAACGAAGTCCATGTCGGCAGAGAAAGTGACCAGCCCCTGGTCGACGTCCTCTCCGCAGACTCCCGTCGCGCAACACAGTGCCGGCTCAAATACCTCGACAGTGGTCATGGATGTTCCTTTCGTTTCGAGCGGGTCGGTTTCGACTGGTTCGGTGGATGCGCGGATGATCGCGGCCTGAGCGTGGGTGTGCACCCGGTGCGTGGGGCGGATCTCGATGTTGGTGAACCCCGCGGTGCTGAGCGCTTGGGTGAACTCGGTTTGGGTGAGGGCGCCGGCGATGCACCCGGTCCACTCGCTCATGTCAGCCTTCGTGGCCTCGTCCATGTCCTCGTCGGCGATGACGTCGGAGAACGCCAGCCGACCGCCGGGCCGCAGCACCCTGGCGGCCTGTGCGAGGACGAGGTCCTTGTCGGCCGCGAGGTTGATGACGCAGTTGGAGATCACCACGTCAACGCTTCCGTCGGGCAGCGGGATGTCCTCCAGGTAGCCCTTGAGGAACTCCACGTTGTCCACCCCGGCCGCGGCTGCGTTGCGCCGGGCCAGCTCGAGCATCTCGTCGGTCATGTCCAGACCGATCGCTTGCCCACCCGGTGCAACGCGGTGGGCGGAGATCAGGACGTCGGTGCCGGCACCGGAACCCAGGTCGAGGACCACCTCACCCGGGTGCAGGTCCGCGACGGCAGTCGGCACGCCACAGCCGAGCGAGGCTGCCACGGCATCGTCGGTGGCACCCTGGGCCTCGGCACCGTAGAGCTCGGCGCCGAATACGATCCGACCGTGCGTGTCGGTCAGGGTGACCGGTGCCGGACCGCAGCACGACGTCACGACCGCGGGGCCCTGCGGATCGGTGGTGGCCGTCGGTGCCGCCTCACAAGATGAGGCTTCGACCGCGTGGGCCCCCTCGTAGTCCCCGGCCGCGGATCGGGTAGCGGCGTCGGCGTATCGCCGGCGGACGATCTCCCGGATGTCCTGTGGTGCGCTCATGATGTGTGTCCTCCTCGGTACGACGAATGGCTGGTTAGCGGTTTGCTGCCTGTGCGGTGGTCTGGTCCGGCAGGAGCTCGGTCAGCAGGGTCTGCACCATGGTCTTGATCTCGTCCCGGATGGGGCGCACGGCCTTGACACCCTGCCCGGCGGGGTCCTCCAGGTCCCAGTCGAGGTAGCGCTTACCGGGGAAGATCGGGCAGGCATCCCCGCACCCCATGGTGATCACCACGTCGGAGGCCTGCACCGCGTCGGTGGTCAGGATCTTCGGTGTCTGCGCGGAGATGTCGATGCCCACCTCCGCCATCGCGGCAACGGCGGAGGGGTTCACCTGGTCGCCGGGGATGCTCCCGGCCGAGCGCACCTCGACCAGGCCGCCGCCGAGATGGGTCAGGAATCCGGCGGCCATCTGCGAACGACCGGCGTTGTGAACGCAGACGAACAGGACGCTGGGCTTGTCTGCCATGGGGTGAGTCCCTTTCGGTGAGTTGACGATTTGTGTGTCAGGAGTGATGCAGGATCTCGCCAAGCAGGGTCGTGACGCGTGCCTGGATGTCGTCGCGGATCGCCCGGACGACTTCGATGGGTTGACTTGCGGGGTCGGCCACATCCCAGTCCTCGTAGCGTTTGCCTGGGAAGATCGGGCAGGCGTCGCCGCACCCCATGGTGATGATCACGTCAGCGGCGTGGACGACGTCGTCGGTCAACGGCTTCGGGAAGGCCTCGGTCAGCTCGATACCCCGTTCGGCCAGCGCCTGGATGGCCGCGGGGTGGATCTCCGGGGTGGGCTGTGAGCCGGCGGAGCGGACGTGGACCTTTGCGGCGGACAGGTGCTTGGCCAGGGCCGCGGCCATCTGGGAGCGGCCGGCGTTGTGGACGCAGACGAAGAGGATTTCCGGGACGGTCGTGGCGATCTTGCCTTCGGCCTGGGCTGCGGCCAGGAGCTGGTCGCGGGCGAAGCGCTGGGTCAGGATGGGCAGGAAGTTGGGGAACTTGGCCACCGGCCCCAGGGTGTCGCGGGCCTTCTCGACTGCAAGTTGGACAGTCTCTCGGCTGAAGACGCCGTCGTAGTGGTACGTCAGGTCCTCCACGATACGGGTGTACTCCGCGGTGAGCGCTGGCGTGGTGGGGGGTGTGAACACGGTTTGCTCCTTCTCTACGGTGAGGTCAAGGCAGGTGTGGGGGTGAACCGTTTGCGCAGGGCGAGGCTGACGTAGACCAGGCCCACGAGCACGGGCACCTCGATGAGCGGGCCGACCACCCCTGCCAGGGCCTGCCCGGAGGTCACCCCGAACGTGGCGATAGCGACGGCGATGGCCAACTCGAAGTTGTTGCCGGCAGCGGTGAACGCCAGGGTCGTCGTCCGCTGGTAGCCCAGCCCGAGCCCGGCACCGAGGGCGTACCCGCCGCCCCACATCACCGCGAAGTAGGCAAGAAGAGGTAGCGCGATCCTCGCCACATCAAGGGGGTTGCTGGTGATCGCCTTACCCTGCAGGGCGAACAGCACGACGATCGTGAACAGCAGGCCGTACAGGGCGAACGGCCCGACGCGCGGGATGAAGCGCTCCTCGTACCATGTGCGGCCCTTGGCCTTCTCCCCGATGCGCCGGGACAAGAAACCCGCGAGCAGAGGGATGCCCAGGAAGATCAGCACACTGCGGGCGATGTCCCAGGTGGACGCCTTGATGCCGGTCTGGTCCAGGCCGAGCCAGCCCGGCAGCACAGACAGGTAGAACCAGCCGAGGCCGGCGAAGGCGACCACCTGGAAAACCGAGTTGATAGCCACCAGCACGGCGGCGGCCTCGCGGTCACCGCAGGCAAGGTCGTTCCAGATGATGACCATGGCGATACAGCGGGCCAGCCCGACAATGATCAGTCCGGTGCGGTAAGCCGGTAGATCGGGCAGGAAGATCCAGGCAAGGGCGAACATCAGCGCCGGACCGAGCACCCAGTTCAACAACAG
>Ga0066789_10000448_pt1 | contig 16321 bp, 14 predicted proteins | sample OrgsoiDNA2013049_FD_70960 | JGI IMG/M metagenome (GOLD analysis project Ga0066789, IMG submission 70960) | Permafrost soil microbial communities from the Arctic, to analyse light accelerated degradation of dissolved organic matter (DOM) -... | ecosystem: Environmental > Terrestrial > Soil >...
ACATACGCTCGACTTCGTGAATGCGATGGCTCGAAGAAGAAAGCGGTTGACGTAGCTGTCCCAAGCCTACTGCGGCTGAGGCTCGGGTAGATTGAGCGCCGGCTTTCCCCTCGTTCCCGCGACCCACCAGTTAATGGTAGTCGCATCTGCCCCTGGGTAACCCAAGACACCAATTGCCAAGTATAGGTTTTGGGCCGGAGTGAACCGTCGAAACTGAGGGTACCTTCGTTCGTTAGCAGCGAACCGATGGCGCCAAGGCAAGAGCATTTCGCGATAGCGGAGGACTTCTCTTTGCGGAACCGAATAGGTAAGGAATGGCTGTTGAGCCCAAAAAAGTATCGCAACGAACAACGTCCACAGAACCCCGGTCGACCTTCTGGAAGCAATGGGTTCCTGCTGGGTGGGACCCACCAGCGTCACGATTAACACCGCGAACTCAAGAGCCACGAAGTAAAGGTGCTTCTTGACGGCATAGTAGGAACCTCGTCCTAGCAGAAACAAGACAGCCATCTGCAGGCCGACCAGGAGAACGATCGCCAACAGACCCGAATGCCGTTCCATGAGTACACGCCAGTCGTTGGCCTTCAAACGATGGCGAAATCGCCACACAGTTAGGACTGCCGCTACCAGCAAACCGACCCACAGATACGCGATGACGGTGACTGGCGACAGATTGGGGCGAACTCCAAAGTCACCATTGTTGGCGGCGATCTGAACCATTGTGGAGACCGCTGGATTTATCGCCAGCGCTCCGGCCGCTAGAACGGTAAAAGCCCCTGTCATTGCCAAGGCCGAGCGACGATTGGGCGTCCGGGCTATCGCCACAAAGTAGCCGGTTAGTAGAAACCACAGCGCGGGTTGGAGATGGAAGCACGGCAAGATAACGGCACCAACAATTACAGTAACGATCGCCACGCCCCACGCCGAGAGACGGGACCGCAAAAGAAGCACTTGCCCAGCCAAGGCAAGCACGCATGAGAACAGCTGGGTATAGAAGAAGTGAATCCGGATGTGCGCGGCGATACCTAATCCAAGCCATGCCAAGAGCCAAAGGACTGGCGCAACTAGAACAATGACAGCCAGGACGATGCGGCGTCGCTAACCTTCAACGCGGCGAACAGACACCCCAGTGCGCAAAGAACTCCCAGCATCAGTTGAACCGCCCTAGGCGGGCTCACTCCCAACGCACGAGCAAACCAGGCGGTGGCCATATAGGCACCAGGTGGATAGTTCCTAAGCTGCGCAAGGTAACTAAATGCCGGATCGCCCGTGTCTAGATAGAAGACCTCCGTCATGGCGGTGTGCCACGGCCAGTCGGTGCCCTGGATCGTAGCAGTCGCCATCATGCCAGAGTGGGTGGTTTTTACGACAACGAACCACGAAGCGAAAAGCAGCAGGCCAAAGAATAGGACCTGCCCTAGGCGCGCGAGATGAAACCGTTGCATCGGCGCCAGAATAGCGTTGGCGCGCATGCTGTCAACCCAAGTCAATACGGACCATCATCGCGGACTCGATCGGGGTCTTCGCCACGCCGCGCCTGAGAGCGTCGGTTGCCGCCGACTACTTCCAGGCCTGAACAACAGCGCGATAGCGATTGATCCGTTTGCCAACCAATGCCCAGGGCAATGCCCGGTTCGCCCAAGCGGACAGCGCGGGCGGCGACTTGGTCACCGTTACATGGCGAAATCCAGCTGTTCTGCACATGCCGACCAAAGCCTTCTCGTTCGGCGCCCACCAGTTCGAGATGTCGTGATTGAGCTCGCCCTTTTCGAAGTACTCGCAAAACGCATGGTCATCAAGACCGGGGAGTGAAACAGGCCTACGGGCCTACGGGTTGGAGCGTGCCGGAACCCCTGTTGCGTCATTCTGCACTTTGGCGAACGAGCTGTGGACCCACTCCTACGCATTTAGGCGAGATCGCTACGTGGAGTATCCAATCGAGTCTCTCGCCTCTTTCTTCGCTGAGCTGGCTGGCCCGTTCGCCTATGACAACATCATCTTCCTGAAGAAATAGCCGTCGCTCCGCACGAACCAATGTCCGTACGCCAGACAACAGATACCGGCGCGGTTAGCGATTGACGCAGACGGGGCGCCGGCACATAGAGTGCACAATCGCCAGCCTACTGAGGTTCAGGCAGATTGAGTGCCGGCTTTCCCTTTGTTCCTGCGATCCACCAGTCCATAGTGGCCGTATCTGCTGGGTACCCCAGGACGCCAAGAGCCAAGTATAGGTTTTGGGCCGGACTAAGCCGTCGAAACTGAGGATACTTCCTTTCATTCGCTGCGAAGCGATGGCGCAATGGCAGGAGCATATCGCGATAGCGGATGACTTCTCTTTGCGGAATAGAATACGCAAGGAAGGGCTGTTGAACGTAAAAGAGCACAACAATGAAGAGCGTCCACAGAATGCTGGTCGACCTTCTAGACGAGGTTAGTTCCTGACGGGAAGGACCTACCAGCGTCACGAACAACACAACGAATTCGAGAGCAACGAAGTAGAGATGCTTTTTGACGGCGTAGTAGGACCCTCGCCGTAGCAGAAGCAAGACGGCCATCTGTAGGCCGGCTAGAAGCACTATCGCCAACAAACCAGAGTGTCTTTCAACAAGCGCGCGCCAGTCGTTGGTCCTTAGTTGACGGCGAAATCTCCACACAGTTAAGACCGCCACTACCACCAAGCTTCCCCACAGACATGCGATCAGGGTGGCAGCCGACAACTGGGGACGAACGCCAAAGTCACCGTTGTTGGTGGCGATCTGAACCATTGTGGAGACTGCGGGATTTATCGCTAACGCTCCAGCCGCCAAAACCGAAAAAGTCCCCGACATCGCCAAGGCCGAGCGCAGATTCTGCGTCCGGGCTATCGCCACAAAGTAACCAGTTAGCAAGAACCAGAGGGCAGGTTGGAGATGGAAGCACGGCAATAATACGGCACCAACCACCACAGTCAGCATTGCCACGCTCCACGCCGAAAGGCGAGACCGCAAGAGAAGCACCTGCCCAGCCAAGGCAAGGACGCACGCGAACAACTGAGCATAGAAGAAGTGAATCCTGATATGCGCGGCGATGCCGAATCCAAGCCATGCCACAATCCACAGGACTGGAGTCACTAAGATCAATGACAACCAAGACGAGGCAGCATCGCTAACCTTCAAGGCGGCGAACAGGCACCCCAGCACACAGAGCGCTCCCAGCATAAGCTGAATAGCCCGAGGCGGGTTCACCCCCAGAGCACGAGCTAACCAGGCCGTAGCGATATAGCCACCGGGTGGATAGGTCCTCAGCTGCGCAACGTAGCTGAACTGCGGATCTGTGCGCGCATCGATATAGAAGACCTCCGTCATGGCTGTGTGCCACGGCCAGTCGGTTCCCTGGATTGTAGCGGTAGCCATCATGCCAGAGTGGGTGGTCTTTACGACGACGAACCACGAGGCCAGAAACAGCAGTCCCAAGAATATGGCCTGCCTTAAGCGCCCGAACTGCAACCATCGCATCGGCGCTCGGCGCTCCTCGAGTGAGACCCGACGAGATGACTCCAAGGACGACTGGGCCGTCGAATGTACCTGCGACATGAAGCCTTCTTATCAACTTCGCAAGTAATCGTCGAGACACTTACGAATGCAGGGCCGCACGATAGGCAGCGACAGTCTCTTCTGCACACCGTGCCCAACTAAACGTAGCGGCTCGCCTCAACGAACAAGCAGCCAACCGGTCGTGCTCTTCCTGGTCATCGAAGAGCCTTGTCATCGCGTGACAAAGAGCGTCCGAATCGTTGGGATCCAGCTGGATGCCAGCATCACCTACGACTTCCGGTAACGACGATGTGTTTGACGTAATAACCGGCACTCCACATTGCATGGCTTCGAGCGGCGGCAGCCCGAAACCTTCGAGCAGCGACGGATAGACGAACATCGCCGCGTGCGAATAGATGGGCGCCAAATCCTCGTCGGGAACGAACCCCGTGACGACGACACGGTCACTCAGCGAACCCAAACGATCCATTTCGGCAAAAATCGACTCCATTTTCCAGCCTTTGGTTCCGACCATGACCAATCGCAGGTCGCCTACCTTCTTCTCGGTCACAAGGCGAGCGTAACTGCGAACAACGTGGGCGATGTTCTTCCGCGGCTCGAGAGTGCTCAACGTAAGCGCGTAGGGTTGGTCCGGCAAGCCGTACTTGCGCTTGAGTGCCGGCCAGTCCGACGGACGCAGATCTGGTCGGAAATGGTCCGCAGCCGCAAGGTGGGTAACCTTGACATGCGAAGGGTCCAGATCCTTCCGGGTTGACAGAAGATCGCGACGAGTCGCCTCGGAGATACATACAACGTGGTCGTCGGGCGCTAGCGAATCGATGATTTCCCGCATCAGCTTGATGACACTGCGTTCGAAGAGCTCCGGACGCAAAAGAGGGATCAAATCGTAGATCGTAAGGAGCCGTCGCAGGCCTCCACGATTTCTAGTTCTAGATGGCAACGGGTAAAAGGGGGAGTGAAAGATTTCGATGTCATCGAGGTCAGAAGCTGACAATGAGGGCAACTGGCGCCGCACTTGGTTCATGGCAAAGCCCAGACAGCCACGAACTACACGGCCTGCATTCCAACCGGGCTTTGCACGAGCCGCGGCGTCTACCAACGACAGTTCCAGCTTGTCCAAGGCAATGCGCCCCGGAGCCGATCTCAGCGACACGCCAGCCAAAGCAGGCCGAGAGCGAAGATAGGCCTGACAACCGGCGGGAACAGCGGTAGCGCAGAAGCGCAGGGACACCGCCTCAGCGCGCGCCAATTCAAGAGCGACGTTTTCGACTACACGGAAGATGCCAGTCCTTGCCCGTTCCTGACGGTGTCCAAGGCCCAGCACTGCAATATCGTAGAGAACTTTCATGTCGAGGAACCCCTTCGGCTGAGGTTAGGCTTTGGTAACCTCACACCACAGCTCTTGGGCATACGACTTCGTCGGATACAGCTTCATAAGAAGCTGTACGAATTGGTGGAATATCCCATCGTTCGTGAAAGCACCGAGGATACTGAGCAGGTCCGTGGTGACGAGCTCCTCGTATTTCGACATCTGTCCACCACTACATTTCACGAGTCTTCGAAGCTCGTGCGCATTGAATCCCCAGTGCTTATGGGTCTTGTCGAGCTGGTGATACTCGACGACGCCGTGGCGCCACAGGTCTTCATTTCGTTTAGGTACCGCCACCAGTACGTTGTCCGCTGCCTGCACGCATTTACTGAGAAGAGCAATAGGGTCCTCTACATGCTCAAGCACGTCGTAGAGAATGAACGTGTTAGCCGTGGGTAGCGCCATCTTCAAGGCGTCGCCAAAGATGATCTCTGCTTCGGAAGGATACGTGAATCCTTCGTAAGCAACCGCATCGATTCCAACATACTTGCCTCGCCAGCCGTTCTTGACGAGGTGGTGATAGACCTGGCAGGTTCCACAACCGACATCGACTACGTCACCCCGGTTGTTCGCGAGCACTCGGAGACCGAGCTCCTCATGGATCTGTCCCTTCCATGGAAACTGAATGTCTGTCTTCGCCACCAAATCAACCATTCTTGTTCTCTCCACCTCTGAGTATGTTCCAATACTCGACAATCATCTTTCGCTCGGCAGCGTCGATGACGCCAAGCAGGAGACAAAGCGCAGCGTAAAAGACACATGCTAACAACGCCACCGCGCCGAGCGTGAGCAAGCTGTCGACGCGAGATTTGAGCACCATGAGAAGACCGCATGCGGGCGCGATGGCGACCAGGGGCTTGAGGACGGCGCGTCGAACAAACGTTCCATTCTTCACCTGAAGAACCTTGCGATTGACCCGATCAATGAACAGCGGCACCGTGATCATGCTGTTGAAGATCAGCGCCACCGCGGGACCGGCGATGCCAATACGTGGAATCAACAAGAGTGCGAAGCCCAGATTCAAGACCGCGCTTATTCCCGCGAACAGGGATGGTATTTCGGGCTTGCCAAGCCCTTCCACAAATACGCCGGGAACTGCTGCGAACGACGCCAGAAAAAATGCCAGCGCAAGATACTGGAGCGTCGCTGTCCCTTGTGCCGCAAAATCCGGGCCCATCCACAGTAGCAAGATCGTACGTGCAAAGACGACCAGCATCATCGCAATGGGTAGGACGACCATGAGCACGCCCTTGGCTACTCGCAGGTAGAGATCGTTAAGCTTCTCGCGATCCGAGCGAAATTCGCTAACGGCCGGAAACACAGCAGTAGTGATGTTCGGGATGATAGAAATGATCCGCTGTGCCAAGCCAAGTGGAATGACGTAGTAACTCACGCTTGCGAGCGGCAAGAAAGCGGCCACCAGCAGCTTGTCGAGTTGAAAGACGATCTGCCCGCTGATGATTGAGAAGACCTTGAGAACACTGAACCTAAGGATTCTCTTGGCCGTGGCCCCATCGTACTTCGGCCGAAAGGACGTCTGGGGTGGCAGTAATCGCCGGGCAATCAAGACGAAGACCCAGATCCCGATAACGCTCACGCCAACGTTGAAAGCAACCAACGCTCGCAAGGAATAGCCAAGTGCAAGCAACGCGACCTGGCCAAGCGCAGTAACCGTGCCAAGCACCATGTTCTGCTTGGCGACGATGTCGAAGCGTTGCAAAGCGCTCGGAATCGAATTGAACACCGCCAGGGGCATGTTGATGAGAAAACCGAGCGAACTCAAATAGAGGACCGCCAATGTGATCGAGACCATCGTGGCTGGGACTTTGAGGATGTGAAGAACGATCAGATTCGCCGATGCCAGGATAATGAGAGTACCGAGCAATCCCAATCCGCTGTAGATGACAATAGATGTGCCGATGATCTTGGAGATGGCCGAGAAGTCTCGGTCGACGTACGCGTCGGCGATATACTTAATCGTGGCGGTACCCATACCAAGATCGAGCACCGCGAGATAGCCAACGACTGCGGTGGCCAAGGAAAGAACACCGTAGGCATCAACGCCGAGGTGATGCACGATATAGGGCGACGTCACGAGCGGCAGGATGAAAAACCAAACCTGCGACAGGAAATTGTAGGTTACGCTCCTGAAGACTGGGATGCCCTGATGCATGCGTAGCGTCTGCGCTAACGTTGAACGGAGGCTGTGCGAAGGTAGTCCCGCAGCCATTTGAGCGACGGTGGATGTCCAGATACCGGGCAAGTCAACGCTTCTCGAAACGGCTGATAGAGCTCAGCCACACTTGCATCCGTGAAGCCCGAATCCAGTCCCTTCCGTACGAAAAATGCGTTTACACCACACAGGTTGCAACACACCAAGCGATAGTCCGAGAGGCTATCGCAGAATGCCTGCAAAGAGGCCCCATGATAGTCGTCGTGGGTCCAGGTGTGCGAGGGGTTGTACGCGATACTAAGCGACGTAGGCGGAGGAAATTTCGGGTTGTACTCGACACAGAGCACCTTGGGCGCAAGACTACCGAGGGCTTCATTGACGATCGCCAAATCGTTGCCGTCGATATCCAGTGAGAAGAAGTCCGGCTCTGCCGTACCGAGAAACGCAACTTGACCGGCGATGATCTCCAAAATATTGGAACGGTCCACGAACTTCTGCCGAACCTGGAGCTGGGGAAAGTCGAGCCCGCCGAGTTCGCTCCGAATGAATTCGATGTTCTGCGTATCGCCATCGATCCAGCAGCCTCTGAAGCCCTTGAGAAGTAAGTAGTGGCTGTTGTTCTCCAGACCGTTCGCACAACCAATCTCGATGAACGTCTTCTCAAGTGGCCCTACCGCACTCACGCGCGCGAGGATCTCCTCGATGATACCGTCCTCGTCGTTTTGCGAATAGACCTTGAAACCTTTGAGCGCCGGGTTGGTCGGCATGCGCCCCAAGAGCTCTCCGCGAAGGATCTGAAGCTCAATCGCCCCACTTGCACGGGGAGGAATCACCGGCCGAGGCGGAACGCCTGCCGATACATAGGACACGAACGGCACCAGCGACGAATCGACGAAATCTTTGAATCTTCGTTTCAAAGGGATGCGCATTGTCCAGCTCAGCTTAGCCGATTGTACGCAGCGGCGGTTAGCTCGGCGGTGCGTTGCCAGGAATACGCCTTGACCCTCTCGCTCCCCAGGCGCCGAAGCTCCTTGGCCCGCGTGGGCGACAAGAGGACCCGCTCCATCGCCTGCGCGATGTCTTCGAATGCGTACGGATCGAAATACTCCATGGCCTCGCCGCCCACCTCGGGAAAACAGCTGGCGCGGCTGGCAACGACGGGACAGCTGCAGGCAAAGCTCTCCAGGATAGGAAGGCCGAAGCCTTCGTACTCCGAGGGAAAAACGAACATCTCGGCCTCTTTGTAAATGGTCGGCAACAGCGTGTCCGGCACGCTGGCCTGGACCACGCGTTCGGCAACGCCGGCTTTGGCAAAGACCTCGCGTTCGCCATCCTGCAAAGGGCCACCGCCCACCAATGCCAGCGAAACGTCGTGCGCGGCGAGGACTCGCGCTGCTGCGGTGGCAAAGCGGCCGAAGTTCTTGTAGCGATGGCGCATACCGACGAAAAGGATATACGGCCGGCGAAACGGATGCGGCATGCACGCTTGCTGGGTAAACGCCTCGGCGTCGATGCCGAGCGGGACCGTAACAACCTGACGAGGTGAACACCCGTAGAACCGAACCAGGTCGCGAGACGTCGACTCGGAGATGGATAACACCAAATCCGAATCCCGCACCACCTCACGCTTGTGCATGTGGGGATTTCCCTCGGGGAAGTAGTGTGGCAGTGCTTCGGGGATCATGTCCACCACGGTGCACACGGACGGCTTGCCCGCCGACCATGGCATGGCGTAGTAGGTTCGATGAAGGACATCGTAGTTTTCGATAGCGGCCCAGACGTGGTCGTAGCTGCCAAGGCCCCAGTAGTAAAACCAGCGCAGGATGGGATGTGCTGTCAAGGTGCGTGCCCACCGGCCATCCGAGAGGCCGGACACAATCGCGTGCTGGTTGTCGAGCGGAGGCAGACGCACGACGGGCTCGATGCCATAGGATGGAAGAAGACGAATCAGCTCGGCGTAATAGCGCGAAATTCCGCCGTATTGTTGGTGGCGGAAAGCTTGCGTATCGAAGAAGACTCGGAGCGCTGCCAAAGCAGCGCAAGATAACCCACCGAAACGCAAGCGGCGGGAAATATCTGCTTGCCCGGGGGGCGGCGAAAGCGGCATAAGAAGGCTCCTGCAGCGCTCTAGGCGACTGCGTTTTCGAAAAGCAATCCCTATGAGTAAGCGAACCGCGTTGATCGTCGGCGTCTCCGGACAGGACGGTGTCTACCTCGCCCGCCATCTGCTTGACCTCGGCTATCAGGTGGTCGGCTCGACGCGCGGGCTCGACGGGCAGCCGACTACCCGCCTCGGCGCAGCCGGGTTGCTGAACAGCATCAAGCTGGTCACACTCGACACCTGCAATCCGGCGGCGGTCACCGACCTCATGAAGGAGCTGAAGCCGCAAGAGATCTACAACCTCGCTGGCCAGTCATCCGTTGGCTCGTCGTTTCAGTCGCCGTTTGAGACCGTAGAAAGCGTGACTCGTGGAACGCTGGCCTTGCTCGAGGCCGTCCGCGCGGCGGTGCCCGAAGCACGCCTCTTCAACACGGGCTCGAGCGAGTGCTTCGGCAACACGCCGCTGCCCGCCACGGAAGCGACGCCGTTTTCACCGCGCAGTCCGTACGGTGCAGCGAAAGCCGCGAGCATGCATCTCGTATCGGTGTACCGGGCGTCCTACGGGCTCTTCGCTTGCTCTGGCATCACGTTCAACCACGAGTCGCCTCTGCGCCCGGCTCAGTTCGTGAGCCGAAAGGTGGCGAGCTTCGTCGCCAAGCTCGTAAGAGGCGGCCCCTCCGTGCTCAAGGTCGGGGACCTTTCCATCCGCCGCGACTGGGGCTGGGCGCCCGAGTATGTGCAAGGCTTCCACGCTATGCTCCAGGCAAGCGAACCGCGCGACCTGATTCTTGCCACGGGCACGTCTGCGAGCCTCGCCGACTACATCGCGGCGTCCTTCCGAAGCGTCGGGCTCGACGAAAAAAACCACGTCGAGTCGGATCCGTCGTTCTTCCGACCATCCGAAATCAAAGTCAGCGCTGGCAACCCGACGGCGGCGAAGGAGACCATCGGCTGGCAAGCCACGATGCATATGCCGGACGTAGCGGCAGCTCTGGTGCGCCACGAGCTAGAGCGCCAACCCTAGCTCTGCCCTAGCGCGACCTACCGCCCCCTCGCACCAGTCGACGTCCGTCCCCGCTCGCGATACTGTTGCACCGTCTCGTGACTCTTCGCCGACTGCTCACTCTCGTCGCCGTGACCCTTGCTGCGCCCAGCGCGCTGGCGGGGCCGCTCGACGATGGACACGTGGCGGACACGGGCTTTTCCGGGCCAACGAGCGGCGATCTGACGTCGATCTATTGGAATCCAGCCGGGCTTGGCCTGATGCAGGGTCCGCAGCTCATGCTCGGCGGTTCGCTGCAAGCTACGTCGGTGCGCGTGGACCGCACATCGATTGATCCGGCGACCGGGACGAATCCGGGCTCGACGACTTTCCCCACGGTATCGGGCAGTGGCACACTACAGCCGTTCCGCTGGCCGCTTGGGCCGGCAGGCTTCATCGGTATCGGGGCCGGCTTCGGGCATCGTTTCGCCATCGCCCTCGCGCTTTACTCCCCATTTTCGGCCACTCTGTCCATGCCTGAAGACGCGTCCACGCGCTACCAGCTGGTGAGCATGGACCTGAACCACCTCGCGCCCACCGTCGGCCTCGCCATCCACGCCACGGATTCCATCCAAATCGGCGTCGCACCCAGCTTCGTCTTCCCCACCGCACACCTGGTTTTCAAAGAGATGCCTATCGGCAGCGCCAGCGAGGATCCGGCAACGGCGGCAACCTACGACCTAGCCACGCGGGGAATTCTGGTGCCTGCGTACATTCTGTCGCTCGGGGCGCACTACCGCCGCGGCCGTTTCTCGCTGGGCATTTCGTACACCAGTGCGCCCCTCGGAACGGGCGGCATGCTGAATCTTCCGCTCGAAAACGCGCACATCCAGCTAGGCTCGGCCGCGGGTGGCGGCGACCTATGCGCCTCCACGAATCCGAACTGCCTGGCCGGACAAATGAGCTATCGCCTACCGTCGATCTACAACTTGGGAGCGACCTGGCAGGCGACTAAGAACTGGTCCGTGACCGGCATCGCGCGCTGGCTGCGCTACGGCGCCCACGACAAGATCGTAATCCTCCTTAGCGGGCCGCCCGGTCAAACTGCCCTCGGTTCGAGCATACCGGACCATGTCGTCCTCTACCGCGGCTTTCAAGACAGCTTCGATCTCCGGGGCCGCGTCGTCTGGGAGAACAAGCAAGTGCGCGTGGGCGGCACCTTGCGTCTGGAAACGAGTGCCGTGCCAGCCGCCAACGTCAACGCCGCTGCCATCGACGGGACGAAGCTCGAACCCTCGGTCGCGTTCGAGATGCGCATTTGGCGCCAGATCCGCATGAGCGCGGGGTACGCTTTTCTCTGGATGTTTCCCGTCGACACCGGCACCTCGGTTTTCGATCCCACCGCTGCCTCCACCTGCGCCAGTACGGGCGGCGATCTCAGCACCGCTGCCTGCCAAGCACGAATGAACGGCCAAGCACGCCCCAGCGCCGCCGGCACCTACCACCAATGGCGCCAAACCCTTTCGGTGATCACGACCTTTGCATTTTGACGATTGCAATGGGAACCCTCAAAGGGTTCCCAAACCCTCCCGCGATGCTCCGCTGGCAGCCAAGCTGGCAGGCTCCGCACGCGTCTCTTGCAATGGGAACCCTCAAAGGGTTCCCAAACCCTCCCGCGATGCTCCGCTGGCAGCCAAGCTGGCAGGCTCCGCACGCGCATTCCTCCTACCACTGCTGCTCTTCGCCGGGTGCGGATCGGACCAGGTGTTGACCTACGATCTCGAGCCCATCGAGATCTCGCGAGCGCCCACCCAGCCGGGTGGACCAGCGCTCGGTGGACTTATGGCCAAGGTCACCACCGCGAACGGCATCGCGCCGTTGCTGGTGGATTCGGCGTATCCGCTCAACAGCCTGGCGAGCAGCGGCTGCCCCGCAACGCCGGGATGGACCTATACGGGCGACGTGGAATTGCGCGCGGGCAACGCGGCGGCGCCGGTGCGCGCGTGGTTCCGGCACGTGGGACTGTTCGATATTTGTCCCGGTAGTACCGGCGATGCCGCCAGCCAGGCCGTTGGCGTCATCGGTGGTCCCTTGCTGGCCAGCTTCGCGGTCGGGCTGAATCTTCCTCGCAGCCCGGACACAGCGGCGACGATGACCCTTTGGTCCGGATTTCCAGGCTCGGACGATCAGCTCGCGCAGAATGGCTACGCTCCCCTGCATTTCGTCGCCCGCGGTGGCGCATCCATCGCACAAGGCGCTGGCGAAGCGTCGGTAAGCCTGCCGAGCGCACGCATCACGCTCTCGGCCTGCGCGGCGCCTCGCGCGTTTTCCATCAGCGAGCCAGTCGAGACCTGCGCGCCGGGCGAGGTCGCGACGAAGGCCAGCGGTCAGGACCTGATGTTGGCGCTCGGAACCGGCGAGGGTCCGCTCATCCTTAGCCAGTCGGCTTGGAACCGCATTGCGGCCGAGCTCGGTATGGCAAGCGACGCCGGCTCTGCAGGCGACTTGTACACGCCGTTTTCGACGGCGCCGACGCCAGCGCATTTTCTGACGTTGCCTCGCTTGGCCATTTTGCAGGGTACGTCGGACAGCAACTGGAATGGCGCCTGTACCGAGCTTGCGCGAGCCCGGCGCATCGAGTGGGTTTTGGCCAACGAGGCCAGCGGCGCCTGTTTCCAGCGCTGCGATGTCAGCAGCGGCAAGGCGGTCAATTCGCGTTCCTACATCGAGCTCGGGCCGGCGCTGGATCTGGCCGTGGTGAATGACAGCAGCGATCTCTTGCGCTCGCTCAACGTGGATTCCCCGCCGAATCCGCAGATCGATGGGATCATCGGCGCAGCGACCCTGGCTGGCACGCGCCTGCACCTGGATTACGCCGCGCAACCGGATGGACGGGTTATCGCCGACTGCGAAGCCGGAAGCGCGCCCGAAGACTGCTGGACAGCTCCGAGCTGCCCAGCAGGTTGGCCGGCCACCGATAAGGGCCACTTCTGCTTCGGACAAGGGGTGCCGCTTTGGCCGCCCGTTTGTCCGTAGATTAGCCCTTCGCGGCCTTGTTTTCGAGCGTGATGATCTGGTCTTCGAGCTGCTGGATGGTCGTGCGCAGAGTGACCACCTCGTCGTGGGTGGCCAAGCCGAAAGCACCCGCTGCCAGACGGCCGGCCTTGTCGAGGTTGCTCTTCACGGCGCCGCCCACGCTCATGGCCTTCATCGCCGCGTTCATCAGGCGCGGATCGCTCACCAGCTTGGAAACCTTGGGACTGCCAGCCAGCTTGAACGCTTGGCCGACGACCACATCCTTAATCGACTTGAAGACCGCCATGGTGCGCACGTTCTGCCATGAGCCGCGAACCAGGTCAACGCGTCCAACGCGTCGCTGTTGCCTGCCCGAACCACGTAATTCGTGTTAGAGCCTGCCCTTCCCATGGTTCTTCTCTCGACTCCGGTCGCACGCCTGCTGCTGTCGCTGGTCCTGCTGGCCGCGATTTTGCCGATTGTCGTGTGGTTCTTCCGTGGCACCTGGGCCGAGCTGGAAGCCGACGCCGCAGCGATTCGCGCCGAACGTAGCGGTCGCGCTTTCGACACCCGCATTCCGGTCACGTTCGGACTCGGCGCACTTTCGCTCCTGCTCATCAACTACTACGGCTCGCGCGACTTCTACGACACCACGATTCAGCCGTTTCTCGAAACCTATGCACGCACGCATCCCAGCAGCGTCGACGTCACTACCTACAGGGATCTCTACTGGCGCGTATACTGGGGCCTTTCGCGCTACGCCTGCTACCTGCTCCCGCTCGCCGTCTGGCCGATCGTCTTCAAGGAAAGCCCAATCGACCTCGGGCTGCGCTTCCGCGGCTTCCGCGAGCACGCGTGGATTTACCTGCTTTGCCTGGTCGTCGTGATGCCGACCTTGGCCGTGGTCGCGCACACGCCGGAGTTCAATCGTTACTACCCGATGTACCCGGGTGCCGGCCGGTCGTGGATTGACTTTGGAGTTTGGGAAATCATCTACATCGGCCAGTTTTTTTGCCTGGAGGTCTTCTTCCGCGGCTTCTGGCTCCGGGGTGCACGATCTCTCGGCATGGGCGCCATCTTTTCGATGGTCGTGCCCTACGTGATGATCCACTTTCCCAAGCCGTACCTCGAGGCCTGTGGCGCCATCGTCGCCGGCGTGGTCCTGGGATCCCTGTCGATGCGAACCGGCAGTATTTGGGCCGGCTTTCTCATCCACTCGACGGTCGCCGTGCTGATGGATCTTTTGGCGCTGGAGCAAAATGACCGGCTGCCCGCGCAACTTCGGCCCTACTCGGCGCCGCACTACAAGTTTACGTACACCGGCCACCTGCTGTGGAGCATCTGGGCGCTCGCCCTGGTCGGGCTCATCCTGCTGCTCTATCGACGGCGAGCCCAGTCACGACGGCTGGCCGCAACTTAGAGCCCCGCAACACCCTGCCTCCCCTCCCGTTCCCGATCACTATGCAAGCGAGATTGTGAGAGAACCGTTTGTATCGAGATCGAGAACGGGAGCGAAGGCAGGGTCGGATCAGACCGAAGCGATGCAGAAGCTGCAGGTCAGCTTGCACAGCACCGAAGCAGAAAAAATCGGCCGGGACAGAAACAGCGCTTGCCCAGGACACCCGTTGGCGCCTGAGCGCGGGGTGGAGGGGGATGATGCATGGCCTGTGGTGCGTGACTGCTCTTGTCCCGGCCCTTCAAAACCTACACCAGCCGCAACCAGCGCAACTGGCTTGTCGAACGGATTGGGCACCACCTCCAACAACGTCATCCGCTCTTAAATGTAGTGCAGAAGGACGGTTGCGTAACCGTCGCACCCGCTGATTTGCATGTCCGTCAGACCGCATAGGCGAATGTCAGGTTTAGTCCTACATGCGCGTCGAAGACGAAGCGCGAAATGGTTGGTCAGCCCTGGGCTAGAATGCGCTCACTTTGACTGATGAATCCAAACCCGACGGCGGGCAATCGCGCGCCTCGATGCGCGACCGCCTGCTCCTCGCCCTCGCCAAGCCAGAGCATGCGGCCAAAGCTGGTTACCTTCCCGCAACGCTCGTCGCCTCCCACGAGCCCATGGCGGTCCTTGAATGGCTGGGTTTCGGCAAAGGCCTGCTGGTGCTGAACCACGCTGCAGTTCCAACTGGCGAGTTGCACGCTAACCTCGAGCGCGTTCTGCAAGCGCACGACAAGGGCCTTCTCTTCGTGTGCGTGGCAGGCGGCGACGCGGCCGTGGTGGACGAGCTGCGCGCGGCCGACGCCAAGACCCGACACCGCGAGAACATTGGCCTTTACCACCTGAGCGATGATGGCAAGCTGCGATGGGCGGCCGGTCGCCGTCTAGGCGAGCTGGAGAAAGCCTGCCGCAAGCTGCCCGACTCGGCGCCACTTTCGGCCGACGACGTGACGGCTCTCATCGAGCTTGGACGACGCGAGCGCGAGGAAGCAACGACCTTCGTGCAAGGCACGAGCCACCGCTTTCCGCATCTGACGGTGGCGCTGATTGCGATTTGTGTGCTGCTGTTTGCGGCCACCTCGGGCAACGATGAGCGCGCGCATCGGCTGCTGCAGCTGCTGGCGAACGTCCCCGAAGGCGTGCGCGCCGGCCAGCTGTGGCGACTGGTCACGTATGCCCTCCTCCATGGAAACACGACCCATTTGCTGGTAAACGCGCTCTCACTGTACAGCTTGGGGGCGTTTCTCGAACCGCTGCTCGGGCGCGGTCGGCTCGCCTTGCTTTGCTTCGTGACCACGCTGGCCGGCGGTATCGCCAGCACCCTTTTCACCAACGCACCTTCCGTGGGAGCGTCCGGCATGGTGTGGGGTCTCGTCGGCGCGACCTTCGGCCTGCTCAGCAAACGGCACCACTTCTTTCCCGCGCTCATCGCGCGCAGTATGCGCCAGCGATTGGTGGTGATTCTGCTCATCAACCTCCTCATTTCGTTCCTGCCGGGCATCGATCGCTATTGCCACTTCGGCGGTGGCATCGCCGGCTACCTGGTGGCGCTGGTTTTCTTGCGCCGGTCCCCGCGGGCTGCACGGGCCTAGAGCGCCGAACGGGTTGACTCCCGTCGTGAAATCGCGCATTTGCGTCGCGTCCCTGCGTTGCTCGTCGTTCAAATACGTCGAGTATTTTCGCTCCTCGCGCCTTGGG
>Ga0066789_10000449_pt1 | contig 16314 bp, 18 predicted proteins | sample OrgsoiDNA2013049_FD_70960 | JGI IMG/M metagenome (GOLD analysis project Ga0066789, IMG submission 70960) | Permafrost soil microbial communities from the Arctic, to analyse light accelerated degradation of dissolved organic matter (DOM) -... | ecosystem: Environmental > Terrestrial > Soil >...
CCCTCGGCAACGGCATCCGGGATATGTGAGACTCGCCCCTGTGGCAGAGGGCACTCGCGGTGAGTCGTACGACTCGTACGACGACCTCCTGTTGGGTGAACTCATCGGTCGGCGCGACCCGGCAGCGCTTGAAGAGCTGTACGACCGGCACGGGAGAGCGGTCTACGGGCTGGCGCGGCGGGTGGTCGCGGACGAACAACTCGCGCACGACGTCGTCCAAGAAGTGTTCTTGGCGATTTGGCGGGGGGCCGCAACCTACGACGGGTCGCGTGGGTCATTGAGCACCTGGCTGTTTGCCCTAACCCACCACAAGTCGGTTGACGCGGTCCGCCGGTCGCAGCGGCACAGCGGCCGGCGCGCGCCGGAGGAAGCGCTGACGACAGAGGCCGATCCGGCCCCAGCGGTCGACGAGCAGGCCATTTCGCTCGTGCAGGGCGACGAGGTACGCGCCGCCCTGGCTGCGTTGCCCGAACCGCAGCGACGGGCAGTGACACTTGCGTATTTCGGTGGGTATTCCCAGACCGAGATAGCCCAACTCACGGGCATACCCCTCGGTACCGTGAAAACTCGCACCCTCGCCGCGATGCGCCGCTTGCGCGCGGCCCTCGACGAAACCAATCAACGAGCAGGCGTTGCCGAGAGGGAGGGAACGTGACCGCGATGCCTCCCGGCGACCACGACCTCTGGGCTGAGCTTGCCGCTGGCCATGCGCTGTCATCGCTCGATGACACCGACGAGGCCGGCTATCTCGAACACGCGGCGACATGTTCGACCTGTCGCGAACTAGAGCGCGATCTCAGCGACGTGATGGCGGAGTTGGCGCACCTTGTCGCGCCAGTGACGCCGCCGGCGTCGCTCAAGGCCTCCATCATGCGAGCTGTTGGCGAAGACGGGCCGCGAACGGCTCCCGTCATTGCCATGGCCGGACGCCGATCGAAGCGGTCCGCGATCGCTGGCACCACCGAGGCGGGTGCGAGCACTCGATCACGCGTGCTCGGCGTGCCGCTATGGGTGGCGAGCGTCGCCGCGTCGGTGATTGCGGTGGCCCTCGTCGCAGTTTGGGTAGTGCCCGGGCACAAAGCACAATCGATCGCCGCGCGGTGCGCGGCAGTGAACTGTCCCGTCATCAATCTCAGCGACTCCGGGCAATCCGTCGCGGCCGTCATGGTGCTCGATGATGTTGCTTATCTCGACGGGCATGGGCTGCCCGCCACCCCTGCAGGTGACGTGTACGTCTTGTGGTCGTTGCCGCAAACTGGCGCGCCGACACCGATCGCCGCCGTCCGCACTGAGCCGAACTCAGGGCCGGTCAAGGTCGGAGCATTCACTACACCGATTGCGAACGTGAGCGGATTCGCTGTGAGCAAAGAGCACGGAACCAGTGCGCCGGCCGTACCGAGCCTGCCATTGCTGGCGCAGGGAACCAAGGCCTGACCCGGCGGTGCTTGCGCGAAACCCGCTACAGCACGCCGCTGGCGATCAGCAGCCCAACCACGATCAGTACCGTCCCGCCAAGGAGCTCGCTCCACTCGCCGATGCGCGCGCCCAATCGGCGTCCGAGCTCAAGACCAACGAAGCTCAGGGCGACGCTGACGACGCCGAACGTGGCGATCGCGGCGATCAGCGGGACCGCGATCGCGCCCAATCCGAAGCCAACGATCAGGTTGTCGATAGACAGCGCGAACCCGGTCAGCATGAGCCGGCCCCACCGCGTCTCGCTGCCAACGGCCTCAGGCCCGCCCTCGCCGCGGATCGCACTGAGCATCGCCCATGCACCCGCGGCGACCAGGAGTGCGCCGCCGTAGTAGCGCGTCGTGCCGCCGACCAGCTGCGAGATGTGCCGCCCCAGCGCGATGCCGGCGACCGGCATGGCGGCCTCAAAGGCACCGAACACGATCGCAACGCGCACCCGACCACGGGCGTCGAGGCCGGCTAGCCCGATCGCGATCGCGGCTGCGAAGTTGTCGAGACCGACGGCGCCGGCCGCGAGCAGCAGTGCGACCACGGCCACGGCCGCAGCTTAGTCTCGACCTGCGGCAGAATCGGCGCACACGGCGGCGCCCGCGGCTGTTGTCGATATCGAGGTCGCCCATTCGTCGTGTCACGTTGACGTCGTTCGAGTACGGAGGAAGCTGTGGCGCAGTATCTGATCCTTATCTACGAATCCGAGGAGGCGTACCTCGGCGCAACGCCGGAGGTACGGCAGGACATCTCGGCCGCGCACACCCGATTCGCCGAGCAAATTCCCACGCTTGGAGCCACGATGCTGGGTGGCAACGCATTGCAACCAACCGCGACGGCGACGTCGGTGCGCGTTGACATCGTCACCGACGGGCCATTTGTCGAGACGAAAGAAGCGCTCGGCGGCTACTACCTGATCGAGGCGACCGACCTCGATCAGGCGCTCGCGGTCGCAAAGCTTTGCCCCGCCCGATTCGGCGGCGTCGAAGTACGTCCGATCTGGGACCTTGCTGCGGGGTGAACAATCAGTTCGACGACGCGAGCCGCGCGGTGGCTGACGCGCATGAGCGCGAATGGGCGTTCGTGCTGGCCGCGACCGTGCGCGTCGCCGACGATATCGATCTCGCCGAAGAGTGTGTACAAGACGCGTACGTCGCTGCGCTGGACGCGTGGCGTCGCAACGGGGTGCCGCACAACCCAGCGGCCTGGCTGACGACAACCGCGCGCAATCGCGCGCTCGATACCCATCGCCGGAACGCCGTGCTGCGTCGCAAGTTGCCGCAGTTGGTGGATCCGACCGGAGACGCTGCGCCTGACGTCGTCCGGATAGAGGACAACATCGACAGCATCGAGGATGACCGGCTGCGACTCGTCTTCACCTGCTGCCACCCGGCAATCGGCCGCGAAGCCCAGGTGGCGCTAACACTTCGGCTGATTTGCGGCCTCAGTACGGCCGAGATCGCGCAGGCGTTCCTGGTGCCAGAACCGACGATGGCCGCTCGCGTCACCCGAGCGAAAAAGAAGATCAGCGCTGCCAAAATCCCTTATCGCGTACCAGAATCGGCAGAGTTGCCGGACCGACTCGACGCCGTGCTCACCGTCGTCCACCTGCTCTTCACCACCGGCCACACGTCACCTGCTGGTGCGCAGCTGGTGCGCTCCGACTTGGTCATACGCGCGACATCGCTGGCGCGCATGCTGCACGCGCTGATGCCGGACGAGCGCGAGGTGTGTGGATTGCTCGGCTTGATATTGCTGACCGATGCCCGCCGCGACACGAGAGTCGAACCCGACGGCCGACTACTTCTCCTCGAGGAACAAGATAGATCGCGCTGGAATCGAGAGCTCATCACAGAGGGATCTGCACTCGTCGTGCAAGCACTGAGCGGGGGAGTGGCCGGCCGATTCGCGATACAGGCAGCGATCGCGGCGGTGCACGCGGAAGCACCGTCGTATGCCGAGACCGATTGGTTGCAGCTGCTCGGTCTCTACGACACGTTGCTCGGTATCTGGCCGTCACCCGTGGTTGCGTTGAACCGTTGCGTTGCGGTGCTCATGGTGTATGGCCCAGCAATCGCGCTAGCCCAAGTCGACCAGCTTGACGCCTCGGGAAAGCTTGCCGGCTATCGATATTTGCCGGCCACCCGCGCCGATTTGTTGCGAAGACTCGACCGCTTCGCCGACGCCGCCACCGCCTACCGACAGGCGATCACTCTCACCGACAACGAAGCGGAACGCGACTTCCTGTTCCGCCGGCTCGCCGAGGTGTCACCGTAGGGCGGTGAGAAGAACCAGGGGCGGTGTGAGAAGAACGGCGCGACTCCCCGTGGTGGTCACCGATCTGAAGAACCACGGGCAGATCAGCGAAGCGCTCATCGTGTTCAAGATCCCAGACCACCCAACTGCGCGTCAGCTGCTGACCGACTAGGTCGCGAAGTCGTTGGCCGTGCTGTGCCAAGAGTGCTGGCGTGGTGCCCAGCCACTGCGGCGTCCAGCCAGGAATGCCCCAGGTCGTCACCGCCGCTTGCCGGAAGGTCGCGTGTCGATTTACTCACCCAGCAGGATCGTCGAGCAGCGGGGCGACCGCGTCGCAGGTCCAGGCGCCGCGCCAGCCGCCCGGAACGAGCAGGTAGGTCGTCATTCCCGTCGTCCGATGATCGCGGCGAGGTCTCCGATGGCGCTCATCCGGCGCGAGATGGACTTGAGTGACATTCCGAGGTTCTCCTGGTGTGGGTGTGGTGAGGCGGTCAATATTTGGAGCAGCCGAGCGAGCGCGCCGACAGCTGGGGAGCAGCGAACCCTTACCCGTTGCTTATGGATTGACATAATGTCTCTTATCGGCACTTGCTAATCAGGCGCCTGGGCAGGATCAAGCCTCGGGAAGCGACGCGAAATCACGCTTGGCCTTGCGGTACCACCCCATGCCAGCGATCGGGTTCTTCCACCGGCCCTTCATCTCGGTCAGCGCGCGCTGGTGCGTCTCGTCACCGCCGGCGACCATGTCCTTCAGGTGCTGATCTTGCGCTTTGATCACATCGTTCGCGTTGTCACCGTGCAACACCAGTTCGCATGGCCCGCCGAGCTGCTGACACGTCATCGATTTCATGAGGTCTCGGCTTCCTTCTGCTTGATGCGGACCAAGTTGCCGGCGGGATCGCGGAAGGCGCAATCGCGCACCCCGTACGGCTGCTCGGTCGGCTCCTGGACGACCTCGGCGCCGCTTGCTTGCACCCGGTCGAAGGTGTCATCGAGGTCATGGGTGGCCAGAAGAATCACGCCGTAGCTGCCCTTGGCCATTATCTCGCTGATGGTGCGGCGTTCGTCGTCGGTCAGCCCTGGGGTGGCGCTCGGCGGATAAAGAACGACGGACGCAGTGCCGGGCCGATCGGCGGGTCCGACTGTGATCCAGCGCATCTTGTCCCGGCCGACGTCGAGCCGGACCTCGAAGCCAAGAGCGTCGCGGTAGAAGGCCAGCGAAGCCTCCGGGTCGTCGTGCGGGAGCATGCTCGACTCAATAGTGATGTCCATAGCGTCAGCCTAGTTTTGCCTTCGCAGCCTGCGCTTCTCGATTCCTGACCGGCCTGGTCACCTGCTTCGCGACGCACGGTGGGATCTCTGGCGTGGGCGGAGAAGCCTGAGCGCGATACGTGCTGGGTGGCACACCGACCAACTCGGTGAATCGCGTGCTGAAGGTGCCCAGCGACGAGCAGCCGACCGCGAAGCACACGTCGGTGACGCTTAGGTCGCCGCGCCGCAGCAATGCCATCGCCCGTTCGATCCGGCGCGTCATCAGGTAGGAGTACGGCGACTCGCCGTATGCGCGCCGGAACTCGCGACTGAGATGTCCTGCCGACATGTGCGCCCCGCGGGCCAGCGCCTCGACGTCCAACGGCTGGGCGTAGTCGCGGTCGATGCGGTCGCGGACGCGACGGAGTTGGGCGAGGTCGCGAAGGTCTTGCGCCACGGCGGGTCGGCTCGTCACAACTGCAATCGTGCCACTACGCACCTGACGATGATGTCGCTGCGAAAACCTGCACGATCGTCGTCGGCATCAACGGCGCGCCATCGCCCGGCCCGTGGCTGTTGTCGGAGCCAGCGCCCGCGATCGTCTTTACGACATCGAGCCCGCTGGTGATGGTGGCGAACGGCGTGTACTTCGGCGCGAGTGTCGTGTCGGCGTACACGAGGAAGAACTGACTGCCGTTCGTACCCGGCCCGGCGTTCGCCATCGCAACCGTCCCGGCCGGATACGTCGCGCCGCTGAGATTCTCGTCCGCGAATTTGTAGCCGGGACCACCAGCACCGGTGCCACTCGGGTCACCACATTGCAAAACGAAGATGCCGGACGTCGTGAGGCGGTGGCATGACGTCGCGTCGAAGTAGTGCTGGTTGGCGAGAAAGACGAACGAGTTGACCGTGCATGGTGCCGCGGCCGTGTTCAACCGCAGCGTGATGACGCCGTGATTCGTCGTCAAGGTTGCTGTCTGTGCCGCGGGCGACGCGATCGCGCTCGGCGGGATGCCGACGTTCTTCGATGCGACCCCGCTCTTCGCATAGTGACACTCCCCCGACGCGGTAGCCCCCGACTTGCTCGACGCCGATTTGTTCGCGCACGCGGTCACACTGGCAAACATCGCCACGGTGACGACGAATACGCGAACGGCGCCTTTACGCATCGCGCCGCTCGAACAGTGCCCACGAGATCGCTAGAACGATCGCCAGAAACGCAGCGAAGATAAAGAACCCACCCCACGGTCCGGGCAACTCGGCGAAAGCCCCGCCGCCGCCGTTGTCGGCCGGTCCGTAGCTGAAAACTTGCGCACCTGCTGAGAAGGGCAGGAGCTTGGCAAGTCCGCGGATGCCGCGAAAAACGTGCACGTTGAGAAGTCCACGAATGGCGAATTCGGCGACGAGTGGCATCACGATCACGATCACGGCCGGGATGTTGCGGAACAACGAGGCGAGGGCCAGACCGACCAGCGCAAACACCGTGGTGAACAAGACAGATCCGATCCACACCCGAGCCATAGGCGTTGGGAACAGGCCTAGTCGTGACAAGCGATGCCCGAGGGAGATCAGCGCCACCGCGTACCGCGTTGCGGCGCAGAGCACGGCGAGCACGAGAACATACCCGGCAACGACGAGAACCTTCGCACTCATGAGCGAGGACCGTCTCGGCAGTGCACTGAGCGTCGGGCGGATCGTGCCGTAGCGATACTCGTGGCCGGTCGCGAAGATCGTCGTCGACTTCCCGGCACCGTTGGGCCCAAGGAAGCCGGTGACGAGACCTGGGCGGATGTTGAACGAGAGATCGTCAACCGCGCGACGCGAAGCGAATCGCTTCGCCAGCCCCACTGCTTCGATCAACGTGGTTCTCCCTTTGCCGTGTGCTCGGGGAAACCTGGCCCGGAACGCGAAGTCTAGAGGTTGAGCCCGAGCGAATCGGCGATACTGCCGGTATGTCGCCACCGGTCGCCCGCCCGTCGCGCGAAACCCGCTCGTCGCATGAGACGGGCCGACGGAACTTCGCCAGCATCGCCAACTCCACGACTGCCCATTTGCTTGTCGGCGCCGGGGCCGGCGCTGTCGGCGCGGTCGCTATGGGTCTCGAGGTGGGCTGGAAGTTCGCCGCGATCGTCGGCTGGGACCTCATGGCGTTCGTCGTGGTCGTCTCCACCTGGCTGGTCACGTGGCCCCGCGATTCGGCCGCCACCGCCGAGTTGGCAGCCCGTGAAGACCCGGCTCGCCCGGTCGCGGATCTACTGCTGCTCGGCGCCAGCCTGGCGAGCCTGGTCGGCGTTGGCTTCATCGTGGTGGCTGGTGGCAACAGCAAAGGCGTCGGCAAGGGGCTGTTGGTGTCCTTCGCCATCGCCACCGTCGTGGTGTCGTGGTCGGTCGTGCACGTGACTTACACGCTTCGCTACGCGCGCCTGTTCTACGGAGGCACGCAGGGCGGTCTCGACTTCCATCAGCCGGCCGGCGAACTGCCGCAGTACTCCGACTTTGCCTATCTCGCATTCACGATCGGCATGACCTTCCAGGTCTCTGACACCGAGGTGAACGCGAAGGTCATGCGCGCGACCGTACTTCGGCACGCGCTGCTCTCGTATCTGTTCGGCGTCGTCATCATTGCCGTCATGATTAACCTCGTCGCCGGCCTCGCCAAGTAACACCCTCGCCGTAGAACTACGACGCCAGACGTTGCGCATTCGCTTCGATCGCGGCGTGCACCCACGCCGTCAAGCCCGGGGCGATCGCCTCGTAGGTTTCGGTGAAGCGCGGATCGCTGACGAACATCTCACCGAGCTGGCAATGCAGCTGTGGCGATAGGTCGTAGAACCAGCGGGTCACATACGCACGGTGGGCCTCCACGGCGTCCATCGCCGCTGATGTGTGAGCGGCCGCGCCAGACCGGAAGACCGTACCGAGATGCTGCTGGATGTCGTCGCCCTCGGCTTTGATCTGCGCCCATTGCGCCTTGCCGTAGGTCGACGTACGTCGACGCGACTGCTGGTACTGCGCCGTTTCGCTCCAGCGCGCCGCCGCCTCGTCGTCGTAGACCGTCGGGTCTGAGGAGCCGAAGACGTCGAAGATCTCTTCAGGTGTGAGGTCGATGCCAGCCATGTGGGCCTCCAATGCGTGCGTGATGTTCGCGGCCGTTTTCGTCAGCCGGTCGATCCGCTCAGTGAGCAGAACGTGTTGGCGGCGGAGATGCTCGGTCAGGTCGGTCGATTCGTCGAGCAGCACCGCGATCTCCGGTAGAGCGAATCCGAGTTCGCGGTAGGTGAGGATCCGGTGCAACCGTTCGAGGTCGGTCAGCGAATATCGCCGATACCCAGCCGAGGTTCGCGCGGTCGGCGTGAGCAACCCGATCTCGTCGTAATGATGCAAGGCGCGCACGGTGACCCCTGTCACCCGCGCAATCGCACCGACCGAGTAGTCCATCCTGTCCACCTCCGCGTTCGACGCTAAGCGCTTACGCAGCGTGAGGGTCAAGCCCCTCCGACAAGGACGTCGAACCCTGGGCCAGCAGCGTGCGGTCGCGCCAGCTGAACCGACGCGCCGTACGCAGCGAACCACAGTCGTCGCTCGTACGTAGAGGTCGCGTAAGCCAAAGTCGGGCTCCGCGTTCGACCCGCACGGAACCGGGTTGGCGAGCGGTCGCCGGGGAATCCTGCCAGGGGCTCGAGCGTTGCCGTATTGAGTTAGACCAGTGGCGTAGGAGGTTCACATGGCCGAACGAGCGCTTCGTGGCAGCCGACTTGGTGCCGTCAGCTACGAGAACGATTACGCGGGCGACCTCGCAGAGCGGCAAGTTGTGTCGTACTCATGCCACAACGGGCACGTGATTGCGGTCCCATTCGCCGCGGAGGCCGAGGTCCCGGCGACGTGGGAATGCCGGTTCTGCGGTACTACTGCAACGCAGACGAACAGTGACACCGCAGAACCGCTCCGGTTGAAGACCGGCCGCACCCATTGGGACATGCTCCTCGAGCGTCGGAGCCTCCCGGAGCTCGAAGCCATTCTCGAAGAGCGCCTTGGTGTCCTGCGGCTGGCGGGCCGGCGCAAGACCGCCTGAGGTCACTACATGGCGGGGCCGGCGTCGCGGCGACCTAGTCGCAGGCGGCTCCGAACGCCCCACACGGTGACCCGCCACAATGCTTCGAACACGATGGATCGACTCATCTTGCTCGCGCCGGCGGCCCGCTCGACGAACGTAATCGGCACCTCGACGATGCGATATCCGCGCTGCCAGCTCCGCAACGCGAGATCGATCTGAAAGCAGTACCCCTGCGACCTGACCGTGCTGAGGTCGAACGAGCGCAGCACCTTCGCCCGGTAGGCCCGGAATCCGGCGGTCGCATCGCGCAACGGAATGCCCAACGCGGCCCGCGTGTAGAAGTTGGCCCCCCGGCTCAAGATCTCTCGAGACTTGGGCCAGTTGGTGACCTGCCCGCCGGGCACCCAGCGCGAGCCGAGCGTGACGTCGGCGGTGGTCAGCGCGGCGAGCAGCGCTGGCAGCTGTTCGGGCTGGTGCGACCCGTCGGCGTCCATCTCGACGATCACGTCGTAGCCCTCGGTCAGCGCCCAACCGAACCCGGCCACATACGCCGCACCAAGGCCCTGCTTCGCGCTGCGGTGCAACACGTGCACGTGGTCGTCGTCCGCGGCGAATTGGTCGGCGATCGCACCGGTGCCGTCTGGGCTGTTGTCGTCGGCCACCAGCACGTGGGCCCCAGGCACCGCCGTCCGTAGTCGCCGGAGTGTGACCGGCAGGCTGTCCCGTTCTTGGTAGGTCGGGATGATCACGAGGATCCGGCCGAGCTCGCTCGTCTCGGCGTGCGTGGGTGAGGTCATGCGGCCGCACCCGCAGTGCTGCGGCGACGTGCAACGCTCCGGCGCCGCGCGGCGGTCGCGGCGATCGACAGCACGGCGATGATGGAGAGCACCCATTCCGGCGCCGCGCCCAATCGATCGGCTACCGTGCGCGCGCTCCGCTCGATCACCGGCATGTCGATGATGGCCGGGACGAGTTCGCCCGTCTGTGCCTCGACGTGGCCGTTGGGGGCAATGACCGCGCTGATACCGCTGGTCGCGGCGACGACAACAGATCGGCCGTGCTCGATCGCCCGCAGTTGCGACATCGCGAGTTGCTGGCGGGTCTCAGCCGTGTGCATGTACGTCGCGTTGTTGGTTTGGACGACGATCACCTGGCCGCCGTGCGTCACGCCATCGCGCACCTCATTGTCGAACGCGACCTCGAAGCACATGACGTCGGCGATGGTCACCGGCCCGACCTTCAGTGCGCCAACGGAATGTCCGGGCGCGAAGTTCTGTGGGACCAGCGAGGTCAGGTTGGTCAGGTGATCGATGAACCCGCGCCACGGGATGTACTCACCGAACGGCACAAGATGACGCTTGGTGTAGCGCTGCCCCGGGCCACTGAGCGGGTCCCACACGATGCCGGTGTTGCTGGCATGCGTCGGCCCATCTTGCAGCACCGAGCCGACCAGGATCGGGACACCGACACTAGCCGCCGCGTCGGAAATTTCGGTGTACGCCCGCGTGTCTTCGAACGGGTCGACGTCAGACGCATTCTCGGGCCAGATCACCAGTTGTGGCGCTGGCAGTTGACCTGTCGCGATCTTGGCCGACAGCACCGCCGTTTCGGCGACGTGGTTGTTCAACACCTCTTCGGCCCGACCGAGGAACTGCGTGCCGGCGTGCGGCACGTTGCCCTGCACAAGCGCAATCTGCACCGTGCGCCCGTTGGTCGCGACGGGCACGGCCAGACCCACGATCGGGACGACGAGAGCAGCCGCCACTGCGCCGGCACCCAAGTACCGGGCCAGACCGCGGGCCTGCCCAGCGGCCCGACGTCGCATCACGATCACCGCGGCAAGCGCGAGCAAGCCGGCGCTCAATGCCACCGCGAACGTCACTGCGGGCGCGCCACCGAGGGCGGCGAAGCGAGTAAATGGCGTGGCCGGCTGGCTGAACGCGAGCCGACCCCAGGCGAAGCCACCCAGCGGCCAGCGATCGCGCGCCAGCTCCTCGGCCACCCATAGGCACGCCGCCCAGACCGGCCACGCGGGTAGCCGATCGACAATGAGCGTGAGCCCCGCTCCGAGCAACGCGAGATAGAGCGCCTCGACCAGAGCGAGAGCGAGCCAGGCCAGTGGCGTGACGACGTGCAGCCAGGCCAGGAGCGGCACGAACTCCCCAAGGCCCGCAGCGAAGCCGATCAGGAGCCCGGTGCGCACCGACCGACCACGCGCGGCGAGCATCAACATCGCCGCCGCTGGCACCACAACGGGCCACCAAGCCAGCGGCTGGAATGCGGCGTCGAGCCCTAGGCCGGCGACGAGGCCGGCGAGCGCGAGCATCCAACCCGAATTCGGCCGTTCGCTGGTGATCGCGAACCTGCCGGGGAAGCTGGCTGCCGGAGAAGCGCTGGCGGCACCGCCGTCGAGGTCGGGGGCCGTAAGGGCAGCGTCGGGTGCCGTCGCAATCCGCCTACCCACGCTGCTCGCCGCTCCTCGCGCTCATCGACCGAGCAACGCGGATCCGCGGCCCTCAGGCACCGTACATCGGGTGCGTCTGGGCGCGCTGAGGTGCGGCCTGATCAGTCGCGGCTTTGCGGGATGCGGGTAAGGCCGGGCGCCCCTCGGACCGATCGCGCGCCCGCCGGCTGCGAGCACGTCACCGTTGTCTACTGGGCACCCGGCCTCCCGGGTGTCGCACCCCCGACCGGCAGGAGCGGCGTCCTTCACTTACCTGACACACCTGGACCTGGCACCTTGGCAGCTGGCGCGGTGCCCGCGCGGGCCGCCGACGACCCAGGGTGATCACTGCAAGGAAGGGTTCTCCGCACCGGACAATTCGGTGGACGTCGGGGACGATACCCGGTCGGCACAGGGGTCTGTCAACTGGTCGCCAACCAGCCAAATGGGTGGATGGAAACGCCTGGGGCGCAAGGAAAAAGATGGGACTCATGTGAAAAACATGGGACTCGTGTGCCGAAAGAATGACGAACTGACAGCGGCCTACGACTGGGCTTGGGACGCGTTCGCGGCAAAGTCGAGCAGGCGGCTGACTGGGTTGTTTGCGGCGATGCCGTCGCCCCCGGCCAGTTGTGCGGCGAACCGCTGAGCGACATCGAGCGGTAACCGACTCAGATCACGAGACGCCGGGCCAGCCGGAACGATAGGTGCAGCCGCGACAGCGGGCGTCGGGGGAACGGCAACCACCAACTTTGTTGCGGGCGCCGGGGCCGGGACGGCGAGGTGGCTCGGGTGCGCAGTGGGGTGCGCGGTTGGATGTACGACCGGCGCGACCACGACCGGTGGCGGCGTTGGTGTGGCGCCGGTCGTTTCGCGGAAGAGTTCGGATACCCAGAGCGTGCCGTGGGCGTCGACTGCGTAGCCCGCGCCCATCTGGGTGAACGAGCGGTCGAGGAGGTTGTCGCGATGTTCGGTCGAGGCCATGAACGCGGCGTGAAGGGCGCCCACGGATGGGCCTTCACCGACATTCTCGCCGATCTTGAGCCAGCAGCAGATTCCAGAGCCAAGGCTGGGCGTGTGCGCAAGGATGCCAGATCGAGCCATGCTCTGGGCGTGCTGAGCAGCCGCTGCGTCGAGGTCAGCGCTCTCGGTGACCCCGGCGACGCCAGCGGCCGAGCGGGCCGAATTTGTAGCGGCGATGAGGCCGGCGTCCGCCTGTGCGCTCGCGGGCACGATCACCAGGAGCACACTGCCGAGGGTAGCCGCGGATAAAACCCCTAGCCCACGGGTACCGATGCGAGAGAGCCGCATGGCACGTGAAGCGCCCATGATGCGGCGCTCCGATGCGGGGGCAGTCAAGCGCACTAGCTGGTGACCTCCGGGTGCGGCAACACTGGCAACTGCAGCAACCCGGGTAACCCTGCCGGAAAGCCGGGCGGATTGCCAGCGAACCGGCAGAACTAATCCACTTTCCGTCCGGGTTGGTCAGCGGAAATGATCCGATGTACTCATTTACTTGGGTCCGGTTCCTTCCGAGACGCTCCGCAATCTCATGATTACGGACGGTGATGACCGTGGCACTTGTTGCTCAGGGCTGACAGACCCGAAAAGCTCATCCCATGCCGCCTACAGCCGCCGTCCCCGACCCAAACCGTCGCCTGCTCTTGCTGGACACCCCGTCGCTGTACTTCCGCGCGTTCTACGGGATCCCCGAGACGGTGACCGCGCCCGACGGGACGCCGGTCAACGCGATTCGCGGACTGCTCGATTTCGTGAGCTTCCTCATCGAGCGCTACCGGCCGGGTCGACTCGTCTCCTGCATGGACGCCGATTGGCGCCCAGCCTTTCGGGTCGACCTCATCCCGTCGTACAAGGCCCACCGGGTCGCCCCGGCCGGCGGAGAGACCGTGCCCGACGCGCTGACGCCTCAGGTCGCCGTGATCGAACAGGTGCTTCACGCCATCGGGATCTGCCAACTCGGCGTCGCCGGCTTCGAAGCAGACGACGTGATCGCCACGCTCGCGGTGCGAGAGCCGGGGGCGGTCGACATTGTCACGGGCGATCGCGATCTCTTTCAGCTGGTCGACGACGCGAAGCCGATCCGCATCGTGTACACGGCGCGCGGTGTTGGCAAGGCCGACGTCATCGATGAGTCGGCAGTGTCGACTCGCTATGGCATCCCGGGCCGCGCCTACGCCGATTTCGCCGCTCTGCGTGGCGATCCCAGCGATGGGCTGCCTGGCGTACCCGGCATCGGCGACAAGACCGCCGCCGCGCTCGTGTCGCGGTTCGGTTCGCTTGCGCAGCTGGTGGCTGCGCTGCACGCAGACACAGAGGCCGGCTTCCCGGCCGGCACCCGCACCAAGCTCAAGAACTCCCTCGACTATCTCGAGGCGGCTCGGGTTGTGGTGGCGACCCGCACGGACGTGCCGGTCGGCTCGCTTGACGACGACCTGCCACGTCGGATCCGTGATGAGGCGGGCCTGCTTGCCCTCATCACCCGATACGGCATCGCCTCGCCGGTCCAACGCCTCGCCACCGCACTCAAACTGACGGTCGCTCAACCTACCGACGAGTAACTCACCACTCCCCTGCGCAAGGCCGACATCGCACTCTCGACGATCGGCCGCAACTCGTCGTCCGCCGCTTGGGCGATCTGACCGAGCAAATCGAGAAGCTGGCGGACCGAACGCACGAAGTCGCCCGCAGTCATGGCGTTGTCGGTGAGCACCGAGTCGAGGCTGGCGCCAGCCGCCCACCGGTAGGCCGCCCACGCAAAACCCGTCGCCGGCTCGCGCAGGAAGTCGAGTCGCCGATCGCGCTCGGCTTGGGCCAGCTCACGCCACATCGCCATCGTGGCGTCGAGCACGTCCGGTGTGCGGCCGCGGGGCAGCCGCGGTGGCGCGGCCACCGGCTCGCGCGCCTCGTACACCAGGGCCGAGACACTGGCGGCAAGCTCCGGCGGCGTGAGACCGCTCCACAGCCCCGCTCGCACACACTCTGCGGCCAACAGGTCGAGTTCGCCATAGAGCCGAGCCAGCCGTCGGCCGGCGTCAGTGACCTCATCGCCATCGAGGTAGCCCAGGTGGTCGAGCAGGTCGCACACGCGGTCGAACACGCGCGCAATCGAGTTGGTGCGGGTCTCGACCCGGCGTCGAAGTGCGTCGGTATCGCGGCGTAGCCGCCAATAGCGCTCGGCCCAGCGGGCGTGTTGCTCACGGTCGGCACAGCCGTGGCAGGGGTGCGCGCGCAGTTGCGCGCGGAGGTCGCTGATCTGGGCCGCGACCGCATCGCCTTGCGTTCCGTGCTGATCGTGCGGCTGCGCCGCGGCCGCATTGTCGAAGCCGCGATTCTTCAACGTGATCGCGAGTTCGCGCCGGTCTTGAGAGTTGCGGCTGTTGAAAGACTTCGGTAACCGGAGATGCCCGAGAGGTTCGACAGGAGTGGGAAAATCGAGTACTGACAACCGCTTCACCTGGCGCTCTTCAGTGAGCACCACCGGGCGCGGATCGTCGGTACCCGGCTGCAGCCCAGGGTCGAGCACCAGCGCGATGCCGGCCCGTCGGCCACTCGGGATGCGCACGACATCGCCCGGCTTCAGTTTCTCCAGCGACGCCGCCGCGGCCGCCCGACGACGGGCAGCAGTCGACCGCGCCGACGCGGCCTCGACGTCGGAGAGGGTGCGACGAAGTGCCGCGTATTGCTCGAAGTCGCCGAGATGGCAGGTCATCGCCTCGCGGTAGCCGTCGAGCGCGCCATCGTTCTTCTGGATCTGGCGGGCCAGACCGACCACTGCACCATCGGCCTGGAACTGCGCGAACGACGATTCGAGCAGCACCCGCGCCTTGTCGCGACCGACCTGCCCGACCAAGTTGACCGCCATGTTGTACGACGGCCGGAAGCTCGATCGCAACGGATAGGTGCGGGTCGAGGCCAGGCCGGCGACCGCGCCTGGGTCGAGACCTTGGCTCCACAGCACCACCGCATGGCCTTCGACATCGATACCGCGCCGACCGGCCCGACCGGTGAGCTGGGTGTACTCCCCCGGCGTGACGTCGACGTGTGCCTCGCCGTTCCACTTGACCAGCCGCTCGAGCACGACCGTGCGGGCCGGCATGTTGATGCCCAGCGCCAATGTCTCAGTGGCAAAGACTGCCTTCACAAGGCCGCGCGTGAACAGCTCCTCGACTACTTCCTTGAACGTCGGCAGCATGCCGGCGTGATGCGCCGCGATACCTCGTTCGAGAGCCTCAAGCCATTCGTGATAGCCGAGCACGTGCAGGTCTTCGTCGGGGATCGACGTCGTGCGCGCTTCAACGATCGCCCGCACCTCCGCCGCCTCTGCCGGCGTATTGAGGCGCAGATGCGCGCGCAGGCATTGCCCGACCGCGGCCTCGCAGCCAGCCCGGCTGAATATGAAGGTGATCGCCGGCAGCAACCCGTCGGCGTCCAATCGTTCGATGACATCGACCCGGCTTGGTGTGTCGCGACGCCGCGGACGCCGGTCACGACTGCCCCGTTCGAATGAGCGCGCTTTGCGTTCTTGGTCGCTGGTAGCTCGGGTCAGCTCGGGATTGACCTTGAGCTCCGTCGTCGCGCCGCTAACGAACAAGTCGTACATACGCGGGCCGACCAGCATGTGCTGCCAGAGTGGCACCGGCCGATGTTCTTCAACAATCACGGCTGTTTCGCCGCGCACGGTGACAAGCCACTCGGCGAATTCTTCGGCGTTGCTGACGGTCGCCGACAACGAGATGAGCCGAACCGACTCGGGCAGGTGAATGATCACCTCTTCCCACACACCGCCGCGAAAACGATCGGCGAGGTAGTGCACTTCGTCCATCACGAC
>Ga0066789_10000452_pt1 | contig 16272 bp, 16 predicted proteins | sample OrgsoiDNA2013049_FD_70960 | JGI IMG/M metagenome (GOLD analysis project Ga0066789, IMG submission 70960) | Permafrost soil microbial communities from the Arctic, to analyse light accelerated degradation of dissolved organic matter (DOM) -... | ecosystem: Environmental > Terrestrial > Soil >...
GAAGCGACGCAGCCCATAATGCAAGCGTCTCCTCAATCGACGCTGTCCGCGCCCACGATCTTCGAATCATGGTTGCCCATGGATTCAGAAAGCTCCATAAAAGGCAACTGTAATGCTAGGACAACCGAATGTCGTTCCTCGTCAGGTCCCACATCAAATTGTATATGCCGATCGAGATCGTTTCGGCGGCTATCGGCGCCGGCACATCCCTGAGGCGGTCGGCGATGGCCGCCGAGATCGCACCCACATTCGTTCCATCGATCAGCACGAACCAGTCGCCGGAACCCGGATCGGAAACCGGGGGATCGTCGGTGATTGGCCTGGAAAGTGCCGGATCGCTCTCGATCAGATGCATGGAGACGACGCCGTCCAGCTTTTCGGGGGCGAGCCGATCCCCCAGTGCGGTGCGCAACTTGTCCTTGTCGCCGGCAGGGCGGAGGCGGATGATGCCGAGCGTTGCGCCGCGACCCGCTCCGCGGCTGATTGTGATGCGCGCGACCGCGCGGATCATGTTCTTGAAACGCGCCAGAGTGGTCTTCGACCAATCGGTGGGACTGGTCAGCGCGGCGCGATAGGCCGGGCTGTCGAGGACCTCGAAAGTCGCGGTGGAATAGAGGCAGAGATATTTCGGCGAGCCCGCATGCGCGATGTAGCGCCGGGCTTCAAGGAAGCCGTCGATCGCGACGCGCTCGAGCAGATGCTCGCGGTCATACCATCGATTGAAATCGGCTTCGTCCGATGGATCGATGTCCATCGATGTCAGCAGCATTCCGTTTCCGGCCAGCGGCATTTTTGCGAACGTCCCTATCCGGTGATTTTGGAAGTGAGATCCGCGATCGCCTTCATCACGGCATCCCGGATGCCGGGATCGTACAGCTGATGGCCGGCGCCCTCGACGGAGCGGACTTCGGCGTCGGTCCACACCGCCGCCAGCGCATGCGACATGGAGGGTGGACACAACAGATCGTAGCGGCCCTGTACGATGATCGCGGGGATGCCCGCGAGCTTGCCGGCTTCCGCCAGCAACTGCCCCGGCTGCATGAAGCAATTGTTCTGGAAGTAATGCGCTTCCATGAACGGTGAGGCAGGCAGCGCACGTGTCGAGTTCGGCGAATCAGGATCGAGTCTGGCGCGCCCCGAAACATGTTCGGAAAGGATCCGCTCGGTGTCGCCCCAGGCGCGGGCGGCCGGACCATGTATGGCGGGATCGGAATCGAGAATGCGGCGCCAGTAAGCATCGAGCGGCTGCGCTCTTTCCTCCGGCGGCAACAATTTGAGAAAATCGTCGCTGAGATCGGGATAGAAGCGCGGCAGCGCGTCGAGAAATGCACTCTCCAACTCGGCGCGGGTGCCGAGGAAGGTCGCGCGCAGCACGATGCCGGTGACCCGGTTGGGGTGCGCCTGCGCATAGGCCAAAGCCAGCGTCGCGCCCCAGGAGCCGCCGACGATCATCCAGCGCTCAAAACCAAATTTCTCGCGGATCATCTCCATGTCCGCGATTAGATGCGGCAGCGTATTGTGCTCGCGGCGGCCTTTCGGCCGGCTGCGGCCGGCGCCGCGCTGATCGAACAAGACGGCGTGAAAACGCTCGGGATCGAACAGCCGGCGGTGATCGGGCTGGCAGCCGCTGCCGGGCCCGCCGTGCAGATAGACCGCCGGGATGCCGTCGGCCCGGCCTATGGTTTCGACGTAGATCTCGTGGCCGTCGCCGACGGCGAGCTGCTGTGAGGTCAGCGGCGCGAACGGATCGGAACGTTGGCCCGTGGTTTTCCCGGCGTCGGCGTCAGGCGGCATCGTCGCCGCCCGTCTCCAAAGTGCCCCCGGCAAAATTGCGATAGATGAAACGCTTGTTGTCGCTGGCTGCTTCCTGCTCCGCCAACTTGAAGATCTGCTCATGCAGCGGCGACAGCGTGCAGGCCGGATCGGTATTGCCGGCGTCGCCGGTCAGCGCGAAGGCCTGGCAGCGGCAGCCGCCGAAATCGATTTCCCTGAACTCGCAGCTTTTGCACGGCTCCGGCATCCAGCCGGTACCGCGATAGCGATTAAAAGCCTCGGAATTCTGCCAGATCCAGGCGATCGAATGATTGGATCGCACTGACAGGAATTCGAGCCCGGTAATGGTTTCCGCGGCGTGGCACGGCAAAATCTTGCCGGCGGGCGAAATGTTGAAGAACTGCCGGCCCCAGCCGCCCATGCATTTTTTCGGCCGCAGCGCGTAATAATCCGGCACCACATAGTCGATCGCCAGAATGCCCTTGAGCCGTACCGCGGCTTCCTCGACGATGCGGCTGCTTTCTTCGATCTGTTCGATGGTCGGCATCAGCGCGGCGCGATTTTTCAGCGCCCAGCCGTAATATTGAACGTTCGCGACCTCCAGCCGGTCGGCGTCGAGATCGACCGCCATCTGGATGATGTCCGAGAGCTGATGCAGGTTTTGGCGATGCATCACCGCGTTGACCGTCAGCGGCAAATCCAGTTCGCGGGTCCACTTCGCGACTTCGATCTTTTTCTCGTGTGCGTTTTTCAAGCCGGCGACGCGGTCGGCAACCGCGGGCTCGTTGCCCTGAAAACTGATCTGGACATGGCACAGCCCGGCATCGGCCAGTGCGGCAAGCTTCTCGCGGGTCAACAGCACGGCTGAGGTGATGAGGTTGGAGTACAGCCCGACATCGCTGGCATGCCGCACGAGTTCGACCAGATCCTTGCGCGCGGTGGGTTCGCCGCCGGAGAAATGGATCTGCAGCACGCCGATCTCGGCCAACTCGGTAAGGACCTTCTTCCATTCCTCGGTCGTCAATTCGCTGCCGCCGCGCTCCAGCTCGACCGGGTTGGAACAATATGGGCATTGCAGCGGACAGCGATGCGTCAGCTCGGCGAGCACGGCGAGCGGAATGCCAAACGTCTCCGCGGTCGAGCCGCGCGCCTCCAGCACCGCGAGCCCGTCGGAGGGATCGCTGGCGGCTATGCCGGCATCTGTCAGCGTCGGGCTCATGAGGTCCTCTCGCGCGCTTCGGTCAGAAATCCCTTGTCGGCAAGGTCCTGCAGCATGGCAATGACGTCGGTTGCGATCGCCGCACGGTCGGCGGTATATTTTTCGGCGAGCATATCGATCATCGCCTCGACGTTGCGAACGCCGTCGCAGAGTTGAAGCACTTCCACCGCGATCTCGTCCGGCGCCAGCACGCGCTCCGGCGCCAGGATGACCCAGACCTGCCGCGTCTCATCGAATTTCAGCCGGGCATGGCGCGGCAGCACCGGCCGGCTCGTCTCGCTGACACTGATGTTGCGGCTGCGTGAGCCTGCCATCGCCTCGCCTCTGGTTTGCTGGTTGCCTAGTTCGCCTTGGGAACAAACGCCCCCGGCGGCACGTGGCCGTCGACATAGGCATGATACAGCGCGTCGAGCTGAACCCATAACACATTGGTCTTGAAGAGTAACGCACTGCAGACCGCTTCGCGCTCCGCGGGGGTCCTGGCGTGTTCCTTGACGAACTTGAGCGCGAAGTTGGCATCGCGCGGCGCCTGCTGCATGCGGCGGCTGAAATAGCTCATGATATCGGGATTGACGAAATCGTAATGCGCCAGCATTCCCGAAATACGCTCCTCGTGCAGGTTGGGCGCGAAAAGTTCCGTCAGTGAAGACGCGATGGCCTCGAGCGGTGTTTTGTCGCGGACGAAATGCACATACGCTTCGACGGCAAAGCGCGTCGCCGGCAGGATGCCCTCGGTGGATTCCACGTAGGTGCTGTCGAGCCCCAGGCCTTCGGTCAGCTTCAGCCAGCGCTCGATGCCGCCTTCGGTGCCGAGATCGCCGTCATGGTCCTCGATCCGGTGCCGCCATTCGAGCCGGATGCCGCGGTCGCGGAAACGCGAGATCACCACGGCGTCCTTGATCGGAATGGTGCTCTGGTAATAATAGCGGTTCAGCGCCCAGGCCTGCACCTGTCCCTTGTTCAGTTTGCCGCCGTGCAGCAGCCGGTGAAACGGATGCAGATTATGATAGCGCGTCGCGCCGATGTGGCGGAGCGCGGTTTCCAGTTCCTCGGCGCTGTTCAGGGGGGCGCTGCCGCCGCGCGAGAAGGCCGTCATGGTGTTCGCTGTCATGGCGTTCAAAGCGTGATCTCCGTTCCGTCGGCGGGAATTTGCCAGCCGGCGCGCTCGGCCATCTCGCGCTCGGCGGAGTCGCGGAGCAGCGCCGGGTTGGAATTGTTGATATGCAGAAACATCTTCCGTTCGATATCGAGTCCGGCAAGGGCTGCGATGGCGCCGCTGTCGCCTGACATTGCAATATGTCCCATGCTCTGCCCTGTCTTGTTGCCGAGGCCGGCTGCGATCAGTTCGTCATCGCGCCACACCGTGCCATCGAAGAATATCAGGGAAGCGCCGGCGAGCCGGGACTTCAGATCGTCGGTGACGTGAGCGCAGGCAGCGAGAAAATACAGATATTTGCCGGTTGCCTTGTCACCGATGCGAAGTCCGAGCGTGTCGCCCGCGCCATCACCTCCGGCGGGGTGATCCTTGCCTTCCAGGTACCACGCGCTTTTGCCGGGAACGGCGAACGGCAAGATCTCGATGCCGGAGGGCGAACCATCCGGCAAGGTCGGCTCGAACGTCTGGTTCACCTCGATCGGCTGGCGCTGCACGTTCTTCTCGTTCAGCACGTTGAAGATGCTGTTGCTGTTCAGGATCGAGAGCACCCGCTTGTGCGCATAGATCGTGAATGGCCAGCCTTCGCGCATCGACAGCAGCCCCGCGACTGCATCGATTTCGCTATTGGTCAGGATCACGCCGGATATCGGACTGTGCCGAAGTCTTCCGGCCTTCGGGTGCAGCTGCGGCGTCGCGATAATTTGTTGGCGCAAATCTGGAGACGCGTTGATCAAAAACCAGTGATCGCCATCGGCGCTGATCGCAATCGAAGCCTGGGTGCTTTGAAGTTCGGGATTTTCGGTTCGGGCCATCCGGCAAACCGGACATCCGCAGTTCCATTGCGGAACACCACCACCTGCCGCGGCGCCCAGGACGACGACGCGAAGCATGATCCGTCTCCTGGAGAATCCCAAACCCTGAAAGATAAAAGCCTCGATATTAAAGGCTTCACATTCAAGGCTTTCTATTCAAGACTACGAAGGTGGACCCCGACATGCACATCCTCTCAATCAGGAGCACGTCACGCCGGAAGGTCCACCTGCGTTAAACGAGAATCCGTGGCAGCCGCTTACTTGCGGGCGGCGCACGCATACATGTTGATTTCCATGCCAACCGGCACTTCGACGATCTTCGGGGTTTTCCAGGCCATTTTGGCGCTCCTTGCAAATGGGACGAACTCCGCCCTCCAGATAAAGTAATCACATAACGAAAGTTCGCCAGTGAAATCTTTTGTCATCGGCCCCTCTATTTTTATGCTGCAACGCGAAAGGAATTCACATATTTGTGCGGGCCGTCGTCAAAACAAAGCCGGATCGACAGCTTCAAAATGCCGTTCATCTAGGCGAATACAGAGTTCCCGGCGTTGCGCGGCGAAGTTTGAGATAAAGAGCTTATGAGATGTCGTCCGGCTCCGGCCGGAACCCTTAACGGAAGTGGTTTTTGACCCATGCCGCGATACTATTTCAACACGCAAATCGGCGACGAATTGATCTCCGATCCCGAAGGCGAGGAACTGCGCGATCTCGACCGGGCTTGGGAAGTCGCGCGGGCGATGATCCGCGAACTGCTGAAGACCGAAGGCGCCGAGCGTGGCCTCCTGAGCGCGATCCTCGAAGTGACGGACGATGAAGGCGAGGTCGTGCTGGAGTTCCCCTTTGCCGAGGCGATGCTCGACATGACCGACGGGCCGGTCACGAAGCATTGATCCCATTCAGGGCACGCCAACGGGGCACGCCAACGCGCGCCGGACAGGCGCCGCGTGAACCCGGAATCGAAGGATTCCCCGATCTGCAATTGCACGTCTGAGGTCTGGAGCTTCGGACCATTGCGGAATTACTGCATCCATGTTTTTCGATTGCGCATCGACGGAAAAATATTGAAGAGTGCCGCCGAGGAAAGCCACCTCGCGCGGGTGCTCGCCCGCGCAAGGAACAAGGCTTCCGCTTAAGGGGAAAACACCATGATGATGTTCTCGTCCGCGCCGCGCAGCCTTTTGCTCGCTGGCGCTTTGGTTAGTGTATGCACGTTTGCTGCGATCGCGCAGCAGCCGGCCAATCCGGCTCCAGCGGCAACGGCCGCACCGGCGCTTCCGCCGGGTTCACCGATGATCGGGCGGCCGGACAGCGAAGCCGCCGCGAAACTTGCGCCGGTGGCGGCGCCTCCGATTGCGGCGGCTCCGGACAAGTTGCCGACCGCCAAGCTTAAAGTTCCCGCCGGCTTCAACATCGAGGTCTACGCCGCAGGCATGGCGAATGCACGGTCACTGGCCGAAGGCGACAAGGGTACCGTGTTCGTCGGCAGCCGCCAGGTCGACAAGGTCTATGCCGTCGTCAACAAGGACGGCAAGCGATCGGTCAAGGTGCTGGCCTCCGGCCTCTATCGGCCCAACGGCGTCGCGTTCCACAACGGCACGCTCTACATCGCCGAACTCTCAAAAGTCTCCAAGATCGACAAGGTCGAAGACGTCATCGACAATCCGCCGAAGCCGACCATGATCTACGACAACCTGCCCAAGGACGAAGCCCATGGCTGGAAGTTCATCGGCATCGGGCCTGACAACAAGCTGTACGTTCCGGTCGGCCAGCCCGGCAACAACGTGTTGCATGACGACGCGCACGGCCAGATCAGGCGGATGAATCTCGACGGCACCGGCGCCGAAGTGGTGGCGTTTGGCGTTCGCAACAGCGTCGGCTTCGACTGGCATCCGGAAACCAAGCAGCTCTACTTCACCGATAACGGGCGCGACTGGATGTCGGAGGATGTTCCTCAGGATGAACTTAATCGCGTCACCAAAGTGGGTGAGGACTTTGGGGCACCTTATTGTTATCAGGGAAACATCTCGGATCCCGAATTCGGCTGGGGACATTCCTGCAGCGAATTCACAGCGCCGGTCGGATTGATGGGCCCGCATTCGGCCTCGCTCGGCATGCGGTTTTATACCGGAAGCTTGTTTCCAAAGAGTTACAAGAACGCCATCTTCGTAGCGCGGCACGGTTCGTGGAACAGGTCCCAAAAAGTTGGCGGCGATGTCGTTGTCGTCAAATTGAACAAGGACGGCACGGTCAAATCGATGGAGCCGTTCATTACGGGCTTCCTGGAAGACAACAAATATGTCGGCCGGCCGGTCGACGTGCTGCCGATGAAGGACGGCTCGCTGCTGGTCTCCGACGACTGGAACGGCGCGGTCTATCGCATCACCTACGGCAAGCCGAAGGTGGCTTCGAAGTAAGACCTGTAACAGAACGACGGAAACCTCGGGTCCGTCATTGCGATCCAACGGGTCGCGCGAATGCGCGCCCGATGACAGGCTCCGCGAAGCAATCCATGGCAGTCGGAAACGGTGGATTGCTTCGTCGCTGCGCTCCTTGCAATGACGAAGGAACGGTATTCGATGCGTAAAATAATCGCGGCTTTAGCGTTCGCCTTCCTCGCAACTTCCGTCAATGCGGAGACGATCGCCGAGCGTGCCGCCCCGTGCCTTGCCTGTCATGGCGAAAAGGGACAATCCGAAACCGAAAATACCCCATCGCTCGGCGCGCAGCAGGCGCCTTACGCGCTGATCCAGCTTTTCATGTTTCGTGAAAAGCTGCGCCTGTTCGAGCCGATGAACGAGATGGCGAAGGCGCTCAGCGACGACGACCTTCGCACGTTCTCCGATTTTCTCGCAACCTTGCCGAAGCCGGCGCCGCCGGCCGACGCCGGCGATCCGGCGCGGCTGCAGCGCGCCCAGGCGCTGGTGCAGCAGCATCGCTGCAATTCCTGCCACAACACCGACTTTTCCGGCAAAGACAACGTCCCGCGCATTGCCGGCCAGCGTGAGGACTATCTCGCCAAGACCTTGCGGGAATACAAGGACAATAGCCGCCACGGCTACGACGCCACCATGGCCGAAGTGCTGCAGCCGGTGACGCCGGAGCAGATCGCCGATCTCGCCTATTTTCTCGCCCGCATGCGCTGAGCCTGTAGTCGCCGGCACGGTTGTTTCCCGATGGCGCCGGCGGGTGGGCAGCGCTAAAAGACGGGCAATCAAGCGGAGTTGGCAATGGAAGATCTTTGGCGTCTGTCGGCCGCGGATATCGCTGCCCTGATACGGTCAAAAAGGGTTTCGGCGAAACAGGCCGCATCGGCAGCGCTGGCGCGATTGGATGCGGTCAACCCGTCGATCAACGCCGTGGTCGATCACCGCCCGGAAGAGGTGCTGGCGCAGGCTGCGGCGATCGATGCGGCGGTCGCGCGAGGCGAGGATGTGGGCCCGCTGGCGGGCGTGCCGGTCACCGTCAAGGTCAATATCGACCACCAGGGGTTTGCCACCACCAACGGCCTGAAGCTGCAGCGCGATGTCATCGCCAAGACCAACAGTCCCGTGGTCGACAATCTGCGCAAGGCCGGCGCGGTGATCCTCGGACGCACCAATTGCCCGGCGTTTTCATACCGCTGGTTCACCACCAATCTGATCCATGGCGACACCAGGAATCCGCGCGACGCGAGTATCACGCCGGGAGGCTCGTCCGGCGGCGCAGGTGCTGCGGTCGCCGCGGGCATCGGCCATATCGCGCACGGCACCGACATCGCGGGCTCGATCCGCTATCCCGCCTATGCCTGCGGCGTTCATGGCCTGCGGCCGACCTTCGGCCGTATCGCAGCCTTCAATGCGTCGCTCCCGGAACGTTCGATCGGGCCGCAGATCTCCGCGGTATCCGGCCCGCTCGCGCGGACCGTCGGCGACCTCAGGATGGCGCTGGCGGCAATGTCCGGCAAGGACGTGCGCGATCCGTGGTGGGTGCCGGCGCCGCTCGAAGGGCCCCCGGCGTCCAGGCGGGCGGCGCTCTGTCTTCGTCCTGACGGTCTTGAGACCGCTGCTGAAGTGAAGGCAGCCGTCGCCGATGCCGGCAAGCGCCTGGAGCGCGCGGGATGGGTGGTGGAAGAGATCGAGAACACGCCGCCGCTGCGTGAGGCCGCGGATCTGCAGACCAGGCTTTGGCTCGGCGACGGCTTTGAGGCTCAGCTGGAGGCCGCCGAGCGTGAAGGCGATCCCGGCGCGCTGGCGTGTTTGCGCGGCAATCGAGCCAGGGTTTTCCCATTCGATGCGGCGGCGTTTTCGAAGGCGCTGACGCGGCGGGCGACACTGACGCGCGAATGGCTGCAGTTCTTCGAGACCTATTCGGTGCTATTGATGCCGGTATCCGCCGAACTGCCATTCCCGGATGGCCTCGATCTGCGCGATGACGCCTCGTTCGCCAGGGTTTGGCGGGCGCAATTGCCGCAAATTGCTATTCCCTTCATGGGGCTGCCTGCGCTAACCGTCTCCACGGGATTGGTGGGGCGTGTTCCCGTCGGCGTTCAACTCGTCTCCACCCGCTACCGCGAGGATCTGTGTTTGCTGGCCGGCGAGGCGATCGAAGCCGGCGGAACTCCATCGGCGCCGATCGATCCCATTGGTTAAGTGAATTTCCATTTCAAGCTGAAAGAAACCCGATGTCCGGCGTTCATGATTTCACGGCAAAGTCGCTTGCCGGCGAGGACGTGCCACTGAAGCGGTTCGAGGGTCAGGTGCTGCTGATCGTCAACACCGCGAGCGCGTGCGGATTTACCCCGCAATACGAGGGCCTCGAGACGTTGCATCAGGCGCTCAACCCGCGCGGCTTTTCCGTTCTCGGGTTTCCGTGTAACCAGTTCGGGAGCCAGGAACCCGGTGACGCCGCGCAAATCGAGCAGTTCTGCACCAGCAATTATGCCATCACCTTTCCGATGTTTGCCAAGATCGACGTCAATGGTGGCAACGCGCACCCGTTGTTCAACTATCTGAAGAATGCGAAGTCCGGGTTGCTCGGCGCCTCGATCAAATGGAATTTTACCAAATTCCTGGTCGATCACGCCGGCAAGGTGGTGGCGCGGCATGCGCCGACCGCGAAGCCGGCAGGACTGACAAGAGAAATCGAGGCGCTATTGTGAACGAGAAGAATGATGCCATGGCTGACCAATTGACCGACCAGTTGCCGGACCGTCTTTCGAGCGATCCGAAAAGCCCTTATTACAACGCCGACGTGCTGGCGCGCGATGTCGGCATTCGCTTCAAGGGCATCGAGAAGACCAACGTCGAGGAGTACTGCGTCAGCGAGGGCTGGGTGCGGGTCACCGCAGGCAACGCCAAGGATCGCTACGGCAACCCCTTGACGATCAAGGTTCACGGCCCGGTGGAGCCATATTTCCGCGATACGGCGTCGTCCAAAGAGTAGTGTTTCGTCATTGCGAGGAGCGATAGCGACGAAGCAATCCAGTCTTCCGCTTTGCGACTCAGCACTGGATTGCTTCGCTCGCAATGACGGTGCCAGCGGCGCCCGCCAGCAATTCCTGTCAAGATATTCTGAAAGTCCAACCGCCATGTCCGTCCGCATTGTCGACGTCCGCGAAATCACAAAGCCGATCTCGTCGCCGATCCGCAACGCCTATATCGATTTTTCGAAGATGACGACCAGCCTCTTCGCCGTCGTCACCGATGTCATGCGCGACGGCAAGCCGGTGGTCGGCTACGGCTTCAACTCCAACGGCCGTTACGGGCAGGGCGGGCTGATCCGCGAGCGTTTCGCGCCGCGGCTGATCGAGGCCGATCCGAAGACCCTGCTCGATGAAACTGGCGACAATCTCGATCCGGACAAGGTCTGGGCGACGCTGATGTCGAACGAAAAGCCCGGCGGTCACGGCGAGCGCTCGGTGGCGGTCGGTACCATCGACATGGCGGTGTGGGATGCGGTGGCCAAGATCGCCCGAAAACCGCTGTTTCGACTGCTCGCTGAGCGTCACGGACTTAAGCCAAATCCCCGCGTGTTCGTTTACGCTGCCGGCGGCTACTATTATCCCGGCAAGGGCCTCTCGATGCTGCGCGGCGAGATGCGCGGCTATCTCGATCGCGGCTACAACGTCGTCAAGATGAAGATCGGCCGCGCGCCGATCGCGGAAGACCGCATGCGGATCGAGGCCGTTCTCGAAGAGATCGGCAGCCAGGCGCAACTCGCCGTCGACGCCAACGGCGCCGGTTCGATCTGGAGACTGCGATTGCTTATGCCAAAATGCTGCGCGACTATCCGCTGTTCTGGTACGAGGAAGCCGGCGATCCCCTTGATTTCCAGTTGCAGGCGGCGCTGGCGGAATTCTATCCGCGGCCGATGGCGACCGGCGAGAATCTCTTCAGCCATCAGGACGCGCGCAACCTCATTCGCTACGGCGGGATGCGGCCCGACCGCGACTGGCTGCAATTCGATTGCGCGCTGTCCTATGGACTTTGCGAATATCAGCGCACGCTTGCCGTGCTGCAAACCCAGGGCTGGTCGCCAGGCCGCTGCATCCCGCATGGCGGGCACCAGATGTCGCTGAATATCGCGGCCGGTCTCGGCCTTGGCGGCAATGAGAGCTATCCCGACCTGTTCCAGCCCTATGGCGGGTTTCCGGATCACGTGCGCGTCGAGAACGGCCACATCACCATGCCCGATTTGCCGGGCATCGGTTTTGAGGCAAAGTCCGATCTTTACGCGGAGATGAAGGCGCTGGCGTCGTGATGGGCTGACTCTGACGTGCCACACGTCATTGCGAGGAGCCAACGGGTCGCGCGAATGCGCGCCCGATGACAGGCTCCTCGACGAAGCAATCCATTCTTTCTTCGCTATCTTATGGATTGCTTCGCTTCGCTCGCAATGACGATGAAGAACGATGGCCTGCGCTACGACAGCCGCATATCCAATAGCCGCCGGCCTTCGGTCTTCAGCAGTTTTTTCACGACACTGGAAGCGGCGATTTCGCCCTGGTTGGCGTAGGCTTCGTGGTTCTTCTCGATATCCTCGATACGATAGAGATAGTTGACCATGATGCCGGCGGATTCGCGCATGCCCTTTGGCGAGAGATCGCCAAGCCAGTCGATCCGCTCGAGCCGCGCGCCGTTGCCGAGATGAAACCGCGCCACTGAATCGATCAGCCGGCCTTTTGACGTGCGCGCTTTCAGGAAATAATGCGCGGCCAGCGGTTCGACCACTGCGCGCAGTTGCGAGGTCAGTTCCGCATTGTTGTGCCAGTCCGGTTCGTCGAGATGAGCGAGCAGCTTTCGTTCTTCCTCGGAGACGGGAGCGTCGTCCGGCCGCTTCAGCCATTTCATGAAGCCGGGCACCGGCGACAGCGTGACGAAATTCTCCAGCTTCGGCAGTTCGCGCCGCAATTCCTCTACCACCTGCTTGATCAGGAAGTTGCCGAAGGAAATTCCGCCGAGACCGCGTTGCGTGTTGGAGATCGAATAGAACACCGCGGTGCGGGCGCGCTCGACCGGCACCGGCTGCCGGTCTTCGGCGAGCAGCGGCGCGATCGCAGTGGGAATCGATTCCGTCAACGCCACCTCGACGAAGATCAGGGGCTCGTCGACCAAAGCGGGATGGAAGAACGCATAGCAGCGCCGGTCGACGGGATCGATGCGCCGGCGCAGATCGTCCCAGTCGCGAATCTCGTGCACCGCCTCGTAGCGGATGATCTGTTCAAGGATGTTCGCCGGCGTCGACCAGTCTATCCTGCGCAGCACGAGAAATCCCCTGTTGAACCATGAAGACAACAGATGCACGACGTCGCGGTCGAGCGCGGCAAGGTCCTTGTGGCCGTCCATGGCGCGCAACAGATCGGCGCGCATGGCGACGAGCGCGCTGGTGCCGCCCGGCGCGCGATTCAACTGGCGGATCAGTTCCTGCCGCCGCGGTTCGGAGGCAAAGTGGAGATCGCTGGCGTCGGCGTCGGTCGGTCGCGCGCGCCATGCCTCGATCGCCTCGGCCAGCTTTTCCCGGTCCGGGCCGAAGTCGCGGGTCAGGGTTTCGAAGAATGCGAGCCGGCGGGCTTCATCAAGCGCACGATAGCGGTCGAGAACCTCGCGGGCCATCGCGGTGCCGGAGGCTTCGCCCCGGCCTGACAACAGCGCTTCGCACAATTCGACCAGGTCGGACGCATTTTGTTTGGTGTCGGATGGACCCGCGCGGCGTAGCAGCGTGCGGCCGCGCTCGGAAATCGACGCGAGAAGATCGGAGAAGAAGGCGTTGCTGCTCATGTCGGGCGGGTCTGATCCGGGTTCGACGGAATATTACATGGATTTAAGGCGAAGCCGATCACAATCAAGCAGGCGAGCTTGAGCAAAAAGTCGCCATGCCTTGCCAGCGGGCGGAAGCGGCGCCCAATGGCAGGCTCCGCGCAATCCGGGACATCAGGTAACGACAGCCTCGGGCTTCGCTTCGCTCCACCCGGGCAGCGGCCGTCATTGCGAGGAGCACTTGCGACGAAGCAATCCATGTCGCCACACAAAGAACGGATGGATTGCTTCGCTTGCAATGACGGCCTCCAGACATGCCCATAAATCTCGCGGCGCGATCCGCCCGAGGTTTTCTATCAATTTCCTCAACCCTCCCATCAGAGGGCGCAGGGAATGCCGGGCGCCGATGCGCCGCGGCAAAAAGTGTGCACGTAGTAGCCACGGTCACACCGGAATCACCCGGCATTCCCCGCGCAATGGTTTTACGGTTTCCTTCGTGCTCTCCCCGGCGATCGGCTCTTTTGCCACCGTCACCTGCGGGACCTACCGCAAGCTTGACACCAGCGTCGAGGTGTCAGGACCACACGACTTCACCGTCCGCAAGCTGCATCGCCCGTCTCGCGCGCCGCTGCGTCCACCGCATCCCGCCCCGACGTTCGTGACGTTTGCGAACGTCCCTCTAAGTAGAACGGGACGCGATGAATATAGACTGATTTGCAACTTCGGAAAATCAGAATATTTTTGCCAAAGGGGCTTTACAGACTTTTGGGTGATTTGCCCGTCGGGCGGATTCGTTGAATCGATTGAACAAGTCGGGCGTGTGCTTACACGGCTTGCTCGACCAAAATTTTCGCGTCCGACGTCCATGGACGCGGGGATTCAGCCTGTCGGGCAAATCACCGCAGTCCCACCGCGGTCATTGCCTGCGACAAATGAGACGATAGTCTAGTACCCACTGTGAGAGATAGGCGAGTCGCTTGTGGCCCATGCTTCGAGACGCTCGCGTGGCTCGCTCCTCTAGCGATAACGGCGAAGCCGTTACGCGGGCATGAGGTTGTTGTGTTTCAACAAGTTAGACCTCTTCCTGAGGAGGCCGCCAACGGGTCCGCGCAAAGCGCGGCCCGATGACAGGCTCCATGGCCGTCTCGAAGGATGGGCCGCAATACAGGTTTGTGATTCCGGGTACTAGCTCATCCCTATGGGCTGGCCTCACTTCGTCTCGGCAAACTCCGTCGGCGTCTTGCCGGTGACCTGCCGGAATGCGTGTGAAAACGCCGGCACACTCGCATAGCCGAGCTCCGAGGCGAGCTGTTTGACCGAGACATCGGCCTGCATCGACAATCTTTCGATCGCAGCCGCGATGCGCGCGCGCTGGCACCAGCTCTTGAAGCTGAGTTGCGTCTCCGATGAAAACAGCCGTGACAGCGTCCGCGCCGACGTTCCGACCTCGCGCGCCAGCGTTTCGATCTCATGCGCAGCCGTCGGGTCGCCAAGCACGATATCGGCTGCGCGCCGGCAGCGCGGCTCATGCGGCAGCGGAATGAACGTCGCGGAATCCTCGGCGTGACGCAGCTCGAGGACGGCGAGCCTGACCAGAAGTCCGGTGCGGTCGGGGTTACCGTGGCCATCGAACAGCGCCAGGATGGTCTCGTGCAGCAGCCGCGAGACCCTGACGACGAACTCGGAATCAAGGCTTTCGCTGCGGTCCTCGCGCGCCAGCCATGCCAGATCGAAATACAGCGTCCGCATCTCGATATCCGCCAGCACATCGATGGAATGTTCGAGGCGGGCGGGTACCCAGACCGCGCGGTCCGGCGGCACCAGCCAGCGCCCCTTCGGCGTCGTGACCTGCATCGTGCCCTTGGCGGCATACACCAGTTGCGCCTCGCGGTGCATATGGGTGTCGAGCCCGACGCCCTTCCGGTAATGGCGCGCGACCAGATGGACGCCGTCCCCGGTGGTGCGGTGGCTTCCCCGGATGGCAGCGATTGGCGTTTCGGCGATGTTCATTGGCCTCATCCCGTCAGGACAAGACCCTATACCCTATTTTGGGAAATCAAGGGACCCAAGTCTATGAACAGCCCTAACAGGGTGATCGGTTTCGTCAACGCCGCCCACTTTATCGACCATTATTCGATGCTGATCTTCGCCGCCGCCGTTATCGTGATGGGGCCGGCGCTCGGCATGGCCTATTCCGACCTGCTGCCTTACGCCACTCCGGGTTTTGTCGCGTTCGGCGCCGGATCGCTGCTGACGGGCTGGCTCGGGGACCGCTGGAGCCGCCGCCACATGATGGTGATTTTTTTTGCCGGTAACGGGGCATCGATGATCGCGGTTGGCCTCGTGCAGACGCCGCTGCAACTCGGCGCGGCCTTGCTTTCGATCGGGCTGTTCGCGTCGATCTATCATCCGGTCGGCACCGCCATGATCGTGTCCTACGCCGACAGGCTCGGGCGCGAGATGGGAGTCAATGGCGTCTGGGGCAATCTCGGCGTGGCGTCGTCGGCGCTGGTGACCGGTGTGGTCGGCCAGTATCTCGGCTGGCGCTGGGCTTTTATCATTCCGGGCGTCGTCACCATCCTGATCGGATTGGCCTTCGCGCGAACTGTGGTTCATGAAGATCGCTCCGGCTTCAGGCAGGCGGCGGCGCAGGCGCGCGTAGCAAAGAGCGATATGTGGCGGGTGTTCCTGTCGCTCTTGATCGTGGTGCTTGCGGTGTCCACCACCTTCAATGCCGTAACGGTGGCGCTGCCAAAACTGTTCGCGGAGCGCTTGAGCGACCTGACCAAAAGCCCGGCGCTGCTCGGCGTGATCGCGGCCTGCGTCTATGTGTTCGGGGCGATGACCCAATACACCATCGGCAAGCTGATCGACCGCTATTCGCTGAAGACGGTGATGTTGCCGCTGTCCTTCATGCTGGCGCCGTTCCTGTATCTGGCGGCCACATTGTCCAACCTGCCGCTGATCCTGGCTTCGATCGGCATCGTGATGGGGGCGTTCGGGCAGGTCACCGTCAACGACGCCATGGTCGGCAAATACACCAGCGAGGAATGGCGCTCGCGCGCCTATGCGGTG
>Ga0066789_10000453_pt1 | contig 16240 bp, 10 predicted proteins | sample OrgsoiDNA2013049_FD_70960 | JGI IMG/M metagenome (GOLD analysis project Ga0066789, IMG submission 70960) | Permafrost soil microbial communities from the Arctic, to analyse light accelerated degradation of dissolved organic matter (DOM) -... | ecosystem: Environmental > Terrestrial > Soil >...
CAGCTTCGTGTCGATCAACACCTTCGATCTGACCAAGCTTGGGCCGCCCACGCGTACGGTGATCGGTAGCAACGCGGGCTACATCTATGCCTCGGCGACCGCTCTTTACATGGCGGTGGATCGCACCTACGAGCAGGACTATTTGGGCAGCACGTCGTATTACTACGGCAGCTATCAGGCCGCCGACTCGTTCGTGCATAAGTTCAATTTGAACGGCACGGATACCAGCTACGTAGGCAGCGTGACCTTGACCGGTCACATCCTGAACCAGTTCTCCATGGACGAGTCCGACGGCATCCTACGCGTGGCCTCGACCAAAGGCTGGGTGCCGGATGCGTCGGTCATCAGCTACCTCACGACCTACGGCATGCAGGCCGGCAAGTTGGTTCAGCTAGGCCAAGTCGGCGGAATCGGTCCCCAAGAGGATATCCGCTCGGTACGCTTCGACGGCAACCGCGGCTACGTGGTCACCTTCAAGAAGACAGATCCCTTGTTCGTCTTTGATTTGACGGACGCCACGAAACCCAAGTTGATGGGCGAGTTGCAGATCCCCGGCTTTTCGACCTACATGCAACGCCTCGATGACACGCACGTGCTAGCCATCGGGTTCACGGCCGACGACCACGAGAGCTTCGCCTTCTTCAACGGTATCCAGATCCAGATCTTCGACGTGAGCGACCTCGCGAATCCCAAGCTGGCCTGGAAGCATGTCATCGGCACGCGGGGCTCGAGCTCGGAAGCGCTGACCAACCATCTGGCCTTCAACTACTTCGCGCCGAAGAAGATGCTGGCCCTGCCCATCACCGTGTGCGAAGGCGGCGGCGACGGAACCTACGCGACCAACCTGACGTTTGCCGGCGTGATGGCCTTCGACATTTCGCTCGACACCGGCATCAGCGAGCACGGTCGCTTGCCCTTCATCGACGCCGGCACAGTCGCCGCAACCGACAGCTGCGACAAGTGGTGGACCGATTCCAAGTCCCTGGTCAAGCGCAGCATCTTCATGGACGACTATATCTACGGGCTCAGCGACACGCAGATGCGCGTCGCCGCCCTGCCCGCGATGAGTAGCGTACTCAAGAGCCTTCCGCTGTCGAGTCTGTGATCGTCGGCTTTCAGTTCAGTTCGGTTCTGTCGTCCGATGGAGCACGACGAAATCCCCAACACTGAAGACCTGGGTGAAGCCGGCGCGCTCGGCTTCACCTGCCAGGCCGGAGTGGCGCGGCACAAGCACGTGACTGAAGAGCGGATTCGACAGCAAGGACGTGCGCGCTTCGAGCTGCGGGAAAGAATGCGAGAAGCCCATGTATCCGGGAACGTAGAATGGTTGGTCGTAAAGGAGCCCCGTTACATCGGGCTGGCGGGCGATCCAGGCCTGCGCGGCAAAGCGTTCGGCATGGAGGTCGGTGAAGTCATTGCCCTTGCAGTTGAGCCCGCCGTCCACGAGCACGAGTGCGAGTACGACGGCCACGCCCCGGCGCACCGACCAGCGTATCTGGCTCGAACACGACCGTACGAGTTGCAGCCAGCCGCCCATGGTGCCCGCCAAAGCAATAAGAACGAGCGGCCAGCACAGCATTGCGAAACGCTCTTCCTTGTGCCCTTGCGTGCTGAGCAAGAGCAGGAGCCCAACCGCTGATCCTACGAAGGGCCAATTGCTGCGCAGGCCCAGCAGGCACACGAGCCCCAGCACGGAAAGGCTAATCGGAAGGCGGCTCAGGAACTGCTGCCAGTACCAAGAGGAGGGCAGGGTTCCGAACATCGCGGCCCCTCCTTGCACCAGGTTGAACTTCAGGTAGCGAATATAGGAGCCAAAGAACTCGCCCCACGTTAGGCGATCGAGCAGACCAAAGAAGAAGACCGGCACAAGAGCAATCGCAAACGTCCAGAGCAGCACGCGAAACCGGCGTGTCCACAGCAGCCACAGACCGGCGAAAAGCGGCACCGTTGCGTGCTGAATGCGCAAGCAGAAGCCGAGCCCAAGTAGCAAGCCAAGTAATACGACCTTGGTCCGGCGGATGGGGCCGCCCCGCTCGGCCAGCTCGCCCGCGAGAACCAGCGCGCATACGAGGCAAAGAATGGACGCCAGCTCGCTGAACGTGTGCACGGAAAAGCGAACCAGCAGCGGAAACGTGGCACACAGGAAGGCGCCGATCAGGCCGCCCTGCCAGCCGGCAGGCGGTAACGATTCATCCACCGCAGTTGGCGCAGTTGGCGGACTTGGCGCAGTTGGCGCTGTCTTGCGCTCGGGCCACCGTGCAAGCAGAGCGCCACCCCGCCAGCCCGCCCACACCAGTGAAAGGCTCAACAGCGCCCAATGCACATGCAGTATCGTGATGATCGCTCGACCGTTGTGCACGCCGAGCCGCAGGAAAAGCGCCATCCAGGCGCCGTGATAGCCGGGCAAAAACCACGATCGGACCCCGTCGCGCCATTCCCAGGTTTCGACGCCCACGCCCTGCAGCCGCAGCCACGCCGGTTCTAGGTATTGGAAGTATTCGTCGGGATGATGAGGCGGTTCGAAGACCACGGCGAATGCGCGCAGCAGGGCGGCGAGAAGCACGATTGCGCCCAGCACGAGGTAGACGGTTCGCGCTGGCGTGGCTTTCATGAGCTTCATCGGCCCCAGGTCTCCACTTCGAAGACGCGCACCATTTCTTTGCCATTGCGTTCGAAGTCGATATGCACGCCGCGTGCGCCCTCGCAGTGCAGGTCGTGGGTTGCGACGGCCTTGGTGTTGGAATCGACGTCGACCGAGGGTCCGTTCTTGCCCGCTTGCAAGCAGGTGATGCGGTAGCGGCGCGCCGTCAGGTGGCTGTCTTCGATGCTGCCCGCGTGGCGAATCACCACCCGTTCGAGGGTATGTTCCTCGCGCCAGAGGATTTCGACCCAGGGGTGCGGATCTCGTTCAGCCGAGGCCCATTTCTCGACGAGATCCGGTGATGCCCTTCCATCAACGAGAAACAGCGGGTGATGATGGTTGACCCAATCGGCGTAGAACGAGCTAGCGCGAACGGTCGGTCCGAAATCCCAGCGCGCCAAGTTGCAAAGCTCGCTCGGCGGCGTTTGCCGTCTTGGCAGCTCTGCTTCGAAAGGTGCGCGCCTGGTGACAAACAGGCCGAGCCCGTACAGCCATAGGCCCACGGGCACGAGAGCAGCGAGGAGCCACGGCCAAAGTCGGCGCGCTCGCCCTGCGAGCACCGGCGTGGAATTCAGCACCAATGCTGAATACCACATCCCGAATCCGATTTTGCCTGCCGGCTGTGCGGGTCGTTACGACGAATGTCGATTTTCTACTTTTTCCCGTCGCCGTTCATCCCGACGCGCACGGGCTGGATCTTCCAGATGTCGTCGCAGTATTCCCGAACGGCCCGGTCGGACGAGAATTTGCCCATGCGGGCCGTGTTCAGGATGGACATACGCGTCCATTGCTTCGTGTCCTTGTACGCAGCAGATACCCGGCTTTGGCAATCGACGTACGCGGCGAAGTCGGCGAGCAGCATGAAATCGTCATGCTCAATCAGGTTGTTCACCATGTCTTCGAACAGCATCCGGTCGCCGCGCGAGAAAAAGCCCGAGCGCAACAGGTTCATGGCTTCGCGGAGCTCGGCGTTGCCGTCGTAGATATCGCGCGGACGGTAGCCTTGGGCTTGGATCTTGAGGACCTCTGCCGTGGTGAGGCCGAAAAGGAAGAAGTTGTCTTCGCCGACTTCGTCGCGAATTTCGATGTTGGCGCCGTCGAGCGTGCCGATGGTCAGCGCGCCGTTGAGCGCGAACTTCATGTTTCCGGTGCCCGAAGCTTCCTTGCCTGCGGTCGAGATTTGCTCCGACAAATCCGCCGCCGGGTAAATGCGCTGGGCGTTTTTCACGTTGAGGTCGGGCAGGAAGATGATGCGCAGCCGGTCCTTCATGTCGCGGTCGTTGTTGATGACCTCGCCCACGCTGTGGATCAGCTTGATGATGAGCTTGGCCGTGCGATAGCCGGGCGCCGCTTTTCCGCCAAAGATGATGGTGCGCGGGCTCTCCTCGCGCTTCGGATCTAGCTTGAGCCGTCGGTAAAGCGTAATGGCGTGCAGGACGTTCAGGTGCTGTCGCTTGTACTCGTGGATGCGCTTGACCTGCACGTCGAACATCGATTCGGGATCGAACTGCAATTGGTATTTCGTCCACGCGCTTTCGGCCAGCGCCTTCTTGTTGTCGTGTTTGACGTTCTTCCACTTTTCGGCGAAGGCCGCGTCGTCGGCGAATTTCTCCAAGTCGCGCAACCGGGTGAGATCCGAAATCCAGCTCTCCCCGATGGCCTCGGTAATGAGCGCGCTAAGGCCCGGGTTGGCCAGCATGAGGAATCGGCGGGGCGTGATGCCGTTGGTCTTGTTGCTGAACTTTTCCGGCGACAGCTCGGCGAAATCGCGCAGGACGGTTTCGCGTAGCAAATCCGAGTGCAGCTTGGCCACGCCGTTGACCGCGTGGCTGCCCACCGTCGCTAGGTGGGCCATGCGCACGCGACGCTCGCCGCGCTCGTCGATGAGCGACATGCGCGCAAGGCGTGCGGTGTCGTCCGGGTAGCGCAGTCGGATCTCGTTCAGGAAGCGGCGGTTGATCTCGAAGATGATTTCTACGTGCCGAGGCAGAAGCTTCTGCATCAGGCGCAAGGGCCACGTCTCCAGCGCTTCCGGCATGAGCGTGTGGTTCGTGTAGGAAAGCGTCTTGGTCGTGATTTCCCACGCCGCTTCCCACGGCATCTCGCGCTCGTCGACCAGGATGCGCATCAGCTCGGCCACGGCCAGCGACGGATGCGTGTCATTCAGTTGGACGGCGTACTTCTCGTGGAAGCGGTCCATCGTCTTTTCGTGCTGTTCGTAGATGCGGATCATGTCCTGCAGGGAGCACGAGATGAAAAAGTACTGCTGCTGCAAGCGCAGCAGCTTGCCCGCTTCCGATTCGTCATTCGGATAAAGCACTTTGGTGATGTTTTCCGAAAGCGCCTTTTCCTCGACGGCCCGGCGGTAGTCGCCCACGTTGAAGGCTTGCAAATCCAGCGAGATGTACGCCTGGGCTTGCCACAGGCGCAGCATGTTCGCCGTGTTGGTGCGATGACCGAGGATGGGTGTGTCGTTGGGAAAGCCTTTCAAAATTTGCTCCGGCACCCAGCGAACCCGGTAATGGCCCTTGGCATCGGAATAGTGCTCGGTGTGGCCACCGAAGCCGACCCGGAATGCAATTTCGGGGTGCGCAATTTCCCACGGATAGCCGAGGTGAAGCCAGTGGTCCAGCACCTCGACCTGCCAGCCGTCCTTGATGACCTGATCGAAAATACCGAACTCGTAGCGGATGCCGTAGCCCGTCGCGGGAATTTCCAGGGTGGCCAGCGAATCGAGATAGCACGCAGCCAACCGGCCGAGGCCGCCATTGCCGAGGCCCGGCTCTTCTTCCTTCTCCAAAAGCTCGTCGAGCGACAAGCCAAGGTCGTCCATGGCTTGGCGGGTCGGCTCCCCGATGCCAAGGCTGACCAGGTTGTTGCCAAGCTGCGGACCGATGAGGAATTCAGCCGACAAATAGGCCACCGTTCGGCACGACTGCGAAAAATACGTGTGCGACGTGTGAATCCAGCGGTGCAGCAGTCGATCCCGTACTGTGTACGACAGCGCCAAGTAGTTGTCGTTCGGGGTCGCGACCTCCGGGAACTTGGCCTGGTGGGTAAAGAGGTTCTCCAGGAAGTCGTGCTTGATCGACTCGGCGTCGAGCCCGAAGTGGACGTCTTTGCTTGATGCAATGCCTGGTTTGGTGCTGGGATTTCTCATTGAAGAGCGCATTGTAGCCCGCTGACGCGCGGGCCGCGCGAGATATCGGCACCGGCACGTGGCTCGCGTCGACGCAAAGGGTGCGGGCGTTACTTGAGTAACAGGTTGCGGAACTTGCGACTCTTCCAGCGGTAGGCACGGAAGTCGCGTTTGTCCGTCGAAAGGATGCGGCCGTCGCCGAGTTCTTCGGCGAGCACGACGAGCGATGCGTCCGCCAAATCCATGGGCAGATCCGCGTACTGGTCCATCAGTTCTTCGATGCGTGAAATAAGTGCACCGGCGATTGGAAACACCGTGCAGGACCCATCGCGGAGCCCACGCAAGAACGTCAGCTCGGCCCGCACGCCAAGACGGGCGAGCAGCAGATGGCAAGTCTCGGTCATCACCGGCCAGGTCGTAATGAGCTTCTCGTGCAGGCCCTCGAGCGCGCGCAGGGCCGCCGCATGATGCTGGTCGCTTCGATTGGCAAGAGCGAGCCAGAATCCCGTGTCCGCGATGATCATGTCTTGGTCTTGCGCCGCAGAGCCTGCGCAAGCTCGGTCTTGTAGCTCGTCGACAGATCGGCCGGACCATCGGCACACCCGATGAACCCTGCGTTCTTGAGAATCGCCAGCGGTTCGCCGCCCCGGCCTAGCTCTTCGTCGCAGTAACGCACGAGCGACTCCTTGACGATTTGCGAGACACTCCGTCGCGTCCGCCTGCGCACGAGAGCGACCTTCTGGGCGAGCGCATCGTCCAGCCTGGCATTGATTCGATTGGCAGCTCGCGCCGGCATGGTGTCATACATTGTGTCTGACACCATGCTTGGAATCAAGCGCGACTAGGGGCTGTCCCTAGTTCTCGGGTTCACTGAGGTCGCATCCAAGAGAGCGGCGCTCGGCTTCTGCGGGCTTGCGCCGGGTTTCCCCCTCGGCGGCCGCACGCCATAGGCCGCGCTGCGCGCGTCCGTGGCGCGCTCGGCTTCCGGGTCCCTGCGCGACTGGCAGAACGGCGGTGGATGATGAGCGGATCTGTGCAAGCCAGTCGCGGGCCCCTGTCCCGCCTCGTTGGCGCGCGAGCGAGGACGCTCGCGGCACTCGGCTACGCCGCCTCGGAGAAATCCCCGGCCGCCCGCACGCCGAGCTTGGCCTCAGCTCGGCCAGAGACAGGCCATCCAGTTTGAACAAGTGCGAGCCTTCACGTCTTGCTGGAAGCCATAAAGAAACTCGGTCTACTCCGTCTTTTTGCCAAGTTCCGACTGAGCCGAAGCCAAGCTCGGCGCGCGGGCGGCCGGGAGCGCAACCGACGGGACGTGCGTAGGCGCTCCGCGAGCGCAGCGAGCGGATGCCAGCCGAAGCCCGAGGAAGTCATGGGCGGGCGAAGCCCCGCCGTTGACTTCGGTTCCCGGCGGGGGCGTCCCGGCGCAAGCCCGCAAAAGCCGAGCGCCGCTTTCTCCAATGCCCACTTTGTGCCCGGAGAATTAGGGACAGCCCCTAGCCCAGTCGACGCTGGGCTAGATGTTTCGATCGCGGGTCAATAAGATGACGTGGGATTCTGAGCAATCGTCTACTTCGGTACAGTCAGCGGGTTCGGGAAGTTGCCGGTGAGGAAGAGAATCGAGTACACACCGAGCGACTCTTGGAAGTAGTGGTCGTTCTGGACCGTCGTGGATACTGATTCCTCGAGGGCCTCGCGACGGATGTCGTTGGTGGTCTCGTTGTCCGCATTGAAGCGGCTAACGTAGGGACACATGGCCAAATTGACGGTGTAGGAATTGTGGCCATAGGCCGGGTCACAATTGGTGACGGTTCCATCGGTTCCAAGCTGGTGACAGATGGTCGAGAAACGGTTGGCGTTCGCCTCAGGCGGATTCTTCTTGTAGAAGTTCGTGTAGAAGGTCTGGATGTTGTCCATCTTCGCCTGGATGCGCGACTTCGTATTGTAGTGGGGCGAGGATCCCGAGGCGTTCTCCGGCAGATCTTTGTTGTCGCCGAACCACGCAGCGTCGATACCCAGGCGCCACAGCGCGCGGCCCCATTCGTAGGGCTCACCGCCGGCCGAGGTACACGGCTTGTCGATGTGGCCCTGGTTGCCCATAAGGCCGGGGTGCACGCCGCTCTGGTCGTAGCATTTCTCGACCATGTCCCAAACAGCCTCGGCGGTCTTGTACCAGAAGTCGTGGTAGCTCTGGCCGTTCGTGGCCTTGGCGTCGCTGCCGAGCTTGGCCGCGAGGAAATCGCCGAACACGCGGAAGTATCCCGGCGGGTAATAGTCCATGTAGACGGTGTTGACTGTTGCTGGAGCGAATTCGCACTTCGTGTCGGTGCAGTAGGACTTGTCCCAGCTATCTCCGGCCGTCGGGTAATTGAAGCCGTCACCGTACTTGGCATTGATCTCGCACTCCATCCCCTTCAGCCATGCGACGGCGATGTCGGTGTAATCGTCCGGCCATTGCAAAGCCGCGTAGACGAGGCCGATGGCAATGTCGACGTCGCCATCGAACGCGCTGTCATCCTTGCCGCCCTGGTCGAGCGGTAGACATTGACTGCTCTGGGTCCAGATCCAGCCCATCAGGGAGCAGTATTTGCTTTCGGATCGGAAGTGGCGCACGAAGGCCCACAGCTTGTCGACCAAGTCCTTGTCGCCAATAGCAGCTGCGATGGCGATGCCATAGCCTTGCCCTTCGCTCACTGTTCCCTCGGGGATGTCGCTGTAGACGCGAGCCGTTCCGGTGCCGCACGCATCGTTGTCGAAGCGGACCCAGTTCTTCTTCCACAGCTGGTAGCGCTCCCAGGCGAACGCGTTCAGAAGATCCTGCACCGTCGCGGCGTTGGGATAGATGTAGGCCAGCGACCCGCCGTTGGGATAGGCGTAGTTGGTCTTCGAGTACGGGAACCAGGCGCCGTTGCCGAAGCCGACGGTGACCGGTGTGGCGGGTGGTTTGGCCGCACAACTGTCGTCGTTCCACACGCCGGTGGCCGACCAGTCGCCGTTGCTACCGTCGGGGTAATAGTCGTAGACCATGAAGTTCGGAGGATCGACGCTGCGGGGAATGTCGGGCTTTCCGTAGTACCAACGAATCCAGTAATCCTTGGGCGTCGCCGGCAAGGGCCACGGCTTGACGGTGTTCCATTCGGGACTGTGCAGCTTGTCCACCGCGCGCCACGTGGTGCTGGCACTGAAAGCCGAATCAGGAACCGGACAGTTGAACCACGGCCGGTCTTGCTCGCGTTGGCAGATGACCTTCAGTGCGTTGCCGGGTCCGTTCACTTCCAATTCCATCCACTTCGGCATCAGCGCTGCCTTGGGAAAGAATGTGAACGTCTTTTGTCCGGCCCACAGATAACGGAAGTGCACGGTGTGGTAGCCGGACGGCTGCTGTGGGTTGCAGGGGTCGACCGGGCCGGTCGCGCCGCCGCATTTGTCGTAGCCTGGGCCCGGGTTCGAGGTGTAGACGAAGTACGTGTTGGTTTGCAGCGACCAGTCCAGGCACTTGGTGGCCGATGCGATGGTGTTGTCGGGCGCCCCCGAGTAGCCGATCCAATACTCGTTGGCGGTGCGCACGGGCAGCTGGATGCTGTTCGTGTACAGGCTCTTGGATTCGTCGGGGTAGCGGAAGACGATCTTGGGCATGGCCCCAGCGGTCGGCCACGCGGCGTTGGGAATGAGCACGTAGTACCAAGGGCAATTGCTGTCCTGGAACTCGAGCACGGCCACCATTTCGCAGGTTAGGCCCGTGACCTTGAGGCTGGAAGGATAGGGCGGCACCGTGAAGCCCATCTTGGTGGCGAAATCGAGCGGGCAGGCCGAGCCGGGGTACGGCGTCTTGGGATCGGTCGGGTCGTTCCACGGCCAGCGGAAGTGAACCTTGGTGTAGCCGGTGGGCACGGTCAGGTTGGGCGGCGTTCCCGCGTCGCACGCCGGGTACTTCAGCGTTTTCGAATCGGACGTCAGGTGGAATGCGTTGTCACCCACGGTGACCGGCGACGCGCTGAAGTCCTTACGAATGTTGCTGTCGTCGCCGTCGTATTCGATCCAGATGTCGCTCACGTTCTTGAACGACGATAGGTCGAAGTTGCCCGATTGGTCGCCGGTGGGGCACGCGTCCGCGCCAACCGCCTTGACCAGAATCTTGGTGATGCTGGCGGACAAGCACACCGAGTAGTACGAGCAATTGGCAGCATCCTGGCGCGCGCCGTAGGTGGTCCAGTTGCTGGCCGGATCGATGATCTGCACCTCCATGGGCGGGCTCGGCATCGTCTTCATGCTCGGCGGATCGATGGTATTCGACCAGATGTCGCGCACGTGCACGCGCACCATTCCTGACGGGCACTTGGGATCTTCGACGGTGGGAAGGTCGGGCGCGGGAGGCGCCACATCGGGCTTGCTCTTGGCGGCGTCGGGCTTCACGGTGACGGGGGTATCCGCTCCGCTATCCGGCGAGTCGCCCAGCGTGACGGGGTCGCCGAAGACCGGGTCACCCATGTTGGCGCTCGCGTCCTTCTTCGTGATCGGGGGTGGCGCCGCATCCGGCGCGTCCGTCAGCACGACCTCGGGGTCTCCCGAATTGAGCAGAAGGTGGGAATTGCAGCTAACGAGCGCACCCACCAACCCGCCAGCGACCAGCCCAATGCGCGCATACTTCCAGGTGTGACGTCTCATGGCTTTAGTTAGGGATAAAATCCCTCGTCCTTTGTTGCCCCATCATGCGCCAAACAGCTCAGGAATGCATGCATGTGGCGGTGAGCACAGGCGCGCAGGATGGACTCGCTGCGGCTGATGCGCGATCCTTCCACCGTGCGCGTTAGGGCGGCTCACTTGCTCAGAGATTCGCTGGCTGCTTGCTTTTGTGCGGCTGCCTGTCGCTCGGCAAGGCCCCGTCCGGTCAGCACGTGGTTCACGACCGGAGCCTAAGCGGCGTCTTTCTTGCCGCGTCGGAACAGGTCGGCGTACCATCCCACTTGCTAGCAACAGGGCCGACGCGGCTGCCTGCCAACCGCATGCCCGACGAGGGCGCTCTTGTCAGCATCGTTGTGGCGGAGGTCTACGCGTTCGTGTCCACGGATGCCCGAGCACCTGTCGAAACGATGTCCGGCCAGCATGCCGTTATCGAAAACTTGGAGTTGCAAACGCGGGGCCGCCTGCGCTTTCCGGAATTACCCCATCGATTCGCCTAGACACCCTAGACACAAGCCCACAGGCGGGTCGAACATAGCCTGTTGGAATCTTCACCCGCCGCACGCCCCTCCCGGATAGGTCTGGCCGTGTGTCTGCTTGCGCTCGCGGCGCTCGCCTCGCACCAGATTCTGTCGTTCGATGTCTTCTGGCAGCTGCGCGCGGGCCAGGAGATCCTGCGCACCGGCGCGCTGCCTGCCCAAGATCCGTTCTCGTACACGTCCACCGTGCCGTGGATGAACCACGAGTGGCTCAGCCATGTTCTGTTGGCGTTGCTCTACCAGGCTGCGGGCTTTCCGGGACTGGTGCTCTTGCAGGTCGTGTTCGCGACGGGCATCACACTGGCCATGGCGACTGTGGCGCGGATGCAACATGGGTTGGCGGTTCTTGGCCTCGCTCTTTTCGGTGGCGTTCTGGCACTTGCCGCCGAGCCGCGCGCGCAGATGATCTACTGGGCATGCTTCGCCGCCACGTTGTGGTTGTGCGCGCGCGAGCTGCAAGCGCCTTCTCGCCGCATTCTTTGGACCGTGCCCCTTGGCATCTTGGGCGCGAACCTGCATGGCGGAAACCCAACTTGCATGATCCTTCTGGGCATTCTGTTCCTGGCACGCCCGTCGCGGAAGGCGGCGCTGTTGGCACTTTTGGGTCTTGCTACGACCTTGGCCAATCCCTACGGGTACGGCGTGCACAGCCACTTTCTGGGCGCGCGCCACGCGCTTCCCGAGTTGCGAGAATGGATGTCTCTCGGCGCAGCGCTCGCCTTGCGTTCGCTTCCCCAATGGATTGCCCTGCTGCTGGGAGCCCTGGCACTCGGCGCCTTCCTTGCGGGCGACGGTCTGCGCCGCTTGCGCCACGAGCCCTACGGTCGCTTCCTGGCCATCGCGTTCGTGGCCTTTGGATTTGCGGCCTTCCGTTACGCACGCTTCGCCACCGAGTGGTCCTTCCTTTCGGTCCTGTTGGTGGCGGACGCGCGAATACGCCTAGCGCCTCGACGGGGCGTTCTTCTTGGGGCACTGGCGTTGACGGTCCTGCTCGCGCTCACACCGACGACGTTCGGCTTTGGTTTGTCGCCCCAGCGTTTTCCCCAGGACGCGGTGGCGTACCTGCAGAAGAACCAGCCGCCCGGTCCCATGTTCAACAGCTACAACTTCGGCGGCTATCTTCTGTGGGCCTATCCGCAAGAAAAGGTCTTCATCGATGGCCGAGCCTTCACGGTATATTCCGAGTCCCACTTCGAGGACGTGGTTCGTCTTTACGAACGGCCCGAATCCTTCCGCGAGCTTGAGAGTCGCCACGGTCTCCGTTTGGCCGTCCTGCAACGGCAGGGGCGCGGGGCCGCTCTTTTTGCTTGGCTGTGCGCCCAACCCGATTGGCAGGTGGTCCATCTGGATCCGCTGGCTGCGGTGCTGCGCAAGACTCGCTAGCGTTTCAGACAGATTCGGCGGCGCCGGGAATCGAAGGCGAAGGCTGGATCCTCGGGATTGAGCGCGTTTAGGTTCAGGCACAGATCGCTCGGGCAAAGGGCCCGATCGAATTGGATCTCGTTCTGCGTGACCGTCACCGTTCGTTGACACGCCTCCGAGACCGGGCCCGCGGACGTGTCTACCAAATCGAGCTTCGCACCGATGGGCGCGTCGGTCCCGAACAACGTGCGCTCGGTGCTGACAAGGCGCGGTCGCCGCAGAGGCTGGTAGCAATTGGGCACGATTTCCCCGGCCGCGATGGCCGGGTACATGTGCGAGGTTGGCGCGCGATAGGGCGCTAGCCTGGGACTGTGGACCGAGCGCAACGGCACGATCCGCTCAACGCGCATGCCGGGCGGGGACGTCGTGGCTTGCGCGGCTGCCGCCAGCGTCGCTTGCACATCCGCGTTCGCCCCCATCATGGCCAGGTTGATGGCCGTGATGACAAGGCCCGCGGGTAGAAGCCAGCTCCGTGCCCACAACCTTAGATCCGCGTCTGCCGCCAGTCGGAAGGCGACAAACAGCAAGAGCAGCAACTGCAGAACGACGCCGTAGCGGCCGATCACGCGCACCGAATCGGCGTAAACCAATCGGTTCAGGAGGTGGTGAAGGGAAAGTGCGCTTTGGTCGTGCGCAGCGAAGGACACGCACAACGCGAGCGCGACCCCGAAGAACAGCAGTGTCTTGCGGCGGAAGGCGAGCCTCGTCCGGGGCCGGCGCACCAGCAGGGCCACCGCAAGAAACGAGATGGCTGAGCACGCGCTGTATTCCCACACGTCCCAGGGACCCCAGTCGCTGGGGGCAATCCAAAAGTCGTATTGCCAGGTGGGCGACAGCTGGTACGCCAGCGTCTGTGCGAAGCCAATCGCGCCCTCGCTGACGTGGCGGCCTTGATCAAGGGTGCGGGGGAACTGCTGTTGGTAAAGCAGAACCGCTAGCCATTTGTGCGCAGACAACACGGTCGCCACGGTCACGCCGGCAACGAAGCGGCCTAGGGCCAAAGATCCCGGCCAACGAACCAAGCCCAACGCCAGCGCCGGCACGGCCAGGCAGAGCGTGGCGGGAATCAGAAAGAAGACCACCGCTGGGTAGAAGCCCGCCGAAAGAATAGCCGCCCCTGCGCCCGCCACCCAGGCCGCATCCCGCCAGCCGAACCTGGCGACCGCCAGGCGCACCACGCGCTCGACAAGAACGAAGGATAGGGGGATGAGCGAGAAGGCGACGTGCCCGGCATGGGCGTGCCAAAGAAAGAAGTTGCCCAGCAGGAAAAACAGGGCCAGCGCCGCGGCCAGATCGCGGCCAAGAGCGGGGAAAAGCAGGCACAGCGTGCGCCGCAAGGCGAGCCAGCCAAAGGTGGTGCACAGGACGACCACCGCCTTGGCGCCCCAGAAGGCGCCCAGAATCGCGACCGGCAAAAACAGCGGCGAAAGCCCGAAGGCCTGTGGATCGCCACTGCGGGACGCGCCCGCGCACAGCTGGTAGGACCACACGGGAGGACGGTGGTCCTGCAACCACGACCGTCGATCGACCTCAAAGAAGGCATAGAAGGCATCCCAGTCAAGGTTGCTTGAGAAGACGACCACGACGGCGAAAGCCAACAGCAAGAGCGCGTAAAGACAAGGCCACGCGCGTTGCAGGCCTGTGCGCGGCTCCGTTGGGTCGTTTGCTCCTACCATCCTCGCGATTGCACCACGTCGCTGTCGCCGTCGCCAGTCGCCTTTGCGCAAAGGCCCGCATCGGACAGAAGCGGCATCGCTGGCGGCGGGCTTCGGCGTGCCCGGGGAGAAATTGACGGTGAACTTCTATCTCGTCGCCTACGTCGCAAACGTCCCTCGGCGCGTTCACCCTCGTGGGTCGGTCGCAAAGACGACGAATGCCAGAACGTAAGCGACTGGGCGATACGGTTAGGGGCGCGGCTCGGTCATATGACTTGCGTGCAGTCCGGTTCGCACGTTATTTTGCAGCAAGCTAACGCCCTGCTCGTGCGTGCCTTCTTTTTTTTTGAGCCGTTTTCGGAAGTACAGGTTTCGAGCCTCCGAAACCCGGAACAGTCTTTTTCTTGGCCAACGCCCAAAATTCGATAAAGCTTATTCCCAATGTCGCGACTACCTTCTCTTCCCCGGACATGGGTGCGCCTCACGACAGGTTGGAAGGGGCTCTTGGCTGCCGTGGCCGTTGTAGTGCTTTCGGCTGCATCCTCAGCGCACGCTGCATGGGGCGTTCTGTGCCCGACGCCGCAGGCTCACACGGCGCCACCGGATCAATCGTGGATGAAGGACGTTCCCGAGAAGCCCGGTGAAAAGTCGCGCGGCAAGGTCGCGGTGTTCGTCTTTGAGGGCGACGACGTCTTTGAACAATCCCGGCGCGCCGTGGTGCGGGCTCTCCGCAAGCAGGGGTTGACGGTTTTCGCGACGCTGCGTCCGTCCGACACTCCCGCGCAATATCGAGCTGTGTCCTATTCGTCGGGCATTGCCTTGTTCATCGACGGTGAAGTATCGAGTGGAGGCTCCCAGCACGTCCTGCAGCTGAGGCTCCGAAGCGGCGTCACGGGCCAGTACGTTGGCGGCACGAAATTCACGGGGACGCCGGCAACCCTGGCGGGAACTATCGAGCGCTCGCTCTGGACCAAGGTTGGGCCCTCGACCGTGCGCGCCTGCGCCAGCGCCGTCAAGCCGCGTAAGCGTGGCTTTTCTCCCATGTACATCGAGGCGGGCTCTTCCCTCGACACCATACCGTACGGTTCCTAGGAGGCTACTTCACGCACGTATCCTCGGCCATCGGTTGCAAGCCTTTGCCCTGATCCAGCTCGACCTTGTGGACTATCTTCCGTGGTCCCTGCTTGGCCAGCGTTTCACGGACGTTCACCTTTGCGCCCTTCACGAAGCCTTCTTCCAGGAAGGTGACCTGCGCGCCAGAGATGGTGCCAACGCCCATCATGCTGGATCCGACGCTGTCGTAGCTTAGATACGTGACTTGTTTGCTGGGCGTGGCGTAGCCAATTTGGAACACCCCGGTGGTTGCAGGCGCCGTGGCGGTCCTGGCTGTCTTGAATTCGCCATGCCACATGAACCCGTCGAATTCCTTGCGGATGGTCACCTCCGTTTTCGAGGAGAGCGCCTGCGACCCTGGCCATAGGGCACCTACTGCAAAGTGCGTTTCGCATTTCCACGCGCCCTCAAAGCCCTTCATGAAGGCTCCGAACTCCCTGGACGGCACGTGCGGCGGCGGAGTCGACTCCTTCGGTGCTGCGTCGGCCTTCGCGGGGACCGGCAATTTGCCGGGTATCGTGGAGTCCTCGAAGGGATCGCCTGCGACCGAGGCCTTGGGCGCGCCCGCGGGTTTTGCCACCGACGAGGAGGGCGCTACCACGGGGACGAATACACACACGATGAAGGCAACGACCCGACCCCATGGACGAACGGCACCGTTGGTGATCATGGTGACTCCTCGGTACTTGGCGGTGGAAACAACATCAGGTGATCATTCGGAGCGGATCGCGTCCGACAGAACCGGGACATCCGTGTTCCGGTAGGGCCTTCGCGGATACCGAGCCATGCGTTCGAATCACGGGCGTCGGTACTGCGCGGCCACGATGTTCGCCTGGATGGCGTCGTCGGTGGCGTCCGGCGGATTGCCGCTGGTAATCGCACCTTCGAAGAAAGTTCCCTTGGCATTGTTGCTGCCGTCCCCACCCGTTCCCAGGATGATGGCGCCTTGCTTCTTCATGGGGCTGTAGCCGGGTGGACGTTTCCCGTCCCACTTCGTTTCGAGGGTTCCAGACGCCGCGTTGCCGGCCTTGAGGCCCATCCGATTGCCGGAATA
>Ga0066789_10000454_pt1 | contig 16232 bp, 16 predicted proteins | sample OrgsoiDNA2013049_FD_70960 | JGI IMG/M metagenome (GOLD analysis project Ga0066789, IMG submission 70960) | Permafrost soil microbial communities from the Arctic, to analyse light accelerated degradation of dissolved organic matter (DOM) -... | ecosystem: Environmental > Terrestrial > Soil >...
CCAGCGCATCCGGTGGCGTCTCCTTCAGCCAGCGGGAGAGCTCCTGGTAGGCCGGACGGAGGTCGCCGCCGGGCCCGTTCATTTCGTCAAAGGCAACTGCCATATATCCCGACTGTTCCTGGAAGCCATGCGGGACAGTGCATGACTGAAAGGGATGGTAGCAAGGCCCGGGCCAGCGCGATATGCATTCACGCGAACCATTTGCTAAGGATGGTTGGGAAGTTGCCCGAAAAAACGGCGGGCCGGTGCTTATTTCGGCAGCAAAGCCCCATGACTTCAAGGTGTTGCCGGAGCAAGCATCCCCTTGGGGCACCTTGGTGGGACTACGGGTGGGACGGCGAGGAGAGGTCATGAGCGATATCATCACGGCGGGAATTCTGGTGATTGGAGACGAGATCCTGTCCGGGCGGACCAAGGACAAGAACATCGGCTTTATCGCGGAATACCTCACCAATATCGGGATCGACCTCAAGGAGGTGCGCGTCGTAGCCGACGAGGAACCCGAAATCATCGCCGCACTGGACGCGCTGCGCCATCGCTACAATTACGTCTTTACCACCGGCGGCATCGGGCCGACCCATGACGACATCACCGCCGACAGCATTGCGAAAGCGTTCGGCGTCGGCATCGATCATCATCCCGAAGTGGTGGCGCGGTTTCGCGAGCGCTGGGGTGCGGCCGATCTGAACGAGGCGCGGCTGCGCATGGCGCGAATTCCCGACGGCGCCGAACTGATCCAGAGCGCGACCATCCTCGCGCCCGGCTTCAAGATCGGCAATGTCATCGTGATGGCGGGCGTGCCTTCGATCATGCAGGCGATGATGGATATCGTCGCGCCGAAGCTGAAATCAGGCGTGCGGATGCTGTCGGAATCGGTTCGCGCCAATGCAAGGGAGGGCGACATCGGCGGACCCTTGCGCGAAATCGCCATGGCGCATCCCGACACCGTGATTGGCTCCTATCCGTTTCAGGACGAAGACAAGAAGCCGAACACCAATCTCGTGGTCCGCTCGCGCGATCCTGAAAAACTCAATGCCGCGATGAATGCGGTGAAGGAGATGCTGGCTGGATTGAACGTGGTCCGGTAGCCGATCGATCATCGAGGCAGAGCGAGAGCAGCGTGGTGGACAAGAATTCGTTCTTCTGGAAAATCGTCGATGGCCGGCTGCCGCCGCCGCCATGCGCGAAGACGCTGGGCATCGAATTCCTTCAGATCGATGGCGAACGCGGCACCGTCGAAGTCAAATTCGAGGCGAAGCCGGAATTCCTGAACCCGGCGGGAAATGTGCAGGGCGGATTTCTCGCCGCCATGCTCGACGACACCATGGGGCCGCCGCTGACCGCGACGCTGGACGCCGGCGAGTTTGCGCCGACGGTAAACCTCAATGTGCAGTTTCACCGGCCAGCCCAAGTCGGTCCGCTGAAGGGTGTGGGACGCGTGGTGCTGCGCGGCAGGGAAATTTGCCAGCTGAGCAGCGAATTGTTTCAGAACGAAAAGATCGTCGCGACCGCGACGGCCACAGCCGTAATTCGCAAGATGTAGGGGAATGATAATGGCGGAACATCCGGAACTGAGCGCGCAGGAGCGGGCGGGCAAGGCCTTCCCGGTCTCATGGGACCAGTTTCACAGGGATTGCCGGGCGCTGACCTGGCGGTTGAACGAGGTCGGGCCGTTTCATGCCGTCATCGCCATCACCCGCGGCGGGCTGGTGCCGGCGGCGATCGTCGCGCGCGAACTCGGCGTGCGCGTGATCGATACCGTCTGCATTGCGAGCTACGATCATACCAAGCAGGGCGACCTCAAGGTCCTGAAAGGCATTTCAGCCGATACCGCTAAACTCGGCGGCGGCACCGGCAAGGGCCTCTTGATCGTCGACGATCTCGTCGACACCGGCAAGACCGGACGGCTGGTGCGCCACATGATCCCCGATGCTCATTTCGCAACGGTGTATGCAAAACCGATGGGGCGTCCTCTGGTCGACACGTTTATTACCGAAGTGTCGCAGGACACCTGGATTTTCTTTCCATGGGATACCGCGCTCTCGTTCCAGCCGCCGATCCGCGACGGTGCGGCGTGATCCGACCGTCATTGCGAGCCAACGGGTCGGCGCAAGGCGCCGCCCGATGACAGGCTCCGCGAAGCAATCCATCGCGCTGCAAGATGGATTGCTTCGTCGCGTTGCTCCTCGCAGTGACGGCCGTGCGAACGATCGGGCTTTAATGCCGTCGCCGCTGCAAAACCGGGTCACTCCGTCGGGCGAAATCATCGCGACCCCGCATCGCGGCATGTTCACCGGCAATCGCGGCATCATTCACGATCCCGTAACCAGGACGTTGCTGACGAGGCGCTGGGCCAATAAAGCGTGGCTTACCTGCGTCTGCGAATTCAGGGGGCGGCGGCGCGCGGTGATGGGCGGCCGCAGCTGGACCGAGCTGTTCTTTCTCGACGAGAAGCCACCGCGTTCGCGGCGGGGCATCGCCCATGTTTCTTCTGCCGCCGCGACGACGCCAACCGCTTTCGCGCCGCGTGGGAGGAGGGCAATGGCGTCAGAAATGTTCTGGCGCGCGATATCGACGCCGTGCTTCACCGCGAGCGGTTGGATGGCGGCAGGAAGCGGTTGCACCCGCTTCCGGTGCCGCTGACAGAATTGCCCGACGGCGCGATGGTACAGGAGGAGACGGAGAGCTATCTGATCATGCAGGCGCGGGCGTTGCATTGGTCGCCGGGCGGCTATCGCCAAACGCGGCATGCGCTTCAGGATGCGATGCTGCTGACGCCGCCTTCGACCCTGCGCGCGCTGGGTGCGGGATATCGCGCGGTGCTGCATCCGGGCGCTGAACGTGCTGTCTGATCAGCGCAACGGCTGACCGTGCTCGTCGACGCTCATCCGCGCATCGCGCAGGGTCCATTCGCGAATGATCTGCCTGCACCGTTGCAGTTCCGCATCGTCGGTTTTGACACCTGCCGTGGCCTGCGCCGATTGCGCCGCGCGATCGACCAAGGCCTGACAGGCATTGAGCAGGGTGCGATCATCGGCGCTCGCCGGCAGCGATAGTGCGGCCAGTGACGCAGCCAAGATTCGGGCGGCAAGTTTCGCGGCGACAAACATTATCCTAACCTTTGCCGCGCCAGTTTCGCACCGGCGCCGAGCGCCATCAGCTTGGCTTCAGCGATATCGCGATGCATCGGCGCCATGCCGCAATTGGTGGTCGCGACGATATTGCTCTTGGGTACGAATTTCGAGACGTCGTCGATCACCTTGGCGACATCCTCTGCCGTTTCCACGGTATCGCTGGCGACGTCGATCACGCCGGCCTGCACGACCTTGCCGGTGAGCAGGCCGAGCAGCTCGAGCGGTACGCGCGAATTGCGGCATTCGATCGCGACCTGCTGGATCGGGCTGTTGGCGATCGCCGGAAAGATTTCTTCATACTGCCGCCACTCGCTGCCAAGCGTTTCCTTCCAGTCGGTATTGGCCTTGATGCCGTAGCCATAACAAATGTGAACCGCGGTGGCGCAGGTCAGCCCTTCGGCGGCGCGCTCCAGCGCCTTGATGCCCCAGTCGGAGACCTCGTCCATGTAGACGTTGAAGGCCGGCTCATCAAACTGGATCACGTCGACGCCGTCGGCCTGCAACGCCTTGGCTTCCTCGTTGAGCAGTTCGGCAAAGGCGAACGCCATCTTGACGCGGTCGCCGTAATATTGATCGGCGATGGTATCGATGATGGTCATTGGGCCGGGCAGGGTGAATTTCAGTTTCCGCGTGGTGTGGGTGCGCGCAATGCGGGCCTCGTCGGCATGGACGCGGCCCTTCAGCCGCAGCGGCGCCACCACCTGCGGCACCATCGCCTTGTAGCGGTCCTTGCGGATTCCCATCTCGACCTTGTGGGCGAAATCGATCCCCTCGATCTTCTCCAGAAAGCCGTGGACGAAATGCTGGCGCGCTTGCTCGCCCTCGGTGACGATGTCGACGCCGGCGTCTTCCTGAAGTTTGACGGCCAGCATGGTGGCGTCGCGCTTGGCGCGGGCCAGTTCAGGGCCGGAAGACTTCCAGGGCGCCCACAGCGTGTTGGGTTCGGCCAGCCATTCCGGCTTCGGCAGCGAGCCGGCGATCGTGGTTGGAAACAGCATGTGGGCTTCTCCGGTCGGTCATGATTGAGCGTCTGTGTGCCATGTTCGCCATGCGCCCCACAAGACTGCAAGCGCTACTGGAACAGGGGTATTCCGCAGGCTAGGATGGCTGCCGTCGCTTTCAGGATATTCCCATGATCGACCTGCATTACGCGCCGACGCCGAACGGCTGGAAAATCTCGATCATGCTGGAGGAATTGGGGCTTCCCTATACCGTTATTCCCGTCAATATCCGCGCCGGCGATCAGTTCAAACCGGAATTTCTGGCGATCAGCCCGAATAATCGTATTCCGGCGATCGTCGACCATGCGCCCGCCGACGGTGGCGGGCCGTTTTCGGTGTTCGAGACCGGCGCCATCCTGATCTATCTCGCCGAAAAGACCGGCCGTTTCCTGCCTGCGGATATGCGCGGCCGCTCCAGGGTGGTGCAATGGGTGATGTGGCAGATGGGCGGATTGGGGCCCATGCTCGGCCAGCACGGCCATTTCGCGCTCTACACGCCGGAGAAAATCCCCTACGCGATCGAGCGCTACCGTGACGAGGCCGCCCGGCTTTATCGCGTGCTCGATACCCAACTCGGCGGGACCGGGGCGTACGTCGCCGGCGACTATTCGATCGCCGACATCGCCTGCTTTCCATGGACCATGACGCACAAGGCGCAGGGCTTTACGCTCGACGATTATCCGAACGTGAAACGCTGGTATGCGGATGTCCGCGCGCGGCCCCAGGTGCAGGCGGGACTGGCGATCGGCAATTTCGTCAAGGAGCCGTTCGATGAGGAGGCGCGCAAGAACATGTTCGGGCAAGCCGCGAAGGAGATGGCAGGACAAAAATAGCAGCCCGTCATTCCGGGGCGCGCGAAGCGCGAGCCCGGAATCCATACTCCCCGTCGTGGTTATGGATTCCGGGCCTGCGCCAAGAGGCGCATCCCGGAATGACGAGTTGGGTTGATCCATCTGACTACAAACAGACCAATAACAAAGGAAACGCCACCATGATCGAGTTCTTCTTCGACTGCTCCAGTCCCTGGACCTATCTCGCCTTCCACAACATCCAGCCACTGGCGAAGGAATTCGGCGTCGAGATTTCGTGGCGGCCGATCCTGGTCGGCGGCATCTTCAACACCATCAACCCCAGCGTCTATGCCTCGCGGGAAACGCCGGTGCCGGCCAAAGTCAACTACCAGAAGAAGGACATGGCGGATTGGGCGCGCTCCGCGGGCCTTGCGATCAAGATGCGGCCGACGGTATTTCCGGTCAACAGCGTCAAGGCGATGCGCGGCTGCATCTGGCTGGGCAAGGAGACGGTCCCTTTCGCGCGTGCGGTGTTCGAGATCTATTGGGGCGAGGACAAGGTTATTTCAACGGATGAAGTGCTGTCCGAGGTCTGCAAGCGCGTCGGCGTCGACCCGCAAAAATTCTTCGCTGGTATCAGCGAGCAGGCGACCAAGGATCAACTCAAGGCCAATACCGATGAAGTGATGACGCGCGGCGGGTTCGGGTCCCCGACCATCTTCGTCGACAAGACCGACATGTATTTCGGCAACGACCGGATGCCGTTGATCCGCGAGGCGCTGCAGCGGCGAAGAGCGAGCGCGGCCTGATGCCGAAGGCCGTCGTCTGCCGCGTACTCGGCCCGCCCGAGAGTTTGCGCCTGGAAACGTTTGCCTCCACGCCGCTGGCGCCGGGGCAGGTGCGCGTCGCCATTCATGCTGCCGGCATCAACTTTCCCGATATTTTGATGGCGGCCGGCGAATATCAGCTCAAGCCGGAATTGCCGTTCACGCCCGGAGTGGAAGCCGCGGGTGAGGTCGTCGAGGTCGATCGCGCGGCCGATGGTGTCGCGGTCGGCGACCGGGTGATCGTCAAGATGCGGCACGGCGGCTATGCCGAGGAGGCCGTGGTGGCGCCGTCGCAGCTCACGCCGTTGCCGTCGACCTTCGACTACGCCGAAGGCGCGACGTTTCTCGCCGCCCACGGCACCGCGTATCACGCGCTGATCGATCGCGGCCAGCTTCAGCCCGGTGAAGTGCTGCTGGTGCACGGCGCCGGCGGCGGCGTTGGCCTCGCCGCAGTCGAGATCGGCAAGATGCTCGGCGCCACCGTGATCGCGGCGGCCTCGTCAGAGGAAAAACTCGCGGTCGCACAGGCGCGCGGCGCCGATCATCTGGTGCTCTATCGCCGCGAGCCGTTTCGCGACGCGGTCAAGCGCATCACCGGCGGTCGCGGCGCCGATGTGGTGTTCGATCCCGTCGGCGGCGAAGTCTTCGAGAACAGCATGCGCTGCATTGCCTGGGGCGCGCGCATTCTCGTCATCGGGTTTACCGGCGGCATCGGGCTCGCCCGCACCAATCTCCTGCTGATCAAGGGCGCCAGCGTGCTTGGGGTTCGCGCCGGCGAGGCGGTGCGGAGAAATCCGGCGGCGGGCGAAGTGCGGATCAGGGCGCTGACGGCGTGGGCGGAAGCCGGAAAGATCCGGCCGAACATCTCGCACCGATTGCCGCTGGAAGACTACGCAAAGGCGATGCGGCTTTTGATCGATCGCAAGGCCATCGGGCGCGTGGCGCTGATGATGCGGTAAAAATTCAAACCGTCATGCCCCGAAGGCGGGGCATCCGGTAATCACCGACCTCAGCGTTTACCGGATCACCCGTTTTCGCGGGTGACGACAACCGAGGGCGTAAACCGGCCCTCCCGAAGAAACGCGATGGTCTGATCGATCGCCAAATTGCTTCGCATCAGCCCGGGATGCGAAGCTTTGATCACGACATGATCGACCATGCCGTCGAGCCTGGTGTTCTCCACCGGTACCCTTCCGTCATGCGGCTTCGGCAGCAATACCGACGATATCGGATAGATCGACCGGTCGCCTGCGATGATGCCGACCGGATAATCGACCGGAGGCAGGATCGCGTCGAGTGTCGCGTCGCGGGTCGTGATGAGCTGCTGTCCGGCCGGTCCGAACCAGGCGCGGTAGGGCAGAACGTTCTTCAGGCGATCGGCAATCTCGCTTCCGCCATTGGGTGTCCCTAGCATCACCACGCGGCCGAGCCGCTTTGGCCGGTATCTCGCGAGATAGGCGCGCGTCAACAGGCCACCCATGGAATGGCCGACGAAATGGATCGAGCCGTCGATGCCGGCGGCGAAAAGTTCGATGGCCGGATGGATGTCGTCGGCCAGCGCCTCCAAGGCTTTCCGGCGGCTCGGATAGTCGAGGTTCAAGGTGGCAAATCCGCAACCCTCGATCGCCGCCTGCATCCTGCGAAACGAACGCGACGTCCGGCTGATGCCATGCAGCAGGACGACGCCGTCTCGCGTCGCGCCGCGCAGGCCTCGATCGGTGGCGCGCTCACTCATACTCCCGCTCGTCCCACCAGGGGAAATAGTCGGGCATATCCGACGAGACCTTGTTCCTGAAGTTCGCCGGGCGCTTTTCCAGGAAGGACACCACGCCTTCTTTGACATCCTCCGAACGCCCGCGCGCGTAGATGCCGCGGCTGTCGACCTTGTGGGCTTCCATCGGATCGTCGGCGCCCAGCATGCGCCACATCATCTGCCGGATCAGCGCCACCGACACCGGTGCGGTTTTGGCGGCGATTTCGCGCGCCAAGGCGCGGGCGGCCGGCAGCAACTCGTCCGACGGCACCACCTTGCTGACAAGGCGGCCGGCCAGCGCCTCGTGCGCCGGAAATACCCGCCCCGTATAACACCACTCCAGCGCCTGCGAGATGCCGACAATGCGCGGCAAAAACCAGCTCGACGCGGCTTCGGGCACGATGCCGCGCTGGGAAAAGACAAAACCGAAGCGCGCATCTTCGCTGGCAATGCGGATATCCATTGCAAGCTGCATGGTGACGCCGATGCCCACGGCCGGGCCGTTGACTGCGGCAATCACCGGCTTCAGGCATTTGAAGATGCGCAAGGTCACCTGTCCGCCGCCATCGCGCACATTGGGGTCGCTGTAGTCGACCTTGCCATTGGCAAGGCGCTTCGCCGGTCCACGCCGAGCGTCGCGATCAAAGGTGTCGGCGCCGGAGGAAAGATCGGCGCCGGCGCAAAATCCGCGGCCTGCGCCGGTGACGATGATGGCGCGGATATCGTCGTCCTTGTCGGCCTGGTCGAACGCGTCGATCAGCTCTTTCTGCATCGCCGCGTTGAAGGCATTGAGCTTGTCGGGCCGGTTCAGTGTGATCGTGAGTATCTGTTCGGCGACCTCATATTTGATCGTCTCATATGACATTGTGTTTCCTCTGCTGTTTTTTTAAGAATTTGATCGTCATTCCGGGACACGCGTCTTCGCGTGGACCCGGAATCTCGAGATTCCGGGCTCGCGCTACGCGCGACCCGGAATGACGGCCAGAATTATTTCACCGGCGGCGCCGGCCATGGCCTTTGCGTTCCCCGCATGGTCTCGAACGCCTTCGCCATTCCGAGCACGCCGAGGTCGTCGAAGCGGCGGCCGACGATCTGTATGCCGATCGGAAAACCGTCGGCGCTGAAGCCGCCATTGATCGATGCCGCCGGATTTTCGGACATGTTCCACGGTACGGTGTAGCAGATATGTTCGAACGGCTTTTCGGGATCGTTGATCGGGGAGGCGAGTTCGGCGGCGAAATTCACCACCGGCGATACCGGCGAGATCACGTAGTCGATTTCGCAAAACAGTTTTGCCGCCGCAGCCCGGATCGCCATGGTGGCGTTAAAACCCCTGACCACGTCGACGCCCGACAGCTTCGCGCCGGCTTCCGCCCATTTGAGAATATAGGGCAGCGCCTTGGCGCGCTCGGCCGGCGCGAGCTTCGAAAGATCGTCCCACATCCGCGCGCGCCAGAAATTGTCGAGCCCGTCGAGCATTTCGCGTGTCAGCACGCTGTCGACTTCGGTGACAACGGCGCCCGCGGACTCGAACGCCTTTGCGGCCCTTATCGCCACCTCGCGCACGGGCTTTTCCAGCGGCTGGCCGACGCCGAGGTCGAGCATCAGGCCGATGCGCAATTTGCGCGGCGACTTATCGTGCGCCTTCCAGTTGATGTCATTCGGCGGCAGGCTCATGCCGTCGCGGCGGTCGGGCCGCGACAATACGCTCATCATCAAGGCGGCGTCATCGACGGTGCGGGTCATCGGTCCCGCGACGCGGCCGACATAGGGCGGATCGACGGGAATTCGTCCGAAGCTCGGCTTCAGCGCGAACAGCCCGCACCAGCACGCCGGCAGCCGCACCGAGCCGCCGATATCGGTGCCGAGATGCAAGGGACCGTAGCCGGCGGCACATGCAGCACCGGCGCCGGAACTCGAACCGCCGGGATTTTTGCCGAGATCCCAGGGGTTGCGGGTGAGGGGATGGAAGCTCGACAGTCCCGACGACAGCATGCCGTAATCGGGCATGGTGGTTTTTGAAAAAATCACGGCACCGGCTTCGCGCAGCCGCGCTGCCGGCGGCGCGTCCACCGCGGCAGGCGCGAGCGTGCTGGTGGCGGCACCGAGCGGCACCGGCACGCCCTTGGTCGCGATATTCTCCTTGATCGTGGCGGGGACGCCGTCGAGCGGACCCATCGGCTCGCCCCTCCGCCAGCGTTCCGTCGATGCCTTTGCGGCGGCGCGCGCGCCCTCCGGATCGAAAGCGTAGAGCGCCTTGATGTGCGGCTCCCACAGCGCGATATGCGCCAGCACGTCCTCGAGCACTTCCGACGGCGAAAACTGCTCGCTGCGAAAGCCTGCGATCAGGTCGACGGCGCTGAGATCGTGCAGCGACGTCACCGCCTCGTTCGATGCCGGTTCATGCATGGGCGCCAGCCGGCAAGCGGGTTTCGATGATGCGCGCGAACATGCTGGCTCCAATGGGCAAAATCCTGTCGTCGAGCACATAGCCGGGATTGTGCACCGGGACCGAGCCTTCGTGGCCTACCCAGAAATAGGCGCCGGGCACCGCGTGCAGCATGTCGGCGAAATCCTCGCTGCCCATCTTCGGGCGTGACGTGGTGAAGACCTTGGCGGGGTCGACCACCGTGCGCGCCACTTCGGCGACCACGTTGGACTGCTCTTCCTCGTTCACCAGCACGCTGAAGCCGTCGCGGATGTCGACGGATATCTCGACCTCGAAGGCGCTGGCGATGCCGGCGCAAATCGCGCGCATCCGCTCGCGGATCAGCACGCGCACCTCGTCGGAAAATGCGCGGACGGTGCCGCAGAGTTTGGCTTCGCCGGGAATCACATTATAGGCGGAGCCGGCGTGGATCTGGGTGATCGACAGCACTGCGGGCTCGTGGGGATTTACGTTGCGGCTGACGATGGTCTGAAGCGCCTGGCCGAGCGACATCGCAATGACGACGGGATCCCTGGAGTAATTCGGCATCGCACCGTGCGCGCCGTAGCCGTTGATGGTGATGTCAAAGAAGTCGGCGCCGGCCATGGCGGGTCCCGGAAAGATCGCAAGCTCGCCATGGTTCAGGTCGGGCGCGTTATGCAGCCCATAAATCTCATCGCAGGGAAATTTGGTAAACAGCCCGTCCTTGATCATGGCGCGGGCGCCGCCAAGGCCTTCTTCGGCAGGTTGAAAAATGAAATGCACGGTGCCGTCGAAATTCCGGGTTTCCGCGAGATAGCGCGCGGTCCCGAGCAGCATGGTGGTGTGGCCATCATGGCCGCAGCCGTGGAAGCGGCCGGGAATGGTCGAGCGCCATTTCAGATTGGTGTTCTCTTCCATCGGCAGCGCATCCATGTCGGCGCGCAGACCGATCCGCTTGCCGCCAGAGCCTTTGCCCTTGAGCACGCCGACCACGCCGGTGCCGCCGAGGCCGCGATGCACCTCGATGCCCCATTGCGTCAGCTTGTCGGCGACGATGCCCGAAGTGCGGACTTCCCCGAAACCGATCTCGGGATGGGCATGCAGATCCCTGCGGATCGCGGTGAGCTCGTCGGCAAAACCTTCGATGCGGTCGATGTTGGGCATGTCTGTTATCCGATGGCGGGAGAGGGGAAACGTGATTTAGCTGCGGGAGTAAAGGCAGCACCGTTCGGCTTGATGCGAATGCCCGGGCGCAATCGCGTCCACGGCAGCGCGGCGGTGTCGGCCGGCATCGCGCCGGGCGCGGCACAGATCAGAAGCGTTTCGGCGATCGGCTCGAAGTCGGCGCGGAAATGCACCGAGCTTTTGTTGACGAGAATGGCTTGCTCGGTCGGCTCGATGCCGACGTAGCGATACATCGATTGGTCCGCGAGTTGCGCCTTGTGCGAACTGACGACCACCCTGATACCGCCGATCCGCAAACATGCCGACGGTCCCATATCCATATCGCGGCCGCCATAATAAGGACCCGGCGCCACGAATTGTCCGCCGGACAATTGTTCGACGAAGAAGCTCTCCTGGTACGGTGCGTCGCCTGAAATGCCCGACTTGCCGCCGAGCGCCAGCGTGACGGTGGCGCCGACGCCCGCGGCATGCGCGGCTTTCGCCGATTGCGGATCATAGATCACGCCGATCGCGGCTCGGGTGGCGTTGTTGCGGACCAGCGCGCGCAGCATGCCCGTGGTGTCGGAATCGCCGCCGGCGCCGGGATTGTCCTGGGTGTCGGCGATCACAATGGGCTTGTTTGCGCGGGTGGCCAGTTCCATCGCGTGGCGCACGCCCTCGTCGGGTGTGTAAATGCGGCCGTCGAAATCGTCCTCATGGCCGGCGACAATGGCCATGATCTCATCCGCCGCGGCGTCGGCATCGGCTTGTGTCTTGCCGTAGGCGAACACGCTCGGTCCGCAATGAGGAAAATCCGCCGCCGGAAAACCCGGCGCGAAGGAAAGCGTCGGCACCGCGGCGCTCTCCAGTGCGGCAAGCGTCCGGTAGATGCCTTTGGTGGGTTGATCGTTGGTGCATTGCCAGCTGATCGGAATCAAGAACGGCAATTGCCGGAACGCCTTTGCGAATTTTTGCCTGGTGTTCAGCAGCAGAGCGAGATGCTTGGCGGCGGCGCGGCCGGTATCGGCCATGTCGATATGCGGATAGGTGCGGTAGGCGATCAGCGCGTCGGCGTGCTCGACCATTTGCGGCGTCGCATTGGCGTGCAAATCGAGGCTGACCACCAGCGGCAGGTCCTTGCCGATCACCTCGCGCACGCGTTGCAAAATTTCGCCTTCGCCGTCGTCGAGATGTTCGGTCACCATGGCGCCGTGCAGATCGAGGTAGACGGCGTCAAGCTGGCCGGCCGCCTTGATGCCCTCGATCATCACCTTGACGATGCGCTCGAACGCATCCTCGGTTACATGCGCCGAGGGACTGGCGCCGCAGGAGATGGTCGGCACCAGTTCCCAGCCACTGGCTTGCGCTTGCTCGGCAAAGCCTGCCAATCCCACATTGATGTTGCTCATGGTTTTCAGCACGTCGGCGCCCAGCGCCATCGCCGGCCAGCCGCCGCCATGCACGAAATCGGCATAGGTCGCCTTGGTCGGCGCGAAGGTATTGGTCTCGTGCAGGAAGCCGCCAACGGCGATACGGGTCATCGATGATATCTCAGTCTCTTGGTGCGGATAACGTTAGACTCGTCATTGCGAGGAGCGCAAGCAACGAAGCAGTCCAGCCGCGCATGGCTTCGCGCTATTTCTGGATTGCTTTAAGACGCCGCGACGGCACTTGCGGCGACGGGGCGGAAATTCGCAAAATCCCACTCCCGTCCGGGGGCGGCGTCAAGCAATTGCCGGGTGTAGGCCTGCTGCGGATTTGTCAGGACCTCCGCGGCCGGTCCCTGTTCGACGATGCGGCCATGCTGCATCACCGCGACGTCGTCGCAGATTTGCGCGGCGACGCGCAGGTCATGGGTGATGAACAACAGCGCGATGCCGAGCCGGGTCTGGATTTCGTCGAGAAGTTCCAGTACCTGCGCCTGCACGGAGACGTCGAGCGCGGAAACCGCCTCGTCCGCCACCAGCACGTCGGGATCGAGCGCCAGCGCGCGGGCAATGGCGATGCGCTGGCGCTGCCCGCCGGAGAACTGGTGCGGATAGCGCGTGATCGCGTCGGGGGGCAGATCGACCAGTTCGAGCAATTCGCGCGCTTTCGCCAGCGCTTCCTTGTGCGGCATGCCGTAATTGATCGGGCCTTCGGCGATGCTCTCGCCGACGGTGATACGCGGATTGAGCGAGCGATAGGGATCCTGGAAAATGATCTGGATGCGCTTGCGGTGCGGCTGCAGCAGCCGGCGCGACAGTCCGGAGATTTCGCGGCCCGCGAGGCGGATGCCGCCGGAGGTCGGATCGATCAGCCGCACGATGCAGCGCGCCACCGTCGATTTGCCGGACCCGCTTTCGCCGACGATGCCGAGCGTGCGGCCTTTGCGCAGGGTCAGCGTGACGTCCCGCGCCGCCGCCACTTCACGGACGCCGCCGAAGAACGAGCGTTCGCGGTAAACCTTGCCGAGTTCGTTGGCCTCCAGCACCACCGGTTCGCGCGATGCCGGGCGCGGCGCCCGCGGCACCAGGCTCGGCACCGCCGAGAGCAGGTTGCGGGTGTATTCCATGGTGGGGTTGCGCAGGATGGAATGAAGCGTTCCGGTCTCGACCAACCGTCCGTGACGCATCACCGCGACGCGGTCGGCGATCTCCGCGACCACGCCCATGTCATGGGTGATGAACAGCACCGCAGTGCCGCGGTCGCGTTGCAGGTCGCGGATCAGCGTCAAAATCTGTTTTTGCGTGGTGACGTCGAGCGCCGTGGTCGGCTCATCCGCGATCAAAAGTTTCGGCTCCAGCACCAGCGCCATCGCGACCATGATGCGCTGGCGCTGGCCGCCCGACAGCCGATGCGGGTAGGATGCGAAAATGCGTTCGACCTCGGGCAGCCGGACCTGCTCCATCATGGCCAGGATCCGCTTGCGCCGCGCCCGACCGTCGAGATCGGTGTGGACGCGCAGCACCTCGTCGATCTGGCGGCCGACCGGCACCACCGGATTGAGCGCGGTCATCGGCTCCTGAAAAATCATCGCCATGGTGGTGGCGCGCAACTGCCTTAAGCGCCGGTCGCTGGCGGCGAGAAGTTCTTCGCCGACCAGTTTGACGCTGCCGGCGGAAGGCATCAGCGAGTCCTTTTGCAATAGTCCCATCACCGTCAGCGAGGTCACGGATTTGCCGGAGCCGCTTTCGCCGACCAGGCACAGGGTTTCGCCTTCGCGGACCTGCAGCGATACGCCGTCGATGATCCGCGTGCCCTGGGGCTTTTTGCCGAGGCCGACCACGAGGTTGTCGATGTCGAGAACGATGCTGCTCATGTCACCGCTCTCCACCATCGTCATTGCGAGCGAAGCGAAGCAATCCATTCTTTCTTTGCCATGCAAGATGGATTGCTTCGCTTCGCTCGCAATGACGTTGTGGGCGGTTCACTTGCCGCTCTCCCGCTGCTTCATGCGGGGATCGAGCGCGTCGCGCGCGGCGTCGCCGATCAGATTGACGCTGAGAATCGCGATCGACAGCAGCAATCCCGGCCAGAAGATCAGCGACGGCTTGATCTGAAAATAAGCGCGGCCCTCGGCCATGATGTTGCCCCAGGTCGGCGTTTCCGGGTTGATGCCGGCGCCGAGAAACGACAGGATCGCCTCGGTGAGAATGGCGGAGGCGCAAACATAGGTGCCTTGAACGATCAATGGCGCGATCGTGTTCGGCATCAAATGCCGCCACATGATCTTCGGCAGGCTGGAGCCGACGGAGATCGCGGCCTCGACATAAGGCTCCTCGCGCGCCGACAGCACTACCGCGCGCACCAGCCGCGCCACCCGCGGAATTTCGGGAATCGTGATCGCGACCAAAACCGTCATCAGGCTCGCGCCCGACAGCGAGACCACGGCGATGGCGAGCAGGATGCTCGGAATCGCCATCAATCCGTCCATGACGCGCATCATCACCGCGTCGATCCATTTGAAGAAACCGGAGACGAGGCCGATCACAAGCCCGATGGCGATGCTGACGACGGCGGCACCGAGCCCGATCAACAGCGAGATCCGCCCGCCGTAGAGGATTCGCGACAGCACATCGCGGCCATAGCCGTCGGTGCCGAGCAGGAACTGAGCGCTTGCGGGCTTCAGCCGTTGGGCGGGCGCGAGCAGCAGCGGATCGTGCGGCGAAAGCCAGGGCGCCAGAATGGCGGACAAGATCACCAGCGCGAGGCAGATGGTCGCTGCGGCGATGATCGGGCTTGCGGTGAGAAATCCAAGCCCCGGCCGGAACGGCGTGGTGATCGGGATGGATGGTTCGGGGAGGGTTTCGATCGCCATCAGTACTTTCCCTCAGTAACGAATTCTGGGATCGAGCAGGGTGTAGGCGACATCGATCAGCAGGTTGACGGCGACATAGATGCCGGAAGTCAGAAGGATCATAGCCTGGATCACCGGATAGTCGCGCGCCAGCACGGCATCGACCGTGAGCCTTCCGATGCCCGGCAGGTTGAACACGCTCTCGGTGACGACGACGCCGGAGATCAGAAGCGCAAAGCCGGTGCCGATCACGGTGATGACGGGTACGGCGGCGTTGCGCAGCGCGTGGCGCAGCAGCACGGCGCTCTCGTTGATGCCCTTGGCGCGCGCGGTGCGCACATAATCCTCGCCCAGCACATCCAGCATCGCCGCCCGCGTCATGCGCGCGATCAGCGCGATGTAGATGAAAGACAGCGTGCAGGTCGGCAGGATGATGCGTTCGAAAAACGGGCCGAAGCCGGCGGTGATGCTCTTAAAACCCTGCACCGGCAGCCAGCGCAGCTCGATGGCAAAAATCTTGATCAGCACATAGCCGATCACGAAGACCGGCACCGAAAAGCCGACCACCGACCATCCCATCACGAAGCGATCGATCCAGGTGCCGTGTTTCCACGCCGCGATCACGCCGAGCGGCACCGCGACAACGATGGCGAGGATGATGGTCGACACCGCGATCGAGATCGATGGCTCGACGCGCTGGCCGATCATCTTCAGCACCGGTACATTCGAGATCAGCGACACGCCGAGATCGCCATGCATCAGCTTGCCGATCCAGGTCCAGAATTGGGCATAGAGCGGCTCGTTCAATCCGAGCGAGGTGCGAATGCGCTCAAGCTGCTCGGGCGTCGCATTGTCGCCGGCCAGAATCGCGGC
>Ga0066789_10000455_pt1 | contig 16213 bp, 13 predicted proteins | sample OrgsoiDNA2013049_FD_70960 | JGI IMG/M metagenome (GOLD analysis project Ga0066789, IMG submission 70960) | Permafrost soil microbial communities from the Arctic, to analyse light accelerated degradation of dissolved organic matter (DOM) -... | ecosystem: Environmental > Terrestrial > Soil >...
CCTCACGCATAGTCGCTTCGGTGGGTTCCTGCTTCACAGAGGACGGTTTCGTTCTGGTCTTCTGACCGGAACCAGAGCCTTCCTCTCCACAGGCTATCACGCGGTATCCCCGCGCCAAGACATTCATTGCGCCGACCACATCGGCGTGATTCTCATAGCCGCACCGCACACAGGTGAACTTGGCCTGGCTGGTGCGGTTCTGTGCGGCCACATAGTCGCAGGCGGGACACGTCAGGCTCGTGTGGTGCGGTGGAACCGCCACCAGTCGTCCACCCGCCCAGTTCAGTTTGTATTCCAACTGACGGCGGAACTCGAACCAGCCTTGGTCGAGAATGGCTTTGTTGAGTCCGGACTTGGCCCGCACGTTCTTGCCCGGTGCCTCAATACTGCCCTTGCTCGACTTGGACATGTTCCGTACCCGCAGGTCCTCAATACACACCATCGCGTGGTTTTGGCTGATCGTGGTCGTGGCCTTGTGCAGGAAGTCGCGCCGGGCATTGCCGATTCGGGCATGGATGGCTTGTACTCTCCTTTTCGCCTTGTGCCAGTTGCGGCTGAACTTCACCTTGCGGCTCATGGCCCGCTGATAACGGCGCAGCCGCGTTTCGTGCCTTCTGAAACTGTTAAGGGGCGCGACATGGCTGCCATCGCTCAAGGTGGCGAAGCGAGTAATGCCTAAGTCGATGCCCACGTCTCGAGTGGCACTGGGGACGGGCCGCTCGACCGCCCGTTCGGTCTGAATGCTGGCGTACCACCGGCCGCAGGACTCGCTTAAGGTGATGTTCTTCGCCACGCCCAGCAGCTCCCGGCTATTGCGGTACCGAAGCCAGCCGAGCTTGGGCAGAAAGAGCCGGCTGTTACCCTGGTCGACCTTGAATTGTTGCGCATCGGGGTAGCGAAAGCGCTCGCACTGTCCCTTGCGCTTGAAGCGCGGGAAGTGTGCACGCTTCGCGAAGAAGTTCTGGTAAGCGCGCTCCAGATCTTTCAGCGCCTGCTGCAACGGATGGGTGGGTGCATCCGCCAGCCAGGGCGTCTCAGTGCCGTTCCGCCACTGCGTGAGCAACTGGCACAACCCCGCGTAGCCGAGTTTCTTCTCCCCCCGTTCATAGCGCTGCTTTTGCAGGGCGAGCGCTTTGTTGAACACGAAGCGGCACGACCCCGCAAAGCGGCGCATGCGGCGTTGCTGCTCGCCGTTCGGCAGGATCTCGTATTTGTAGGATTGAAGCCGCTCCATGGTCCACATTATATTTCCGCATGTATGCCACAACAACGAAGATATTGGACGATTTAAACGACATTTTCATCAGCGTCCGCAGGCGATCTGTTCGGCAGCGTTCACTCATCACATCGACGAACTAAGGCGTCGGCGGTTCGTCTACATTGATTACTCATCGATTGGTGACGATACGGTGCGCCTGTTGCCGGACGGCCCAAAATGGCTGCTGGAGCACGACCAGATGCCCCCCGACTGGTTGCTAACGTGACGTCGCCCCGACGACAGCAACATTGATACAATGCGCCACCGCACACCCGGTACCGCGATCGCCTGCCTGGGCCGACGAGGGGCGTGCGAGCGCGCGAATGCGTGCTACAGTAACCCGGTATGAAATGGTCGCAAATTCCCTATGATTGTGCAGCTTTGGCGGGCTTTACGTACACCCGAATCGCCGGTGCGGACACATGCCAAACCGTCAAAGCGATTACGATCTGTCCGATGCGATCTGTCAACGTTGCCCACCAGTCAAGATCGCTGCGCTGAGGCAGGGCGATGTGGCGATCCTTCATTGCGGTATCGGTGGGCGGCGTGATCGGGTGCCTGCTGCGGTGGTGCCTCGCCATCTTCCTCAACCGCTACTTGCCGGCGATTCCGCCGGGCACATTGGCCGCAAATCTCATCGGTTGCTACATCATCGGGATGGCCCTCGCCTTCTTCATCGCGTATCCGCATTTTGCGCCGGAATGGCGGCTGTTCGTCACCACGGGGTTTTGCGGTGGCCTGACCACGTTCTCGACTTTTTCCGCCGAGGTCGTGATCCTGCTTCAGTCAGGCCGAACGGCCTGGGCCTTGGGTGCCGTGGCGGCCCATTTGCTGGGCTCCTTGTTGATGACGTTCGCCGGCATAGCCACCGTCATGTGGCTCAAAGCATAAGCGCCGGTCATTCCAGTGCGGCTAGCCTGCGCGCCGCAAGCCTCGCAGCTGCCGGGCAAGCCGGGCTCGCGACACCAATGCCCGCACGATGGGCGAGGCGTTTTTCTTGCCGCGCTCGATCACCAGCAAGTGCGTGAGCCCCGCCTCCTCCAGAACCTGCAGCAAGTCGCCGGCGCGCGCCGATTGAATACTGTCCCAATCCAACGCCAATAATTTATCCCACGGCGTCATGATGTGGCCGACGCGAATGTCCTGGTGGCGGCTGTAATTGGAAGTCTGCAGGAACTGCAGCGGTCTCTCGCCCTGGATGTCGTACGAGGTGATCAAGCCGACGATGCGCTGCTCGCGCATCACCAGCATCGCGCGAACACCCAGGTGAATCATGTCTCCCAACGCATCGTCGATCTGGCGCTCTTCATCGACCGTGACGGGATGCTCGCGGGTGAAATCGGTGATTGCCTGGAGCGCCGGGTCGCCTGGATCGAGGAACTGTCCGTCGGAGACCGACCGGCGGGGCAGTACGGCTTCGCTGAAGTTCGTGGTCGGCATCAACGACGCGCTTTTCATAAAGCTAAGACCTCGAGGCCGTCGGCGTGTTTCCTTCATGCTCACGCAAACCGCGAGCGCTGTCCACGACGTTCAGCGGTCTACGCGATCTGTGGTATATTCATTAGAGCGCTAACGATTAGAGACCTTCACAATGACCGATCTCGAAGAACGGTTCAGTGGTGCACTGCACAATACCTCGCGAGCCTGGCGCCAAGCATTGGACCGGCGGCTCAAATACTTGGGCGTCAGCCAGGCGAGTTGGATGACCATTGCGGTGGCCGCCAAAGCACCCGGGCCCTTGTCGCAGTCCGAACTTGCCGACCGTCTCGGCGTCGAAGGCGCGACCATGGTCGCCATGGTGGATCGTTTGGTGAGGGCCGGGCTCGTCATGCGCGAGCCGTCGACCACCGATCGGCGCGTCAAGCGCGTCGCGCTGACGCAGGCCGGCAATCTGCTGTACGACAAGGTGCGTGCGGAAGCCGCGGCGTTTCGTAAGGAACTGCTCGCCGGTATCGATCCGAAGAAGCTGCTCGCGGCGACCGAACTTCTCGAGGGCTTGCAGGGCATCATCGACGAAGCGCCATGATCCGGCCGCTCAATCGCCCCATGATCACGTTGTCCATCATGCTGGCGACGATCATGCAAACGCTCGACAGCACCATCGCCAACGTCGCGCTGCCGCACATGCAAGGAACGCTGTCCGCATCGCAGGACCAGATCGCCTGGGTATTGACCGCGTACATCGTGGCCGCGGCCATCGCCACGCCGCTCACCGGTTGGATGGTCGATCGCTTCGGCCAGAAAAACGTATTCCTGGCGTCCATCGCCGGGTTCACCGTGGCCTCGATGCTGTGCGGCATGTCGAATACGCTGGCGGAAATAGTTGCCGCCCGGCTGTTGCAGGGGGTATTCGGCGCGGCGCTGGTGCCCCTGTCGCAGCTCGTCTTGCTCGATATCAACCCGAAGGAAAAGCAAGGCTCCGCCATGGCGATCTGGGGCGTGGGAGTCATGGTGGGACCGATCCTCGGCCCCACGCTGGGGGGATGGCTCACCGAGAGCTATAACTGGCGCTGGGTGTTCTTCATCAACGTTCCCATCGGCCTGCTTGCGAGTTACGGCATGTGGAAATACATCCGGCCGGTGCCGGGCCCGAGACGCCAGCGTTTCGATGTGTTCGGATTCGCCACCTTGAGCTTGGGTGTGGGCGCCCTTCAGCTGCTGCTCGATCGCGGCCAACAGAACGACTGGTTTTCTTCCACGGAGACCTGGACCGAAGCGATTGCTCTGGTCGTGATGGCCACATATTTCACCGCCCATACGCTGCTGACGCCGGCCGACAAGTCGTTCGTCGATTTCCGGCTGTTCAAGAACCAGAATTTCGTCACCGGTGTTTTGTTCATATTCATCGTGGGACTCGTGCTGTATGCGACGCGTGCCTTGATCCCGACCATGCTCGAGACTCTGCTGGACTATCCGGTGGCCACCACCGGCCTCGTGACCGCACCGTCGGGGCTCGGCACGATGTTGACCATGCTGATCGTCGGGCGGCTCATCGGCAAGGTCGATCTGCGGTTGATGCTGTTCGCGGGCTTCGCGATCACCGCTCTGTCTCTTTGGCAAATGGCCCACTATTCGCTCGAGCTATCGCAGGGCGACATCATCTGGCCGGGCGTGATTCAGGGAATCGGCATGGGGCTGGTGTTCGTGCCGTTGAGCGCCGCGACGTTCGCCACCTTGAGTCCGGAGATGCGCGCGCAAGGCACCGCCCTATTCAGCCTGGTGCGCAATATCGGCAGCAGCATCGGCATTTCGCTGGTACAAACCCTGTTGGTGCGCAACACCGTCATTGCACATGCCTCGCTCACCGAGCGCATCACCTACGCCAATCCGGCGTGGCACAATCCCGCGGTCGGCAGAGCCTACGACTTGAGCACTTTGGGCGGCGCCGCGTTCCTCGACGGCTCGGTCGCGCGGCAGGCTGCCATGATCGCCTACATCGACGATTTCTGGCTGATGTTGTTCTTGACCGTAGGCGTAATGCCGCTGCTCCTGCTCATCCGGCCGCCCCGGCGGCAAGCACCCGCCGACGCCGATGCACACGCCGTGATGGAATGAGCGCTAAAGTCCTCACCCGATGGGTTCGGGCGCTCGCGAGGCGGGCGGCGCCGGCGACGCAGCCAGCAGTTTGCCGGCTTTCGGCGCAATCCAGCGCTCGATGTCATCGAGCACGGTGAACACGGCCGGCACGATGACCAGGGTCAACGCCGTGGAAGTGATCAATCCGCCGATCACGGCAATCGCCATCGGCCCGCGGAAGTCGCTGTCCCCGCCCCAGCCGATAGCCACGGGCAACATGCCGGCCACCATGGCAACCGTGGTCATGACTATGGGGCGGGCTCGTTTGTGGCCGGCTTCGAGGATTGCCTCGAGGCGTGGCTTGCCGGCGCGCATTTCCTCGATGGCGAAATCGACCAGCAATATCGAATTCTTCCCGACGATTCCCATCAGCATCAAGATTCCGATCGCCACAGGCAGTGAAAACGGCAGGCCGGTGAGCAGCAGTGCGAGCACCGCGCCTCCCAAAGACAGAGGAAGGGCCGACAGAATCGTAATGGGCTGCAGCACACGCACGAACAGCAGCACCAGCACCGCAAACACCATGAGCACGCCGGCGCCGACCGCCAACAAGAAATTCTGATACAGCTCGTTCATGAACTCGATGTTCTGGGTCTCGACCAAATGCACTCCTTGCGGCAAATTCTTCAGCGTGGGCAGTGCATGAATCTTTTTCAGGGCGGTGCCGAGTTCGATCCCCGGACTCAAGTCGGCTTCGAGGAAGACGCGCCGGCTCTGATTGTAGCGGCGCACTGCCGAGGGTCCCTGGCCAAAACTCAAGTCGGCCACGGTTTTAAGCGGCACGCTCGCGCCCGACGCCGTAGGCACCGGCAGATTTTCCAGCGTCGTCAGATCGCGCCGCGCGCTCTCGATCAGGCTGACGCGGATGGGGATCTGCCGATCGCTCAAGGAGAACTTGGCGCCGTTCTGCGGCAAATCCCCGAGGGTCGCAATACGAATCGTTTGACTGATACTTTGCACACTGACGCCCAGCTGCGCTGCGATGTCGAGCCGCGGATGCACGACGATCTCGGGCCGCGGCAAATCGCCCCTGATGCGCGAATAGCGAATCTCGGGCAACGCGCGCATTTCCGCGAGCACTTTATGGCCGGTGAGTTCCACCAACGGCGGATCGTCGCCGGTCAAATACAATGGAATGTCGCGGCCGCCGCCGCCCTCGGAAAAATTCAAATGCCCGTCGGGTACTTGAGCGAGCAGCGGCATCATTTTCTGCTCCCACTGCTTCTGGGTGATGCTGCGCTCGGTACGCGGTATCAGGTTGACGGTGATGACCGCATTGCGAATCTCGCCGCCGCCGATGTTGCCCACGAATTCGACGATGTCGGTCACTTCCGGCGATTTTCTCAAGACGGCGGCCGCGGCCGTCGAGACTCGCGACGTATCCTCGAGCGTGCCGCCCGGCGGCAGTTCGATGTCCAGCTCGGCGCTGGCGAAGTCCTCCGGTGGGATGAACGCGGTGGGGATGATGGCGCAGCATGCCAACGACAGCAAAAAAAACACGACGCCAACCGCGATGGTTTTCCAGCGGTTGGCAGAGCACCAGCGCAGCAGCGACAAATAGCCCGTCATGACCGGCCCGTCGCTGTCGTGCACGATGAGGGAGTTGCCGTGCAGCGCGTAGGCCGCGAGAACCGGGGTGATGAGCCGCGCAACCATGAGCGAGATGAACACGGCCGCAGCGACCGTGAGTCCGAACTGCTTGAAAAACTGGCCGCTCACGCCGCCCATGAAACTCACCGGCAGAAACACTGCGATAATGGTGAATGATGTCGCCACGACCGCGAGCCCGATTTCATCCGCCGCGTCGATGGCCGCTTGAAAGCAGCTCTTGCCCATGCGCATATGCCGAACGATGTTTTCGATTTCCACGATCGCATCGTCGACCAACACGCCGGCAACCAAGGAGAGTCCGAGCAGCGTGATAGCGTTCAGGGTGAACCCCATCCATTGCATGAAAGCGAACGTCGGGATCGCCGACAGCGGAATCGCCAGAGCGGAGATCAGCGTAGCGCGCCAATTGCGCAGAAAAATCCACACGACCGTAACCGCCAGCACCGATCCTTCGATGAGCGCGATGATCGCCGAGTGATACGTCCGCAACGTATGATCCACCGTGGTGAATATGCTCGTCATGTGCACGGCCGGATTCTCGGCGCGGATTTTATCGAGCTCGGCTTTCATCGCGTCGGCGACGCCGACATCCGACGCTCCCTTGGCTCGGAAAACGCCGAACGTCGTGGCCGTGCGGCCATTGAGTCTCGCGATGTTGCGCACCTCGGCGATGCCGTCGTGCACGTCGGCGATTTCGCGCAGGCGCACCGATTTGCCGCCGCGAAGGATGATCTGAGTGTCGCCGAGCGCCTCCGCCGTTTTTGCGCCGCCCAGCACGCGAATTGCCTGTTCCCCGCCCCCGACCTGGGCGCGGCCGCCGGCGGCGTCCAGATTGAGCGCTCGCAATTGTTCGTTGACTTCGACGGCCGTGAGGCCGAGTGCCTGCAGCCGGCCGGGATCGAGCTCGATGCGAATTTCGCGATCGACCCCGCCGCTGCGCGATACCTGCGCAACGCCGGGAATCGCGAGCAGCCGCTTGGTCACCGTGTTGTCGATGAACCAGCTGAGCTGTTCCGGCGTCAGGCTGGTTGAGGTCACCGCGTAGTCGGCGAAAGCGCCGCCGTCGATGCTTTCCCGCGTCACCTGCGGTTCCAGAATTCCCTGCGGCAAATCGTTGCGCACTTTGGCCACGGCGTCGCGAACATCCGTAACCGCACGATCGATCGGCGTCGCGATCTCGAACTGAACGAAGATACCGACTTGGCCTTCCACGATGTAGGTCGTGATATTGCGCACATTGCCGATGCTCGAGATCGAGCCTTCGACTTTCTGCGCGATTTGAGTCTCCATCTCCGTGGGCGCGGCGCCGGGTTGAGAGACGTTGATTCTGACGGCGGGAAACGTCACATCGGGGTTTAGATTGATCGGCAAGCGGATGAACGCGACCACGCCCAGGAAAAACAGCACGACGAAAAGCACGATGGGCATGACCGGATGGCGGATGGCCCACGCGGAAATATTTCTCATGATCGGCCCGAGTCTTTCAAGACCGGATTGACCAGTTCACCCTCCTGCAAGAACGCGCCCGCGGTGGCGACCACCTGATCCTTGCCGCCGATGCCGTCGGCGATGGTCACGCCGTTCTGCACGATCCCCGAGACGTGCACGGCGCGGCGCTCGATCTTGTGCTGCGCGTTGACGATCAGGACGTAGCTGCCCTTATCGTCGGTCAGCACCGCCGTTTGCGGCAGAACCGCGCGGTCGGCATTGCTCACCGTCACTTCGGCGCGTGCAAATGCTCCCGGCCGCAAATTCGGGTCCGGGATCAGCGCCACTCGGGCCACGCCTAAGCGGGTCTGCGGATCGATGACGGCACCGAGAAGACGCACTCGACCTTCGTAGACGCGGGTCGTACCCGTCAACCGCACATTGACGAGTTGACCGACCTTGAGCAGGGGCAGATCTTGCTCGGCGACCTGCCCGCGCAGCTCGACTTCGCCGCCTTGCGACAGACGAAACAAAGCCTCGCCGCCCGGCGTCGCGGTCTGCCCCACCTCGACATTGCGTGTCAAGATGATCCCGTCCGCCGGTGCGCGCACTGCGGCGCGGGCGAGACGCGCTTGCGCTTCCGCCAATTGCGCGGCGGCGACTTTGACCTTGGCGGCGGCGGTCACCCCGGCGGATTTGCGGCGCTGCGTCTCCTCGGCCGACAGTGCGCCCGATGCGCCGACAGCCTGCGCGCGGCGATATTCCGCATCGGCGAGTTCAGCTTCGGCGCGCGCCTGCTCGAGCGCCGCCTCAAGATTCGCCACTTGCGGTTCCAAGACCGAGACGTTGAGGCGCGCCAGCACCTGACCGCGCTTCACATGGTCGCCGGCCTCGACGTAAATTGCCGCGACGCGGCCGGCATCGCCTTCGACGCCGATCGGCATGTCGTATCGTGCCGCGATGGTGCCGATGATGCTCACCGTGGTCGGCACGGTGCTCACACCGACCTCGGTGACCGACACCGTGGGAATGGCGTCCTTGTTGGCAACGCTCTTCACTCCCAGCGCCTGCGTCAGCCGCACGGCGAGCAAAACGACCACGGCGACGATGACGGCCCCGATCGCGACCGCCGGCCATAGATTGCGCCGGCCCAATGACTCCGAAGCGGCTGATGGTGAGTGTTCGACCAATGCATTCATGAAACGACGTCCCAGGGATAACTTCCTCTGTCCAAGATGAACCCGGCCAGCCGGTTCATCTCCTCATCCTCATTGCGCGTGATTCGCCGCACGGTATTCGCCATCCGCCGCTTCGCCTGCTGAGCGAAGACGCGCGCAATGCCGGCGGCCTGTGCACCTTGTTCGCCGGGCGCTTGGCTCATGGCAGCGGCCCGCGACAGCACGCACAGGCCGACATAGAGATCGATGCCGATGTCGGCAACGCGCTTCAAGTCGTGCTGACGGTTCGCAATTGACTTGCCGTGCTTGCGCAACAAGTAATCACACGCCTTGGCGAACTCCCCAGTATAGCGCTCATACACCCCGGCCGCCTCGCGCAGGCTCTGGGGCAATGGGGTGAGAATCTTGTCGCGGCCGACGCCGGTCGCCTGCGTCAAGCGCCTTTCGGCGTAATCGGTCAAGATGCCAAAGCCCTTGATGAAATTATTGAATATGTCATCCACCGCCGCCTTCAGCTCTCCCAGCGACTTGCCAAGCTCCTTGAGCCCGGATAGAGCGATATACAGCCGCAGAACTTCATTGGTTCCTTCGAAAATCGTCAAAATGCGGCAGTCGCGGGTGATCTGCTCGTAGGGGGCGTCGCGCATGAAACCGCTGCCGGCCGCAATCTGCAACGCCTCGTACGCGCTGCGCTGCAATGCTTCGCTGGCAAAAACCTTGCTGATGGCGGCTTCCACCGAATAGTCCTCGACGCCGGAATCGATGTCGTGAGCGACCATCCAGACGGCGCTTTCGGCGGCAAAGCAATCGATCGTCATTTGCGAGATTTTTTCGCGCACCAGGCCGAAGTCCGCGATCGGCGTTTCGAATTGCTTGCGCGATAGCGCTTGTTGCGTTGCATGAGCAATGAGCGCCTTCATGCCCCCGACCGCTCCGCCGCCGAGGCCGGTGCGCCCATTGTTCAAAATCGCCATGGCGACCTTGAACCCCTTGCCCTCGGAATCGAGCACATTGCCGGCCGGAATCCTCACGTCGGTAAAGCTCACGGTGGTCGTCGAGGAGGCGCGGATTCCCATTTTGTCTTCGTGCTGGCCATGGCTCACACCGGGCCATGCCGCCTCGACCACGAATGCCGTGATCTTGCCTGCCGCCGTTGCAGTGCGCGCGAACACCGTATACAGGTCGGCAATGCCGCCGTTGGTGATCCAGATCTTCTCCCCATTGAGGACCCAGCTGCCGTCGGCACTCTTGACCGCTTGGGTGCGTATCGATGCTGCGTCCGAGCCGGCACCGGACTCGGTCAGGCAAAAGGCCGCAATCATTTCCCCGCTGGCTAGTTTCGGCAGGTAGCGTGCTTGTTGCTCCGCAGTGCCGAACAACAAAAGACCCTTCATTCCTATGGAACTGTGCGCGCCGATGGTGAGCGACACCGAACTGTCGTGCGAACTGCTCTGGCTCAATACGCGCGCGTACCCGGCATTCGAAAGCCCGATACCGCCGTGCTCCTCCGGAATGATGAGACCGAACAACCCCAAATCCCGCAAGCCTTGAATGAACTCCGCGGGCTGCAGAGCCTCCCGGTCCCAGCGTTTGAAGTCTTGATGCTTCGGCGCCAAGAATTGATCGATGGCATCGATCATCAACCCAAGGACCTCGCGGTCTTTGTCGCGCAGGCGGGGATAGGGAAAGAGCCGGTCTTCCAGGATCCTTCCCGCCATGAGATTCTTCGCGACGCTCATCCTAAGACACCTATTCGGCGACTCGATCAATGACGAGATTGCGTGCTCCGTCGCGGCCCACATCGTAGGAAAGCTCACCGTACAAATCCCCTGCCGAGGGCACGGGCTTTCCGCTGAAGGACACTCGCGCGGTGATGGACACCTGTTGTCCGCTCACCAGGACACGCCCCGGCAACATGGAATCCGCCGCCGACAGATGCACCTGGGTGCCGATGGCGCTGCTCGTCAGCCGCTTGGCGGCCAGCGGGGGCCCCTTACTGCCGGGCTCACGTGCAAACACGAACAAGGGGGCCTCCGAGACCAGTCGTGATTTCAACGCGGGTGCGATGCTGATATTGACAGTGACTTCCGCCGCGATTAAGCCCCCCGCCGACGTGCTCGTCCCCGCGGACGACGCACTCGTCCCAGCCAGCGCGCTTGTCGTCGCGCCGCCGGCGCCGGCGCCGGAGCCGGTCCCCGGCTGGTCCGGCAGGCCCAGTTCCGCAATGCGCGCATCGAGCATCTGCTCGATCTGCGGCGGCGGATGCATGCTCTTGAGTGCCTGCCAACGGCTGCGCGCGAGCGCCCGGTCGCCGCGGCTCGCAGCCGCGAAGCCACCGTACAACAAGGCCTGCGGGTTGCCGGGGGCTTCGCTCAAGGCCTCCTCGAACAGCTGCGCCGCGGGCGACGTGATTTCGCCCCCGGCCCTGAGACTCATGGCTTCGCCCAACCCCAGGGAGGCTTCCGGACTCTTGGCGTCCAGCCGGCGTGCATGGTCGTAGGCAACGAGGGCGTCGTCCAACCGGTTCAGCGTGAGGTACGAGCGTCCGAGCATCAGCCAACCTTTCAGATCATCCGGCTCGTCCTGCAAGTGCTTTTCCAGCTTGCCGACCATGGCGGCCACTTCCGGGCTCGCGTCAGCTTGGGATGGCGCCGATGCGCTCCAATGCCAATTCGACCACAGCGGATACAGGACCGCCGCCGCGCCGATGATGATCACGGCCGCAAGCGCTCCGAGTACCCGGCTGTGCCGGTCGCGGATCAATGGGAAAGCGACGGCGGACGCGGCGATCGCAGCCATGACGGCGGCGATGACGAGGAATGTACTCATTAGTTTCTTAGTTTGTTCCTGGTCCGGTGGCGGGCTCATCGTCCACCGGCATGCCCGAACGATGGCGCACGACCCGATAGACGATGAAGCCACCCAGCAGCAGCATGACGAACGGAGCGCCCCAAATGAACAGGGTCTTGGTTTCGAGCGGGGGGCTGAAGCGCACGAACTCACCATAGCGGTTCGTCATGAAATCGAATATCGCGTCGTTGCTCTTGCCGGCGATCAGCATCTCGCGCACCTGCTGGCGAAGATCGACGGCAAGTTCGGCATTCGAGTCGGCAATGGTCTCGTTTTGGCACTGCAGACATCGAAGTTCGCTGGCTATTCGCTCGAAGCGTGACTGCAATGCGCGGTCTTCGAGTTGGCCGTTGGCGTCAACTCCTTGAACCGCACTGCGGCAAACGGCACTCCCCATAAAGCCCAGGAGCACGAGCACCAGCACTGCCGGCATCACGGGAAATCGCGCTGCCGGCCCGCTCATGCGCCGCCCCCGCGCGCGGCGGCGATACGCGGCATGAATTCGCGATCCCAGATCTGCTGCGTCATCGGGGAGATGAATTTAAAAATCACGCGGCCTTGCCCATCCACCAAGTAGGTCTCCGGCGCGCCATACACGCCCCAATCGATCGCGGTTCGCCCATCGCCGTCAAATGCCACGGCCTGATAGGGATTGCCGAGCTGCTCCAGCCACTGTTTGGCCGGTTCGCGCTGGTCTTTATAATCGAGTCCGATGATGGGTACGACGTGCTGCCGCGAAATCGCGAGCAGCGCCTCGTGTTCCTCGCGGCAGGCAACGCACCAAGTGGCCCACACATTCAAGACGTACACCTGCCCCTTCAAGGCATCATTGCTGACGGGACGAGACGGGTCCAGTACATCGGTGAGCGAGAATGCCGGCGCCGGCCTACCAATCAAAGGCGATGGCAGCGCGTGAATGTCCCGGCTCGGGTTGAGTCCAAAGGCGAATAGAACCGTTAGCGCGACGAATGCCGCAAACGGCAGTAAGAACTTCCACATCAGGCGATTCCGGGCTTGGGTTCCGCATCCGGCGGCGCAGCGGCGGTGTCCGACGTGGTGACTTGCACCTTGACGCGGTAGCGACGATCAGTCGCGGCGGTGAAGCCCCCGATTGCCATCACCAAAGCGCCGAGCCATATGTACCGGACCAGGGGTTTGTATTGAATGCGCATGCTCCAGGCGTTCTCGCCCAGCGGATTGCCCATCGCGACGAACAGATCGCGCGCCCAATTCACCGAGATGGCGGCCGCGCTGTTATCCGTCTGCTGCACCCTGAAATGCCGCTTTTGCGGCTTCAGTATCGCGACCGGCTTGCCGCCGCGCGTGACCTCCACCAACGCTTCGACCGCGTCGTAATTCGGCCCGCGCACATTCACCGCGTTGACGAATCTGAAGTCGTACCCGGCGATGACGAAGCTGCCGCCCGGCTTCAGAGCCACGTCCTTCTCGATCTTGTAGCTTTCGACGCCGCTGGCGCCGATCGCAAACATTCCGACACCGAAATGCGCGATGCACATTCCGAGCAACGCAGCCGTCACCTTTTGTTTCTGCCGCCAGCGGCGCAAAGGCTCCAGCAGCGCCGAAAAAATGACCCAGAATCCGAAAGTGAAGCCGATCAATCCAATCCAGTGGAATTCGCCGAACACAAGCCCCTGGATGCTCAAGGCCAGGACCAGCGCGACGCCGAGCAGCCACCACAGGGGATTGGCGGTTGCGGTGAGCTTGCCGCGCCGCCAGGACGAATGCATGCCGATTGCCAGAAACACCATCAACGGCAGCACCGGCACCAAGAACATGACCGCGAACACCGGCGGCCCGACGGAGATCTTGCCGATCCCCAGCAGCTCGTAGACCAAAGGAGAGAGAGTGCCCCAAAGCACGAGCCCCGCAACGCTCACCAGGATGACGTTGTTCACCAACAGAAAGAATTCCCGCGAAAACAGTTCAAAGCCGCCGGGCGTGTAAAGCTTCGGTGCCCGCCACGCATACAGCGTCAGGGAACCGCCGATCGTCAAAACGAGGAACGCGAGAATATAAAGCCCACGGGTCGGGTCGGTTGCGAACGAATGCACCGACACCAAGACGCCGGAGCGCACCAGGAAAGTTCCCACCAGGCTCAAGGAGAATGCAAATATCGCCAGGAGCAATGTCCAACTCTTGAAGATGCCGCGCTTCTCGGTGACGCTCAGCGAGTGGATCAATGCCGTTCCCACCAGCCAGGGCATGAACGATGCGTTTTCGACCGGATCCCAGAACCACCATCCACCCCAGCCCAGCTCGTAGTAGGCCCACCAGCTGCCGAGTGCGATACCGATGGTTTGAAACAACCACGCGAATATGGTCCAGGGCCGGGTCCATTTGGCCCAGGTTTGATCGAGGCGCCCTTCGAGCATCGCGGCGATGGCGAACGCGAAGGCCACCGAGAAACCCACGTACCCGGTGTAGAGCATCGGCGGATGAATCGCGAGCGCGAAATCCTGCAGGACGGGATTCAAATCCGCGCCGTCCGCGGCGGCGGGAATCAGGCGCAAAAACGGGTCCGAGGTCCACAGCGTGAACAACATGAAACCGCCGCTGACTAAACCCATCACGCCGAGCACGCGGCTCGAAAAACTCAAGGGTAGCTGGCGGCTGAAGGCGGCCACCGCCACGCTCCAGATCGACAGGATCAGAATCCACAGCAGCAACGAGCCCTCGTGCGCGCCCCAAAGCGCCGCCACCTTGTAGAACAGCGGCAATTGCGAATTCGAATTGCGCGCCACATACAGGACCGAGAAATCGTCATGGACGAAGCAGTACACGAGGCAGGCAAACGCCGTGACGACGAAGACGAATTGCCCCGTCACGGCCGGGCGGGCCACCGCCATCCACACGGGCTTGCCGCGCCAGGCGCCCGTGAGACCGAAGAACGCCTGCGACAGGCTCAGCACGAATGCCAGGATGAGTGAAAAAATTCCCAATTCCGGTGCCATTCCGATACTCCGTCTAGGTGGTCGGCACTTTCGCCGCCGGGCCCGAGGCAGGCTTGTTCTTGAGCGATGCGGCCACTTCCGGCGGCATGTATTTCTCGTCGTGCTTGGCGAGCACCTCATCGGCGACAAAGGCGCCTTTGCCGTTCATGGTGCCGTGCGCAATGATGCCCTGTCCTTCGCGGAACAGATCCGGCAGCACGCCGGTGTATTCCACCGGAACCTCGTGCGCGAAGTCGGTCAACACGAATTGAACTTCCAAATCGCCGGGCTTGCGCGCGACGCTTCCCTTGACCACCATCCCGCCGATGCGGAAGCGTTTGGCGAGGGGTGCCTTCCCTTGGACGACCTGGCTGGGATCGTAGTAGAACATGATGTTCTCGCGCGAGGCCATGACAGCCAGCGACACCGAGGCGCCAACACCGACCAAAATGCCGAGTACCACCAGTAAACGTTTTCGACGTGGCGTCATGATTCACCGCCCCCCGCCATCAGCAGCGCCCGTTGGGCCCGCAAGCGCGCCGCAGCATGATAGCGGCGCGCGGACCACAGGTTCCAGGCAAGCACGGCGCACGCAAACGCGAAACACGGCCACACGTAGCGCGCATACCCGCCCATGGACCAAAATGTATTATCCATCACGATTTAACCTCTCTGCGCACCATGATCGCCTCCCGCACCCACTTGGTCTGCCGCTCCCGGTTGAGCACTTCGCCTTGCAATCGAATGCATAGCACTGCGGCAAAGAACAGCATGAAACCAAGCCACATGGACAGCAGCGGCCAGAGCATGCTGCCGGCCATGGAGGGAGCACCCAGTTTAACAATCGTTGCGCCCTGGTGCAGCGAGTTCCACCACACTACTGAGAAATGAACGATGGGCACGTTGACGACGCCGACGGTTGCCAGCAGTGCGGCCGCCCGATCGCCGCGCTCCGGGTCCTCGAACGCCGAACGCAGCGACATCACACCCACGTAGAGAAACAACAGGATGAGTTCGGAGGTGAGCCTTGGGTCCCACGCCCAATAGGTTCCCCACATCGGCCGGCCCCACAGCGAACCGGTGACCAGCGCCAAAAGGGTGAACGACGCGCCGATGGGTGCCGCCGCCGCCGACACGGCATGTCCCACTTTGATGCGCCAGATGAGCGCGACGGCACTGGCTGCCGCCATGACCGTATATACGGTCAAGGACAGCAATGCGCTCGGCACGTGCACGTATATCATGCGAAAGGCGTCGCCCTGTTGGTAGTCGGGGGGCGCAATCGCCAGTCCGTCGATCAACCCATATCCCAAGGCAAGCGCTGCGGCACCCAAGAACCAAGGCACCAACGCGGCCGCGGC
>Ga0066789_10000457_pt1 | contig 16211 bp, 8 predicted proteins | sample OrgsoiDNA2013049_FD_70960 | JGI IMG/M metagenome (GOLD analysis project Ga0066789, IMG submission 70960) | Permafrost soil microbial communities from the Arctic, to analyse light accelerated degradation of dissolved organic matter (DOM) -... | ecosystem: Environmental > Terrestrial > Soil >...
GTGCAGATGGATCCAATTCGAAATCGAGTTCGGTCAGGTCGGCCAGAAGGTGCGCTTCTGCAGCGATCCACAGTAATCCGGATAACCAGTGCTGGATCAGCGGCTCTGGAATTTGTCCTCGTAAGCGATTGCCAGCCAGAGAAAGCCATGTGAGTTGCGTCAACTGATCGAGGGCCTGAGGGATTACGCCGTTGAGGTTATTTTCCGAGAGCTCAATAGAGGTGACCGTGGGCGTACCGTCCGTTTTCCGGCCACACTCCACGCCGTGCCAGACGCATTCGGTTCCTGCCGGCCCCAACCATCCCGCGTGGTTCTTCCAATCCTTACCTCCGGTGGCGTCGTACAGTGCCGCCAGCGATTGCCGTTCTTGGGGAGAAACACCCTGTGTGTCTCTCGAGTTGGGAGGCTTGCCAGCCGATTGCCCGGAGCATTCGGTAAAGGCGAACATACAGGCGATTAGTCCAGAAAATATCCTAATCACGGAATCCTTGGCGTATACCTTCAATTTGTGGTTCGGTCGGGGAATTGTAGCAGGGCGGACGGGGGCGGACGCCCCTACGTGGGCCGTGGTGATTCCGATGTCCCTAGTTCCTACTCGGTAATCCCGCCGCCAGCCGCCCATTACCAACTCTCCACCCCTGCCGTATAATTTAAGAATCCCCGCATCTCTTGGTCGGTTCGGGGCGGAAAGCCTTTGGGCCATTGCCCAAACGTTATGGCAGGAAGGATTCGCTAGGGAATGGCTACGACTGATGTGGGGCTGCACGAGTCCGCGGGGCGGGCTGGGGTAATGCCGGTTGTTAACAACATGAGCATACAGGTCGCTACCGTGAATGGCAGCGGCTCGCAAAGTTCCAACACCGTACTCCTGAGAAGCATTTTTCAGATGGGCGTGCCGGTTTCGGGGAAAAACCTGTTTCCTTCGAATATTGCCGGGCTGCCGACGTGGTACACCATCCGCGCCAACAAAGACGGCTACGTCGCCCGCAAAAAGGAAATTGATTTTCTGGTTGCGATGAACCTGGAGACGGCGCGCGCCGACGTGATGTCGCTGGCTCCCGGATCGGCTGTGCTTTATGACGAACCGCTGAATCTGAGCGGGCTGCGCGACGATCTGGTTTTTTATTCGGTCCCCTTCGACAAACTGGTTGCGCCGGTTTGCCCCGAGGCCAAGCTGCGCAAGCTGATCAAGAACATGATTTACGTCGGCGTGGTCGCGAAGCTGCTCGACATCGAAATGGCGGAGATCGAAATCGCCATTCGCAGACAGTTTGCGAAGAAAGTGAAAGCGGCGAATTTGAATCGAGCCGCAGTTCAGGCAGGCTTCGATTACGCGACCGCGAGCCTGACCAAGCAAGATCCCTTTCGCATCCAGCGCCTGAATAAGAACCAAGGAAAGATCATCATCGACGGGAATGCCGCGTCGGCGCTGGGCTGCGTGTTCGCCGGAGTCACGGTGCTGAGCTGGTATCCGATCACGCCTTCGTCGTCCCTGGCGGAGAGCATGATCGAATATCTGAAGCGTTTCCGCGTTGGACCTGACGGCAAAGCGACTTTCGCGGTCGTGCAAGCCGAAGACGAGTTGGCTGCGATCGGAATGGTGATCGGAGCAGGATGGGCGGGCGCCCGGGCCATGACTACGACTTCGGGGCCGGGGATTTCGTTGATGTCGGAGTTTGCAGGCCTTTCCTATTACGGAGAAATCCCTGCCGTGGTGTGGGACATTCAGCGCGTCGGGCCGTCCACTGGACTTCCGACGCGAACGTCGCAAGGCGATCTTCTTTCGACGGCGTTTCTGTCTCACGGTGACACCAAGCACGTCATTCTGTTTCCGTCGTCGCCGCGCGAATGTTTTGAGATGGCAATGGATGCGTTTAACCTGGCGGAACAATTTCAAACGCTGGTGTTTGTCCTCTCCGACCTTGATCTGGGAATGAACAACTGGATGTCGGATCCGTTTCCGTATCCCGAGAAGCCGATTGAGCGCGGCAAGGTCCTCACGAAAGAAGACCTCGACCGGCTCGGCAAATTTAGCCGCTACAAAGACGTGGAAGGCGACGGCGTGGGTTACCGTACCCTGCCCGGCACACCGCATCCGGCGGCGGCGTATTTCACGCGGGGCAGCGGACACAACGCCGAAGCCCAGTACAGCGAGCATCCCGGGGACTACGAAGGCAACATGGACCGCCTGCGCCGCAAGTTTGAGCATGCGCGGGCGTTTGTTCCGGCTCCGGTGGTCGAGAAAATGCCGAAGGCAGAAATTGGGATCATCGCGTTCGGCAGCTCGCATTGGGCGATTACCGAAACCCAAGACCAGTTGCGCGACGAGCGTAAACTGCCGACCGACTATTTGCGCATCCGGGCGTTTCCGTTTTCTCCGGAGATTGCGGATTTTGTCCGCGAGCACAAGCGGGTTTACGTCGTGGAGCAAAATCGCGACGCCCAGATGCTCAGCCTGCTCAAACTCGATTTGGAACCGGAACTGGTGCTGAAACTCCGTAGCATTGCGCACCTCGACGGCCTGCCGCTGGACGCGCGGTCTGTCACCGAAGAAATTGCTGCCATGGAGGGAAAGTAATGGCCACCACACCGACCGGCAGTCCATCTCCCAAAACAAACCGCTTGGGACTTGCCGTATTGGATTATCGCGGCGGGAAAACCACGCTCTGTGCGGGCTGCGGCCACAATGCGATATCTGAACGCATCATTGACGCTATGTACGAAATGGGCGTGCAACCGGAGCGCGTGGCAAAATTAAGCGGCATCGGATGCTCGTCGAAGACTCCCGCCTACTTCATGGCGCGCGCTCACAGCTTCAACTCGGTACACGGACGCATGCCCTCGGTGGCGACCGGCGCGGTGCTGGCGAACCGTACCTTGATAGCCCTCGGCGTCAGCGGCGATGGCGATACGGCATCCATCGGCATCGGACAATTCGTGCACCTCATGCGGCGCAATCTGCCCATCATTTACATCATCGAAGACAACGGCGTTTACGGCCTGACCAAGGGACAATTTTCCGCCACCGCCGATCTCGGATCGACGCTGAAGACTGGCACGGTGAATGAACTGCCTCCCATTGACACTTGCGAACTGGCGATTTCGTTGGGAGCAACTTTCGTAGGGCGGTCCTTTTCCGGCGACAAGCGGCAACTTCATTCCATGTTGAAGGCCGCGATCGCTCACAACGGCACCGTTCTGCTGGACGTAATTTCGCCGTGCGTCACCTTCAACGATCACGAAGGCTCGACTAAGTCTTACAAGTACGCGAAAGATCATGACGAGCCGCTGCAGGAGATCAACTTCATCCCGGTATTCGAAGACATCGCGGTCGAATATGATCCAGGTACGACCGTCGAAGTCATCATGCACGACGGTTCCCGGCTGCGGCTGCGCAAGCTGGAGGAAGACTACGATCCCACCAACCGGATTCGCGCCATCACTCGGCTCAACGAAGCCAAAGAACAGGACGAGATGCTGACCGGAGTGCTCTACGTCAACACGAAAGCCCCCACTTTTATTGACATGCTGAACATGACGGACCAGCCGCTGGCCACGCTGCCGGCGTCGGTGGTTCGGCCCGGCCGCGAAGTGCTGGATCAAGTGATGGAAGAGCTGCGATAGGGCTTCTCCGCAGTTCATCTATAATCGCTTTCGCCGCTTGAAAAAACTTCTCCTTATTGTTGTTGTCCTGCCGGTCGCGGCGGGGATTGGCTGGTGGTACTTTCGCCAGCGCGAGCTTCCCGGCTTCGACCCAGCCCATCGCGAGTATGCCTACGTTACTAACGGAAAGAGCGATTCGGTTTCCGTAATCGATTTACGCACCTTCCTGCCGATCAAGACATTGCGGGTCGGGCTCGACCCTACCGGAGTCGCCGCCAATCCTAAGAAGAATGAGATTTATGTAGTCAACAGCGGCTCGGCCAACGTGAGCGTGATTGACGCCGAGCAGAACGCGGTGGTTGCGACTATTGGAGTCCACGGCAAACCCTACTTCATTGACGTTTCTTCGGACGGAAAGCGCGGGTACGTGGCAAATTCCGGCTCGGCCAAGGTTTCGGTCATTGATCTGGAGCAGCGCGCGGTGATCGCGACCATTGGCGTCGGAGACTCACCGGGCCTGGCCAGGGTCTCGCCGGATGGCAATACGGTTCTAGTCAGCAATCGCGGAAGCGATTCAGTTTCGCTGATTGATACTCACAACTTCGCGGTGCGCAATACCATCCCAATCTGCCATCAGCCGGAAGACATCGCGATTCTCCCCGACAGCAGCAAGGCGTTTGTCGCCTGTTCGGGATCGGCCCAGGTGGCTTCGATCGATCTCAAGAGCGCCAAATTGCTGGCGCTGCTCGATGTCGGGAAGACTCCGGTGAACCTGGCGCTTAAACCTGACGGCGGCGAACTCATCGTCTGTAACTTCGATTCGGACAGCATTTCCATCATCGAGACTGGGACCGACGAAGTCAGCGGCAGCTACTTGATCGGGAGCCATCCTGCGCGCGGCATTGTTTCCGACGACAACTCGCGGCTATACGTGAGCAATCTGGGATCGAATGCGGTGGCGGTTTATGACATTGACATGGGCAAGATCGTCGCGTCGCTGATGGCTGGCAGCCAGCCGAATGGACTCGCGCTTTCGGCCAGCCAGAATTATCTGCTGGTGCTCGGCGCAGCTTCAGGAGACGTGACCGTTATCCAGAAGCGCAAGCCGCGAAAACTGGAGCCGGGAGAGTACGGGCTGCTGACCATGATTCCGGCGGGTGTGCAGCCGAACAATATTGTGGTGAAGTCGTTTATGGTGACCAGGGCGGCGCAGTGAGCGTCGGTCTCGCTTAAGGCGCCTCGCACATTTGGAGCTGCTTGCTCAAAGCCTGGACCTGGGATTCGGCACTCTGGTATTCGCTGGCGGCGGACCTGCAGTCCGCGCTCTGCGGGTCGGCAGAACATGCCGTACCCTGACTGGTTTTGGCAAGAGACAATCGGACTCGTGCATCAGCTAGTTGCCTGCGAATGTTTCCGCAGTCGCGAACCACAGTACTGCGCTGCTCCCCACACCTTGCGATCAGTGGATTAGGCACTTGCGAGCATGCTTGGTCAGTGGCTGGAGTGCCGGTTCTCAGTGGCCCGGGCGATGCAACTGGCGGTGGTGGGTAAGGGCCCGGCTTGCAGTTTTTCCCCTCGCACGGCGGCGGACCCGGTTTACATTTTGCTCCTAAACATGGCTTTGCCGCAGCAGATTGCACATCTGGATTCGTTTCGCGCTTGCCCAGCAAGAATCTGGTGAACCAGTTGCGTTCCTTTACCGGGCTTTGATTTTCCTGTGTTCTGTCGGAGCTGGGGGCATGGACATTCGAACGCGGCTGGTCGGGATTCCCGGTCCGAACGTTTGACCGTGAGGCATCGGAATCGCCAGTTCTGTTTGTGGGCGAATAATCCGAGTCGCCCCGCCTGACGTTCGATCGCGAAGAGTTGGTGTCTGAGCCGGAGCGTGATCCTGAGCTACCTCCCGATCCTGCATGCGACGACGAGGAACCGCCGCCGGAACTCGAGTGGGAACCGCCTGAGTCGCTGCGAGCGGAGCTTCCTGAACTGGAGTTGCTTGAACCTCCAGAGCTAGAAGAGCGACTCTCTGAACTACTGCTGGAACTCGACGAGCGCTCAGAACTGCTGCTGGAACCGGAATAGCCGCCGGAACTGGAACCACTGCTGGAGGGGGACGACCCGCCTCCGCCGCCACGCTGACCAAAAAGAACGAGGGGAACGCAAAGGGAAAGCAGAACAGCAAGCATCGCACGTCGCATCACACACCTCCGATGACAACGACATACTGCCAGTCCAATGTCGGCCGTGTCGGCCTACTACACTAGTCCAATCCAGGCGATTCTTGTCCCGCCCGGGGGGACAGTCAAGTAAAGGTTCGCATAGTCAGGTAAAGATCTGTCCTTTGGCGTCATGCTGGGAGCGGTGAACGCTCTTACCGGTTCGCCGGTTAGTCGTCTATAATCGCGCACAACGATGCCACTTCCTAACGGTTCCAAGCTTGGGCCTTACGAAATCCTTGCGCCTGCGGGTTCAGGAGGGATGGGCGAAGTCTATCGCGCCCGCGACACCCGCCTCGACCGCACTGTAGCCATCAAGATTCTTCCCGGATATCTCTCAGAAAAGCCGGACGCCAAGCAGCGGTTCGAGCGCGAGGCGCGGGCCATTTCCTCGCTGCAACACCCAAACATCTGCACCCTGTTCGACATTGGCAGCCAGAACGGCACCGACTATCTGGTCATGGAATATCTCGAGGGTGAGACGCTGGCCGACCGCCTGCTCAAGGGGCCGCTGCCGTCGGAGCAGGTGCTTAAATACGGCATTGAGATCGCTGAGGGCCTGGAAAAAGCGCACCGCAGCGGAATCATTCATCGCGATCTGAAGCCCGGAAACGTCATGCTGACCAAGGGCGGCGCCAAGCTGATGGACTTTGGGCTGGCCAAAGCGTCTGCCGTAGCCCCCATCTCAGGCATGACCGCGACCTTTGCGACTCCGGAGGCGAGTCACCCGCTTACGGCCGCCGGAATGATGGTTGGAACGTTCCAATACATGGCGCCGGAGCAGGTGGAAGGCCAGGAAGCCGATTCGCGCAGCGACATCTTCGCACTGGGCGCGGTGCTTTACGAGATGGCGACTGGCAAACGGGCGTTCGGTGGCAAGAGCCACGCCAGCATTGTGGCCGCGATTTTGGCCTCAGATCCGCAACCGATTTCGGCGGTGCAACCGATGTCGCCGCCGGCGCTGGATCGCGTGGTGCAAGGCTGCCTCGCAAAAGATCCCGACGAGCGCTGGCAGACCGCGCACGACGTCAAACTGCAACTGCAATGGATCGCGGAAGGCGGGTCGCAGGCGGGAATTCCGGCTCCGGTCAGCAAGCGGCGCAAGTTGTCACACAACGTGGCGTGGGTAGTGGCTGCGGTCTTTTTTCTGGCAGCGTTAGGGTTTGCGGCAGCCTGGGTGTTGCGAGCGCCGAGTCCGCCACGGCTGATCCGCGTTAGCGTCCTTGCCCCGGAAGCCAACTCGTTTAAACCTTTTGATATTGCGATTTCTCCCGATGGCAGCAAGCTCGCATTCGCAACGGTTGACGCCCAAGGCAAGAGCCAATTGTGGGTGCGCCCGATGGCATCCTCCTCGGCCCAGCCGCTCGCCGGGACCGAAGGCGGGATTCAGCCCTTCTGGTCGCCCGACAACCAGACTCTGGGATTCTTTGCGGACAGCAAGATGAAGAGAATTGAAGCATCCGGCGGTGGGTTGCAGGTTCTAACCGACGCACCCCTGCCTCGAGGCGGAACCTGGAGCAAGGACGGCGTGATCCTTTATTCGCCGTCAGCGACCGGAGGGCTTTATCGAATATCGGCCTCAGGAGGCACCGCGGAGCAAGTAACCACGCTCGATGCCAGCAAACATGAGGACTCGCATCGCTGGCCCTGCTTCATGCCCGATGGCCACCACTTCGTTTATATGGCCCGCAGTGGAAACCTTGCCACCGGCGCGGCGCAAGTCTATGCCGGATCTCTCGAATCGAAAGACAAAGTTTACGTTGTGGACAGCGGAGGACGGCCTGCGTACGCGAAACCCGGCTACTTGCTGTTCGTCCGAGGCAGCAACCTGATGGCCCAGCGTTTTGACCAAAGCCGGCTCCAGCTGAGCGGCGATCCCACTCCGGTGACCGAAGAATTGGGTAGAGACTACATCTTCGAAGCGGCGTACACGGTATCCGAAAACGGCATACTGGTGGCCCACAGCGGCGGCGTTTCAACTTCGGTGCTCACCTGGTATGACCGAAGCGGCAAGCCGGGCGACGTTCTCGGCACGGATAACTTCAACACCATCCGGTTCTCTCCCGACGATCACACTTTGGCAGCCAGCATCTACGACAACTCCGGCGGAGAAGACATCTGGCTCTTCGACCTTACACGCGGCGTGCGCACCCGGTTTACTTTCGGCCCCGCGCTTTCGGACGATCCGGCATGGTCGGCGGACGGCAAGATGATTGCCTTCGACTCCAACCGTACCGGCAATTATGCGCTTTACCAGAAGCCTTCCAACGGCACGCAAAAAGAGGAAGTGATCTTCACCGACCCGGCGATTAAATTCGTCACCAGTTGGTCTAAAGATGGAAAGTATCTTTTGTTCGACCGGATTGATCCCCAGTCCAAGGGAATCACAGCCATTTGGGTCTTGCCCATGTTCGGCGACCACAAGGCGTATCCGCTGATCTCGACGCAGTTCAATAACACCTACTCAATGTTCTCGCCGGATGGGCATTGGGTGGCCTATGACTCCAACGAATCGGGCAAGGATGAGACTTATGCTGTGGCCTTCCCCAATGCGACGGCGCGGTTCCAGATTTCTACTGCCGGAGGAAGCAACGTGCAGTGGCGGGCCGACGGTAAAGAGTTGTACTACACCGACGCCGACAACAAAATCATGGCCGTAGATATCATTGAGCACGGCGACAGCCTGCAGGTGGGAACGCCACACGCGCTGTGGCAACCCCGGCTGCAGCCCGTGGTGAGTCCTCCTTACGCCGCCACTGCAGACGGCAAGAAGTTCCTGGCCAACGAACTACCCTTGCAGAGCACTTCGCACCTGACCGTGATTTTGAATTGGGACGCGGAGTTGAAAAAGTAGCTGGCGGCTTTCAGCTCTCAGCTTTCAGCGTAAGCAAATTCGCAGTCGGGGGAACGACGATGATCCGCGCGAGTTTTTGTTCCTGGGTTTAGCTGAAAGCTGACGGCTGAGAGCTGATAGCAGCATTTTACGCATTCGCTCCGCAGCACTTCTTGTACTTCTTTCCTGACCCGCAAGGGCAAGGATCATTGCGGCCGACTTTCGCTGCGCCTCGAACAACTTGTTGGACGGGCTGGCGCTCTCCGGCTCCGGCCATGCGGGCTTGATCGAGTTCGCGGCGCTTCCGGCGCTGGAAGGCCTCTTCGAGATCGTCCATCGATGTTTGAACCTGCGGCGGACGCTTGCCATTCCCATCGGTTCCACCGCCGGCGTGCGGCGCAGGGACGCCTGAGACACCCCCGTTGTCTTGACCCTCCGGGCCTCCGCCGCCGGGAGCGACTCCGGTCTCACCTCGACTGATGATTTGCATCAGGTAGAGATAGCGGGTCGCGTCTTCCTGGAAGCGCAGCAACATGGCTTCGAACATGTCAAAAGATTCGCGTTTGTACTCGACCAGCGGATCTTTCTGCCCGTAACCGCGCAGACCGATTCCCTCTTTCAGATGGTCCATATTGAGCAAGTGGTCTTTCCACTGCTGGTCGAGGACGCTCAGCATGATCATGCGCTCGTGATAGCGCAGGGCGTCGGCGCCGATCAGTTTTTCTTTGGCGTCGTAACGCGCTTTGAGTTGGTCGAAGACTGCGTCGCCCAGTTCCTGCCGGTTCAGAGTTTCGGGCTTGAGGCCCTCGGCAAGAACGTCCACGCCGAAGCGGGTGAAGATGGCTTCCTTCAGGCCTTTGGTGTCCCAATCCGCAGGATGGGCCTTGATCGGGCAATGCTCTTCCAACAGCGTGCCCAGAATTCCAGCGACGTAATCCTCGAGGATCAGATCTTTCTGGTCCACGCCTTCGAGCAATTGGCGACGCAGGCCGTACACGGCCTCGCGCTGCTTATTCATCACGTCGTCGTATTCGAGCAGATGTTTGCGAGCCTCGAAGTGCTGACCTTCGACCTGCTGCTGCGCCTTTTCAATTCGCCGGCTGATCATGCGCGATTCAATCGGAACGCCCTCTTCCATCCCCAGCCGCTGGAGCAGGGTTGAGACCCACTCCTTGGCGAAGATGCGCATCAGGTCATCTTCGAGCGAGAGATAGAAGCGGGAAGCACCGGGATCGCCCTGACGGCCGGCACGACCGCGAAGCTGGTTATCAATGCGGCGGGCTTCGTGGCGCTCCGTGCCCAGAATAAACAGGCCCCCGGCAGCCGTGACCTCATCGTGCTCTTTGTCAGTCTGCTGCTTGTGGCGTGCGAGGGCTTCGTTCCACTGGTCGGTGGGGACTGCATACTCGTTGCCGGCGTAATACCAGACCGTGCTCTTGGATTCGTCCACTTCAATTTCGATTTTTCCTTGCGCGGCGCGGAGTTGCTGGGCGATGCCCTTCTTCACACACTCCTGCTTGGCCATGAATTCGGCGTTACCGCCAAGCAAAATGTCCGTTCCGCGGCCGGCCATATTGGTCGCGATCGTGACCATGCCTTTGCGGCCTGCCTGGGCAACGATTTCGGCTTCCTTCTCGTGAAACTTGGCGTTGAGCACCACGTGCTTGATGCCTTTTTTCTTCAGCAAATCAGACAGGCGTTCGGATTTTTCGATTGAGGTCGTTCCCACCAGCACCGGCTGTCCGGAGTCGTGCAGCTTTTGAATCTCGTCTGCCGATGCCAGGTATTTTTCTTTCTCGGTGCGGTAAACCAGGTCTGGATTCTCGATTCGCAACATCTGCTTGTTAGTGGGGATGACGATCACATCGAGCTTGTAGATCTTGCCGAACTCGGTCGCTTCGGTATCCGCGGTACCGGTCATGCCAGCCAGCTTTTTGTACATGCGGAAATAATTCTGGAAAGTGATCGTCGCCAGCGTCTGATTCTCGCGCTCGATCTTGACTCCCTCTTTAGCCTCGACCGCCTGGTGCAGACCGTCGGACCAGCGGCGGCCGGGCATCATGCGTCCGGTGAATTCGTCCACAATAATGACTTCGCCGTCTTTGACTACGTAGTCCACATCGCGGCGATAAATGGCATGCGCCTTGACCGCAGTCTCCACGTGATGCTTGAGGTCCCAGTTTTCCGGGTCGGCAATGTTGCCAATCCCTAGAAGCCCCTCGACTTTTTCCCAGCCTTCGTCAGTGACCGTGGCGTTGCGATGTTTTTCGTCCACCACGTAGTCGCCGGTCATCACCTCGGGTTCGCCGGGAGCACCGGGGATCGACTCGCCCTTTTCAAGCTTGGGGATGATGCGATTCACGCGCGCGTATTTGTCAGTGGATTCTTCGCTGGCGCCGGAAATGATCAGTGGGGTGCGGGCTTCGTCAATCAGGATGGAATCCACTTCGTCCACAATGGCGAAGTTGTGCCCGCGCTGCACGCAGTCTTTGATATCGAACTTCATGTTGTCGCGCAGGTAGTCGAAGCCGAATTCATTATTGGTACCGTAGGTGACGTCGGCGGCGTAAGCTTCGCGGCGCTCGCGGTCATCGAGGTCGTGGACGATGACGCCGACGGTCAGACCGAGAAAGCGGTAGAGCTGGCCCATCCATTCCGAATCGCGCTTAGCCAGATAATCGTTGACCGTGACCACGTGCACGCCGCGCCCGGCAAGGGCGTTCAAGTAAACCGGCAGCGTCGCCACTAGTGTTTTGCCTTCGCCGGTCTTCATTTCGGAAATCGTGCCGTTGTGCAGGACCATGCCGCCGATCAACTGCACGTCAAAATGCCGCATGTTGAGAACGCGGCGTCCGGCCTCGCGCACTACGGCGAAGGCCTCTTCAAGAATTTCGTCGAGGACTTCTTTGGTAACGCGCAGGCGTTCGTCTTCAAGCTGCCGGACGCGGTCGGGGTCGGGTTCCTGTTCTTCAGGAATTCGCGCCACCCGGTCCTGTATGCGTTTGCGGAATTCTTCGGTTTTCGCCCGCAGTTGTTCGTCCGAGAGCTTCTGCATCTCGGGTTCGAGCGCGTTGATCGCCAAAACGCGGGGCATCAGGCGCTTAACTTCGCGCTCGTTCTTGGTCCCAAAAACCTTGCCGAGCAAAACATTAATCAATTCGGATTTCCTTCAGCGGGCACACTTTACCCTTTTAGAAGCCTAGCATATTAGATGCGGAAGAGAGGGTTAGGTCGCTGATGACACGGTTACCGCTGAAGGCGTGGGCAAATGCAATTGGCTCTTGCCCTGCTGCGGTCGCGCGGGCGAGGGCCCCGTTCGACTCCGCTCAGGGCAGGTCCGCGCCCCGCGGATAATTTTCAGGTATATTTCCCTCAACTGATGTCCACCTTCTACGACCGCTTCGTCGAATGTGCCGAGCGCTGGCCCCAGAACATCGCTGTTGAAATTCAACTGGCGGATGGCATTGAGGGCCATACGTACGCCGAACTGCGCCGCATGGCGGAGTCCATCGCAGCCTGGCTCGTCCGCCGAGGAGTCCAACCGGGCGCACGAGTTGCGATTCTGGCGGGCAATCATCCCCGCTGGGTTGCGGCGTATCTGGGGATTATCGCTGCGGGTGGCGCGGCGGTGCCGCTGGACACGGCGTATCACTCTGACCAAGTCGCCAAGCTCCTGCGCGACAGCGGGGCTTCCCTGATTTTCTGTGATTCGAAACATCTGCCCGTCGTTCAGGAGGCAGTCGCAGGGTCGGACATTGCCGTGGTCCTGACGGAATCTGGGATTCCGCCAGAGGGAGATGTCTCCACACAGGCAGTGGCGGACTTCGACGGCATCTTTGCGGAAGCGCCCGGAACCTTCCACCCTGTGCCTCGTCAGCCGGACGATCTTGCGTCCCTGCTGTATACCTCGGGCACGACGGCCGATCCCAAAGGCGTGATGCTCACCCACGCCAACCTTCTGGGCGAAGCGGAAGCGGTATTTGCATGGGCTCACATTGGTCCGGCGGACGCCGTCCTTGGCGTGCTGCCGTTGTTCCATGTGCTCTCGCAGATGGCCAACCTTCTGTTGCCCCTGGTTGCCGGCACGCGTGTGGTTTACCTTTCGACGCTGAATACCACCGAACTGCTGAGAGCTTTGCGCGAGCGCGATATCACGGCGTTTGCGGTGGTGCCGCAATTTTTTTATCTGATCCATGACCGCATTTTCAAAGAAGTCCAGCAGAAAGGGAGAATTACGCGGTTCGCCTTTGGCGGGATGCGGAAGATTACAGTTCTGGGGCGCGCAATCGGACTCAATCCAGGACGGGTTTTGTTTCGCACGATTCACGATCTATTCGGCAAGCGCATGCGGCTGCTGGTGACCGGAGGCTCTCGGTTTGATCCCAAGATTGCGCGAGATTTTTACTCACTGGGAATCGACGTGCTGCAGGCCTACGGGCTGACGGAAACCTGCGGCGGAGCGTTCGTCAATCCGCCGGGCAAGAACGTCATCGGATCCGTGGGCCAACCGCTGAAGAGCGTTGAGGCGAAGATTGTCGATTCCCGAGCTTCGGACGACGGCTCGCCCGCGAGCGGCGAAATTATCATGCGCGGGCCGATTGTGATGAAGGGATACTGGAACCGGCCTGACGCCACGGCGGAGGTACTGAGAGACGGCTGGCTTTACACCGGAGACCTCGGCTACATCGACCCACGCGGAAATCTGTTCATTACCGGGCGCAAGAAAGAAGTCATCATTCTTGCCAATGGGAAAAATATTTATCCCGAGGAGATTGAATCACATTATCTTCAGTCGCCATTCATCAAGGAAATTTGCGTGATGGGGATGGAGGGCACGGCGGGCTCGGAAAAGCTGTACGCGGTAATTGTGCCGAACTTCGAAGTCTTGCGTCAGCGCAAAGTTGTGAATGCTAAAGAAGTGATTCGATTTGATGTCGAAGGGCTGTCGGCGAAGCTGGCGTCCACCAAGCGAATCAGCGGCTACGAAATCTGGCGGGAGGACCTGCCGCGAACCACCACTCGCAAGCTGAAGCGGTTTGAAATTGAAAAGCGCGTGCGCGCGGGAAAACACGATGACACCGGGGCAGAGTTGGCAACCGCTAGACCTTTAACGCCGGAAGAGACTGCATGGCTGGAACAGGCCAGCGTTCAACGCGCATTGAAGGTCATCCGCGAGTTTTCACCCAACCCGCCCGAGGTCATTCGGCCGGGAGACAATCTTGAACTCGATCTGGGGCTTGATTCCATGCGGCGGGTCGAACTTCTGGTCGCGGTAGAGCAGGAACTGGGAGGCGACGTTGAAGAGTCGCAGCTGGCGGGTATCTACACGGTGCGCGAGTTGCTTGATGCGGTGATGGAGAGCGCGGCTTCCGGCAAGACTGTTTCCAAGCAGCAGTTTGCCGGCTGGAGCGAACTGCTGCGGGAAGATCCTACAGACCCAGCGGTGCTGGCCATCATCAAGCCTCGGTTTTTTACCGACCGCGCGGTTTATCTGCTCACTCGCCTGATCCGGCTGGTCTGGCGTATTCGGTCCCGCATCGAGGTCGAAGGTGTGGAAAACATTCCGCAGCCGGGCGGGTATCTTCTTTGCTCGAACCATCAGAGCTTTATGGACCCGGTGATCCTGCTGGCTGTGCTTCCGCTGCGTCAGATATTGCGCATGTTTGCCGTGGGCACCAGCGAAATCTTTGGCTCGGGGATCATGCGACGAGTGGCCCGGATCATGCGCACGGTGGTGGTTGATCCTGACGCTAACCTTGTCCCCGCCATGCGCGCTGGGGCGTTTGGTCTCCGACACGGTTTGGGGCTGGTCTTGTATCCGGAGGGCGAGCGCAGCATTGACGGCACGCCGAAAATTTTCAAGAAGGGCGCCGCGATTCTTTCCATTCATCTTCAAGTGCCGATTGTTCCGATCGCGGTTGACGGAATCTACGACGCCTGGCCGCGCGGCAAGTCGTTCCAGAAATTCGCGCCAATTAAGATCAAGATTGGCGCGCCGATGATGCCGCCGCCGGAAGCGGAGGCGTCTGAGGAGGCGTATGCGAAGTTTACGGCGGAGTTGAAGGCGCGGGTAGTGGAGATGTGGGAAGGACTACGGAAATAAAACAAGTCTGGTTTAGCTGAGAGCTGACGGCGGACGACGGACAGCTACTTCGCGCGCGGATGCGTCTGATCGTACACGCTCAGCAGATGTTTCATCGAGAGCTGGGTATAGCGCTGCGTCGTCGAGAGGCGCTCGTGGCCAAGCATTTCCTGGATAGCGCGCAGGTCGGCGCCCTCTTCGAGCATGTGGGTGCCGAAGGCGTGGCGTAGTGTATGCGGGTGGACATCGGGGGAAAGACCCTTGGCAACGGCGATCTTTTTTATGATCCGACCGACGCTGCGCGTGGTGAGGCGTCCGCCGCGCTGGTTGATTAGGAGCGCAGGAGTGCTCTTGCGGGATTCAGAGAGCGTCAGTTGCCGCGCCGGCAGATAGGCCGCGAGTGCAGATGTCACCGGGTCACCAAACGGCACGTAGCGCTCTTTTTTCCCTTTGCCACGAATCAGAATGGCCTCGGAGCTTACGCGAACGTCGTCCAGGTTGATCCCGACCAGCTCCGAGTTCCGTATGCCGCACCCGTAGAGCAGTTCGAGCATCAAGCGGTCGCGCTCGGGGAAAGATGCGATTTCGGGCATCGCGCCATCGAGCACGGAATTCATCTCTTCCATGGTCGGCACGCGCGGCAGTTTCTTCGCCAGCTTGGGCGTCGAGACTAGCGCGGCGGGATTCTGCTCAACCACTTCCTCCTGCGCCAGCCAACGATAAAGCGAGCGTACCGCGGCCAGCGAACGCGCGACGGAAGTCTTGCCCAGTCCTTTTTCGTAGAGATGCGAAAGGAATCCGCGGATGGTGACGTGGTCAATCTCGCGCCATTTCCGCGAGCCGACGTAGGCAGAAAAGGTTGCCAAGTCACCGAAGTACGCCTTGAGGGTGTGCGGAGAGACGTTGCGCTCGCGCAGGGATGCCAGAAATCTAACGACTGCAGTCCGAGGGTCGGTTTTGGCTGTTTTTGGCACTCCCATTCAATTCTCGCGTGTCATACCAGTTGAAAAAGGTCAAACACCAAAGAAGCAATGCCGATCAACAAGTCAGAACCATGACATGCCAAGAGGCCACATAGGCCAGCCATCTAGGTGCACGTGCTTTCGATAAGCTCGAGGAACGTTAAACCACATCGAGCTCGGGAATGAGATTCCCTCTCTATAGGATTTGTCTCCGGCTCGCTCTAGTTCCAGGAGTAGGTGGAACGAGAACGCGCCCGCACCGCCAAGAAGCAAGAGACCGGCGACAAGAAAAGGGGCCCGCCTCAAGACATAAACTGTCGCTTGCCAATCCTGTGCCATTTCATCTTGCCTTCGCCCGCGGATGATGTTTCGCATAAACGCTCTTCAAGCGATCCAGCGCGACGTGGGTATAAATCTGCGTGGTCGAAATGTCGGAATGACCGAGGATGGTCTGCACCGTGCGCAAGTCGGCGCCGTTTTCTACCATGTGGGTGGCGCAACTGTGGCGCAGCATG
>Ga0066789_10000458_pt1 | contig 16191 bp, 13 predicted proteins | sample OrgsoiDNA2013049_FD_70960 | JGI IMG/M metagenome (GOLD analysis project Ga0066789, IMG submission 70960) | Permafrost soil microbial communities from the Arctic, to analyse light accelerated degradation of dissolved organic matter (DOM) -... | ecosystem: Environmental > Terrestrial > Soil >...
CGTCTTGATCGTCGACGACGTGTTGGCGACCGGGGGCACCGCGGCGGCCGCGCTGGCGTTGGTCGAGCAAGCCGGTGCCACGGCGGCTGGCCTGTCGTTTCTGATCGAGCTCACCGCCCTCGGTGGCCGGTCGGTACTCACCAACGGCGGGTCGGCGGCTGGCGGGGTCGGGTTCCCGCAGGTTGCCAGCGACGACGTCCGCGCCCTCTTCGTTGTGTAACGGCGCGTCTGCGGCACCCGGCAGCGCGCGTTGTGATCGGTAGACTGGCAGTTATCCCACCGGTCAGCGCAGCGAGAGGCCGCAGGTGCCAAGCAGAGGCGTCCCCGATGGCGTTGTCGACGCCGCGGTGGAGGCTGTGCCTGAGGCTGTTTCGACAGTAGAGACTGACCCGACCGTAGTCGTTGACGGCCTGGAAGTGTCCCCGCCGGAGATCGCCGAGACCGACACCGAGGCCGTCGCCGCTGACGGCGACCAGGCTGAGGCTGAGGCCTCCGAGGCCGAGGCCGACACGGCTGAAGCGGACGGCGATTCGCTCCCGTCATCGAGCCGCCGGGTGCGCAACCGGCTGGTGCGCCTCGCCACTCCCCGCACCTCGACCGGTGTTTCGCCGGTCCTCGAACCACTGATTCGATCGATCCGGGTCACCCACCCGAAGGCCGATGTCCGCGCGATCCAACGCGCGTACGAAGTGGCCGAGCATCATCACCGGCTCCAGTTCCGCAAGAGCGGCGACCCCTACATCACCCACCCGCTGGCCGTCGCGACCATCCTGGCCGAGCTCGGCATGACGCCGCCGACGGTGGTGGCGGCACTCTTGCACGACACCATCGAAGACACCGAGTACACCCTCGAGACCCTGCGCACCGACTTCGGCGATGAGGTCGCCGCCCTGGTAGACGGCGTGACCAAGCTCGACAAGGTCAAGTACGGCGATGCGGCGACCGCCGAAACGGTGCGCAAGATGGTGGTCGCGATGGCCCGCGACCCGAGGGTGCTCGTGCTCAAGCTGGCCGACCGGCTGCACAACATGCGCACGCTTCGGTATCTGCCCGTTGAAAAACAAGAACGCAAGGCCCGCGAGACGCTCGAGATCTACGCACCACTCGCGCACCGGCTCGGCATGAACACGTTGAAGTGGGAGCTCGAAGATCTCTCGTTTTCGAACTTGTTTCCGAAGCGGTACGACGAAGTCGTGCGACTCGTCACCGATCGCGCACCGAGTCGCGACACGTATCTCGCGGCCGTGATCGATCAGGTCAACGCGCAACTGCGCGGGGCGAAGATCAAGGCTGCGGTCAGCGGCCGGCCTAAGCACTACTACTCCATCTACCAGAAGATGATCGTGCGCGGCCGCGATCTCAACGACATCTACGACCTGCTCGGCGTGCGTGTGCTGGTCGACTCGGTGCGCGATTGCTATGCCGCTCTCGGCATCATTCACGCCACCTGGAATCCGGTGCCTGGTCGGTTCAAAGACTTCATCGCGATGCCGAAGTTCAACCTCTACCAGTCGTTGCACACGACCGTGATCGGGCCCGAGGGCAAGCCGGTCGAACTCCAGATCCGTACGCACGCGATGCACCGGCGCGCTGAATACGGCATCGCGGCCCACTGGAAATACAAGGAAACTTCCACCGGCGGCAACGAAGGGTCGACCGGCAACGACATGGCGTGGCTGCGCCAGTTGCTCGATTGGCAGAAGGAAGCAGCCGACCCGGGGGAGTTTCTCGAGTCGCTTCGGTTCGATATCCAGGGCGCGGAGATTTACGTGTTCACGCCGAAGGGCGATGTGCTCGCGTTGCCGCAAGGCTCGGGGCCGGTTGACTTCGCCTACGCCGTGCACACCGAGGTCGGTCACCGATGTATCGGCGCCCGTGTCAACGGGCGGTTGGTGCCGCTCGACAGCACGCTCGACAATGGCGACGCCGTCGAGATCTTCACCTCGAAGGCACAGAACGCCTCACCCAGCCGCGACTGGCTGCAGTTCGTCAAGAGCCCCCGCGCGCGCACCAAGATCAGGCAGTGGTTTGCCAAGGAGCGACGCGAAGACGCGGTTGAAGACGGCAAGCACGCCATTGCGGCGGCAATGCGCAAGCAGGGGCTGCCGTTGCAACGGCTGCTCTCCGACGATGCGCTCGGCACGTTGGCGCGCGAGATGCACTACGCCGACGTCTCCGGTTTGTACGCCGGCGTAGGTGAGGGTCACGTCACCGCACAGGCCGTCGTTGCCCGGCTGCTGCAAGCCCGCGGTGGCGACGAAGGCGCGGTCGAAGACCTCTCCGAAACGATCAATCCGGACGGCGCAGGGCCCCGCCGTCCGCTTCGATCTGCTGGCGACCCCGGCGTCGTGGTCAAGGGCGCGTCCGATGTGTGGGTCAAGGTGGCCCGGTGCTGCACGCCGGTGCCCGGCGATGTGATCAAGGGGTTCGTCACGCGGGGCAATGGCGTGTCGGTGCACCGCGTCGACTGCGACAACATGATGAAGCTCACGGCCGACGAGCCCGACCGCATCGTCGAAGTCGAATGGGCGCCCGGCGCTGCTTCGGTCTTCCTGGTGGTCGTGCAAGTCGAGGCTCTCGACCGCAGTCGGCTGCTCGCCGATCTGACTCAAGTGTTGTCTGACCAGCACGTCAACATCCTGGCTGCCTCGGTCACCACCACACGCGACCGCGTCGCCGTGAACCGCTTCACCTTCGAGATGGGCGACCCGAAGCACCTCGGCCACGTGCTGAAGGCAGTGAAAGCCGTCGACGGCGTGTACGACGCCTATCGGGTGACCAGCACCGCCCGTTCCTGACGGGTCAGGTGAGTCAGGCCAGCGCAGCCCTATCTACTTTGATGCGCTGGCAGCCGGTGAAACGGTCGGGGTGCTCGAGGGAGTCAGTGACGGCGTAGCTGCCGGCGTACTGGCCGCGCCCGCGGGTGCCGAGGCGCCCGGTGACGCAGACGGTGTCGACGTGGCAATCAGGTCGACGACGAAGATCAGTTCTTCGTTCGGCTTGATCGATCCCTGACCCGTCGTTCCGTAGCCGTCGGCGGGGGTGACGATGATCTCGCGGCGGCCACCAACCTTCATTGGGGCGATGCCGGAGGCGGTATCGCCGCCGATCCCCTTGGTGAAGCCGGGGACGACCTGATCGAGAGAGAAGTTGGCCATCTGGTCGTGTGCCCATGACGAGTCGAACTCGGTGCAGTCGACATAGTTCACGCCCAGGTAGTTGACCGTGACGCTGTCGTGCGGGCCAGCAGCAGCGCCACCACCGACGACGATGTCCTTCACCGTGGTCTTTGTCGGCACCGCGCCAGCCGGGACGGTGATCGTCGGCTCGGTCTTCAGCTGCGCGTCGACACCGGCGGGGAGCACCGGGAAGTTCGCGATCGGCGTGGCCACGACGCTCAGCTTGGTCGTGCAGCCGGCGGCGCTGGTCGGCACGGGCGGTACAGCTGAGGCCGACGTACTACTCACTGGTGATGACGCACTCGTCGCCTTCTTGTTCTTACTGGGCAGGGTGATGGCCAGCACGACGGCGACGATCACGATGACCGCGCCAAACGAGAGCCCCATGGCGGTACGCCGGCGAGCCCTGGCGCGGGCTTGCGCCTTGGCGACCATGCGGCGTTGATACCGCTCACGGGCTACTTGACGCTTCCGGTCCTTGCCGGCCACGCGGCCTCCTCAGGCAATTGTTCTGGTCGTGCCGCATTCGAGCGCGCCGACAGTCTAGGGGGGCCGATAAGCTCGGCCAGCACCGCGACGCCGTGAGGTGCTCGCGTCGCGCTCGCAGGTGCGAGCGTCGCCGCGTTGCGGCGCCATGACACTCGGCGCCTGCGGGCACCATGACCGTCGCCGCTTGCCGGTGCCGTGAGAGAGGACGATCGTGCTCGTCGTCGGGTTCCCGACTGGCCTCTTCGCCGCGAACTGTTACATCGTCGCGCCGGGCGCCGGCGAGCGATGCGTGATCATCGATCCCGGCCAAGATGTCGTGACGCCGCTCGCCGAGGTGCTCCGCGAGCACCGCCTCAAGCCCAGTGCCGTGCTGGTGACGCACGGCCACATCGACCACATGTGGTCGGTCGTCCCGGTCTGTGGCGAGCACGAGATCGCCGCGTACGTGCACCCGGCTGACCGTGACCGGTTGGGCGATCCGACTCGCACGTTGAGCGCTGACCTGGTGGCAGCACTCGGCGTGGCTGGTGTCACGTTCGGCGAGCCGGCCGACGTCCGCGACCTGCCTGACGGCGGTGCGCTCGACCTCGCCGGGCTCGCTCTGACCGCCACGCACGCGCCCGGCCACACGGCCGGTTCGGTCGTCTTCCGCAGCGATGCCGGCGGTCCCGACGGCGAACCGGTGGCCTTCACCGGCGATGTGCTCTTCGCCGGCTCGATCGGCCGCAGCGACCAAATCGGCGGCGACTCCGATGCGATGCAGCAGAGCCTATCCCGGTTGCTGGCGTGGCCGGACGAGACGCTGGTATTTCCCGGCCACGGCGGCAGCACCTCGATCGGCCGCGAGCGCCGATCGAACCCGTTCCTGCGCGATCTCGAGCCGGCCAGGCAGGGCAGCGCGTGAGCACGGTCGACGCGCCCAAAGGCGTGATGGAGTACCTGCCCCCCGGCTCGGCCGCCTTTCTCGCCGTCCGCGATGGCCTGGTCGCCCCCGCGATTGCCGCCGGTTACGGCTACGCCGAGCTCGCCACGTTCGAGCACACCGAGCTGTTTGTGCGCGGTGTGGGCGAGTCGACCGACGTCGTCAGCAAGGAGATGTACACCTTCGACGACCGGGGTGGCCGGTCGTTGTCGCTGCGGCCCGAAGGCACCGCTGGCGTCATGCGAGCGGTGATCGAGCACGGGCTCGACAAGGGCGCACTTCCGGTCAAGCTCTGGTACGCGGGTGCGTTCTTCCGTGCCGAGCGCCCGCAGCTCGGTCGCTACCGCCAGTTCTTCCAGGTCGGTATCGAAGCGATTGGCGTCGACGACCCGGCCCTTGACGCGGAGGTCATCGCGATCGGCGACGACGGCTTTCGTTCCCTCGGCCTGACCGAGTTCGCCCTCGAGTTGACCTCGCTGGGCGACGCCGTCTGCCGACCGGCCTACCGCGAACGACTCGTCGAGTTCCTGCAGGGCCTCGACCTTGACGAGGCGACGCGGGCGCGAGCTGCGGTCAATCCGCTGCGGGTGCTCGACGACAAGCGGGCCGACGTGCGCAAACAACTCGTTGACGCTCCGCTGATGGCCGACCACCTGTGCGACGCGTGTTCAGCACACTTCGCCGCGCTGCGTGCCTATCTCGATGCCTTACGCGTGCGCTACACGCTCAACCCGCGCATGGTGCGCGGCCTCGACTACTACACAAAGACGACGTTCGAGTTCGTGCACCACGGCCTTGGTGCGCAGTCGGGCATCGGCGGCGGCGGCCGCTACGACGGGCTCATGGCCGAGCTCGGCGGTCAGCAGCTTTCGGGCATCGGCTTCGGCCTCGGCATCGACCGCGCGGTGCTCGCCTGTCGAGTCGAAGGCCTGGCCATCGGCGACCAGCCATTGGTTTCGGTGTTCTTCGTGCCGCTCGGTGATGCTGCCCGCGTGCACAGCGTCGCGACCGTCGGCGAACTACGACGAGCCGGCGTGCACGCCGACCTCGCCTACGGCGAGCGCGGGCTCAAAGGCGCGATGAAAGCCGCCGATCGTTCGGGCGCCCGATACGCCGTGGTGGTCGGCGATCGCGATCTCGACGCCGGAGTCGCGCAGGTCAAAGACCTCAGCACCGGCGACCAGACGGCAGTCGCGCTGGCCGATTTGGTGACGATGTTGAAGGAGCAGCTCCCGTGATCCGCACCCGCGAGGCCGGTACGTTGCGTCGATCCGACGCCGGCGCCACGGTGACACTGGCCGGCTGGGTGCATCGACGCCGCGATCTCGGTGGCGTCGCCTTCATCGACTTGCGCGACGCATCGGGGCTGGCCCAGGTGGTGTTCCGCGAGGGTGCGGTGGCCGAAGCGGCCCAACGGCTGCGGTCGGAATTCTGCGTGCGGGTGGTCGGCGAGGTGCGTGAGCGGCCGGCCGGCAACAACAACGCCGAACTGCCGACCGGCGAGATCGAGGTGGTCGCCACCGAGCTCGAAGTCTTGTCCGAGGCCGCGGCGTTGCCCTTCCCGATCGTGGGCACGGCCGACATCAACGAAGAGGCGCGGTTGAAGTACCGCTACCTCGATCTGCGGCGCGAAGGTCCGGCCCGGGCGCTGCGGGTGCGGTCGGAGGCGAACCGGGTGGCCCGCGAGGTGATGGCGCGACACCGGTTCGTTGAAGTCGAGACGCCCAACCTCACCCGCTCGACGCCCGAGGGCGCGCGCGACTTCTTGGTGCCGGTACGGTTGCAGCCGGGCCATTGGTACGCGTTGCCGCAGTCACCCCAGCTGTTCAAGCAGCTGCTCATGGTGGCCGGCATGGAGCGGTACTTCCAGATCGCGCGGTGCTTTCGCGACGAAGACTTTCGCGCCGACCGCCAGCCCGAGTTCACCCAGCTCGACATCGAGATGAGCTTCATCGACCAAGACGACATCATCGCGCTCGGCGAAGACATCGTCGCCGCCCTGTGGCGCGAGATCTTGGGCTACGAAGTGCCGTTGCCGATCGAGCGCATGACCTACTCCGACGCGATGACGCGGTACGGCTCCGACAAGCCCGACCGCCGCTTCGGCCACGAACTGGTCGACTGCACCACCTATTTCGCCGACACCGCGTTCCGGGTCTTTCAAGCGCCGCACGTCGGCGCGGTCGTGATGCCGGGCGGCGGTACGCAGACCCGCAAAGAGCTCGACGCGTGGACCGACTGGGCCAAGTCGCGCGGCGCCCGCGGGCTGGCGTACGTGCTCGTCGGCGATGACGGCTCGCTGGGTGGTCCGGTCGCCAAGAACTTGTCGGACGCCGAGTTGTCGGGGCTCGTTGACCACGTGGGCGCCTCACCGGGCGATGCGATCTTCTTCGCCGCCGGTGAGCGCACCCCATCGCTCGAATTGCTCGGGGCGGCCCGACTCGAGATCGCTCGACGCTGCGAGCTGATTGACGCGTCGAAGTGGGAGTTTTTGTGGGTGGTCGACGCGCCGATGTTCGAGCCGACCGACGGCGGCGGCTGGACCGCCGTCCACCACCCCTTCACTTCGCCGAAGCCCGAGTTCGCTGATTCGTTCCACACCGACCCCGGTGCCGCCATCGCCTACGCCTACGACATCGTGCTGAACGGCAGCGAGATCGGCGGCGGCTCGATCCGTATCCACCGCGGCGAGATGCAGCAGCGGGTATTCGACGTGATCGGCTTGACGCCGGAAGAAGCGGAGTCGAAGTTCGGCTTCCTGCTCGAGGCCTTCACCTTCGGGCCGCCGCCGCACGGCGGCATCGCGCTCGGGTGGGACCGCGTGCTCACGATGCTTACGGGCACCGAGTCGATCCGCGAGGTGATCGCGTTCCCGAAGACGGCGTCGGGTGGCGACCCGCTCACCGGCGCACCCACTCCCATCACGCCGCAACAGCGCAAAGAAGCCGGCGTCGACGCCGTGGTGAAGGCTCGCGTCGAGCCATAGGGTCGGCGATGTGACGCTGTTCGATGACGCGACCGCCCGCGCGCAACGCGCGGTGGCACCACTCGCCGTCCGCATGCGGCCGCGCACTCTCGACGAGGTGGTCGGGCAGCAACACCTTCGCGGGCCGGGCACGCCGCTGCGCCGGATGGTCGACAATCCCGATGCGGGTGGCAGTTCGGTGTTCCTGTGGGGTCCGCCCGGGACCGGCAAGACCACGCTCGCGCATGTGGTCAGCCAGGCGACGTCGCGCCGATTCGTCGAGCTGTCGGCGGTCAGCGCAGGCGTCAAAGACGTGCGTGAGGTGCTCGAAGAGGCCCGGCGCCAGCTCGGCATGAATGGCACGCAGACCGTGCTGTTCATCGACGAGGTGCACCGGTTTTCGAAGACGCAGCAAGACGCCCTGTTGCCAGCGGTTGAGAATCGCCTGGTCACGCTGATCGCCGCGACCACGGAGAATCCGTTCTTCTCGGTGATCTCGCCGCTGCTCTCGCGATCACTGCTGCTCACATTGCAGCCACTGACTGACGACGACATTCGCGAGGTTGTCGACCGCGCGCTGATCGACGAGCGCGGCCTCGCCGACGGCTACCAGCTCGAGCCCGACGCTCTCGACCAGATCGTGCGCATGTCTGGGGGAGACGCCCGGCGGGCACTGACTTACCTTGAGGCCGCGGCCGAGGGAACCGCAGCCGATCACCTCGTCACCGTCGACGTGCTGGCGACCGCCGTCGACCGGGCCGCGGTCAGATACGACCGCGACGGCGATCAGCACTACGACGTGGCCAGCGCGTTCATCAAGTCGATCCGCGGCAGCGATGTCGATGCCGGGTTGCACTACTTGGCGCGCATGATCGAGGCCGGCGAAGATCCGAGGTTCATCGCCCGCCGACTGGTGATCTTGGCTAGTGAAGACATCGGCCTGGCCGATCCGACCGCACTGACCACGGCAGTCGCGGCCCATCAGGCGGTCGCGTTCATCGGCTTTCCCGAGGCGTCGCTCACGCTCGCGCAAGCCGTCATTGCGCTGGCCACCGCGCCGAAGTCGAACGCGGTCATGGTCGCCATCAGTGCGGCCCAAGCCGATGTGCGGCGCGGTTTGGTGGGCTCGGTGCCGGCCCATCTGCGTGACTCGCACTATCCGGGCGCGGCGAAGCTCGACCACGGCACCGGCTACCGGTACCCGCACGACGAGCCAGCGGGGTTAGTCGCGCAGCGATACGCCCCAGAGTCGGTTGCCGGCCGCGAGTACTACCAGCCGAGCGCGCACGGAGCGGAGCGGGCGACGGCCGACCGCGTCGCCCGCATTCGGGCGGCGCTGCGCGGCGAGTCAGCGCCTGGCGACGGCTGAGTCGGGACCAGGCGTGCGGCAACCCGATATCCTCGCCGCAGGCACGTTCACGCGGCACGGCGAAGGAGTGAGCACCAGATGTCCCTGGGCAATGTCGCCGGGCTAATTGCGGCCATCGCGTTCGTGGTGTTGGTCGCGCTGCTCGCAGTTCCGCTGCTCAAGCTCGGCAAGGTGCTCGATGAAGCGCGTCGGATGGTCGGCACCGTGACCGACGAGACCGTTCCGCTGCTCAACGAAGTCACCACGACGGTCGGCCTGACCAACCAGCAGCTCGAGCGCGTCGACGCCATCACCACAAGCGTGCAGCAGGTCACCACCAACGTTTCTGCGCTGACCTCGCTGTTCGCGGCGACCCTGGGCAGCCCGGTGGTCAAGGTGGCCGCGTTCTCGTATGGGCTGCGGCGAGCGGTCGGCGACCGGCGCCGCGAAGAGGTGCAGAAGAAGGTGAAGGCTGATCTCAAAGCCGAACGAAAGCGCGGACGTCGCGGCGGACCGAATTCGGAAAGCGCGGGCGCATCGTCGAACGGTTCGGCGTCATGAAGCGGCTGTTCTACCTCGCGGTGGGCGCCGGAGTCGGCGTTGCCGCTGTTCGTCGGGTGAGCCGCACGGCACAAAAGCTGAAGCCGGCCAACCTGGCCGGCTCGGCTGGCGGCGTGGTGACCGGTATTGGTGGTTCGATCCGCAGCTTCATCGATGACGTCAAGATCGGGATGGCCGAACGCGAGATCGAACTCACCGATGCGCTCACGGCAGATGCGCCCCCACCGGCGAATAGCAACGGTCATGCGATTCGCGGCAGGTCGACGCAGTAGATGGAGTCTGCGGAAATCCGCCGCCGGTGGCTCGACTTCTTCGAGAAGCGTGGGCACACCGTCGTGCCGTCAGCGCCATTGCTCGCCGACGACCCAGAGCTGCTGTTCGTCGTAGCCGGCATGCAGCCGTTCAAGCCCTACTTTCGCGGTGATCTCGCGGCGCCCTGGCCGCGCGCGACTAGCGTGCAGAAAGTTGTGCGCACGCCCGACATCGACGAAGTCGGCAAGACCACACGGCACGCCACCTTCTTTCAAATGTGCGGCAACTTCTCGTTCGGCGACTACTTCAAAGAGCGCGCGATTCCGCTCGCGTGGGAGCTCTTGACGTCGTCGCTTGACAACGGCGGGTACGGATTCGATCCGAACTTGTTATGGGTCACGGTCTTTCACGACGACGATGAGGCGGCCGCAATCTGGCACGACGTCGTCGGTGTGCCGAACGAACGCATCCAGCGGCGGGGGATGGCCGACAACTTCTGGTCGATGGGTGTACCCGGCCCCTGCGGCCCGTGCAGCGAGATCTACTACGACCGCGGCGAGGGTTTCGGTGTCGGTGGTGGTCCGGTCGCGAACGAAGAGCGCTACCTCGAGGTCTGGAACCTCGTCTTCATGCAGTTCGAGCGCGGTGCCGGCGGCGACAAAGAGAGCTTCCCGATTCTTGGTGAGCTCCCGGCGAAGAACATCGACACCGGCATGGGCCTCGAACGCATGGCCGCGATCCTGCAAGGTGTCGACAACCTTTACGAGATCGACAGCACCCGCCCGATCCTCGATCGAGCCGCCGAGCTAAGCGGTCAACGCTACGGCGCCAACCACCAAAGCGACGTCCGGCTACGGGTTATTGCCGACCACTCACGGGCCGCGACGATGCTGATCAGCGACGGCGTCACACCCTCGAACGAAGAGGCTGGCTATGTGTTGCGGCGCATCCTGCGCCGCATCGTGCGCAACATGCGGCTGCTCGGTGCGCACGGTCCGACGATGCACGAGCTGATCGACACCACGATCACGGTGATGGCGCCGCAGTACCCCGAACTCGCGTTACACGCGGCCCGAATACACACGGTCGCCGACGGCGAAGAGACCTCGTTCTTTTCCACGTTGCAGGCCGGAACTACGAGATTCGAGGCAGCGGTCCACGAATCGACGGGAGGTCTGACACGGATATCTACCGCGTCTCCCGCTGTCACGGGCGAACAGGCGTTCGCGCTGCACGACACCTATGGCTTCCCGATCGACCTCACCCTTGAAATGGCCGCAGAACAAGGGCTTTCGGTAGATGAGGCCGGTTTTCGCCGCCTCATGCAAGAGCAACGGCAGCGTGCGAAAGACGACGCGAAGCGCAAGAAGACAGGTGCGGTCGACGTCTCGGCGTATCGCTCGGTGCTCGAACTGGTCGGCAAGCCGGTCGAGTTCACCGGGTACGACGAACAACGCAGCGAGGCGCAGGTGCGCGGCGTGCTCGTCGACGGCGAGTCGGTCTCGGCTGCCGCGGCCGGTCAACTGGTCGAGGTCGTCCTCGACCGCACCCCGTTCTATGCCGAGGGCGGCGGCCAACTCGCCGACGCGGGCGTGATCAGGCTCGCGAACGGCGCGGTTGTCGAAGTCGACGATGTGCAGCGGCCGTTGCCGGGCTTGATCGTGCATCGGGCCCGAGTGGTGTCGGGTGAGGTGGTGGTCGGCGATGGCGCGCATGCCGAGATCGACCTCGACCGGCGGCAGGCGATTTCGCGCGCGCACACGGCCACCCACATGGTGCACAAGGCTTTCCGTGAAGCACTTGGTGAATCGGCCACCCAGGCGGGTTCCGAGAACGCGCCGGGGCGTTTCCGATTCGACTTCGCGAACCCCTCCGCGGTGCCGGCGTCGGTGCTTGTCGATGTCGAGGCGCGCGTCAACGCCGTGCTGCTCGACGACCTGGCTGTCACTGCCGATGTCATGAGTCAGGCTGAGGCGGTCGCATCGGGCGCGATGGCACTGTTCGGTGAGAAGTACGGCGACCAGGTGCGGGTGGTGTCGGTCGGCGACTGGGCCCGCGAGTTGTGCGGCGGCACGCACGCCGGCCGCACCGGCCATCTCGGTGTGATCAAGTTGCTCGGTGAAGCGTCGATCGGCGCGGGCACGCGTCGCGTTGAAGCGCTCGTCGGCACCGATGCTTACCGCTTCCTCGCGCGGGAGGCGGTGCTGGTTTCCCAACTTGCCGAGCAGCTGAAAGCGCCGCGCGAAGAACTGGCCGACCGGGTCGAGAGTCTCGTCAGCCGGCTACGCGACGCAGAGAAAGAGTTGGAGAAGCTGCGCGGCGACCGCGTACTCGCCGCGGCTGGTTCGCTCGCCGATGCCGCGGTCGACATGGGCGGGGTGGCTGTTGTCGCCGCACACGTCGCCGACGGCATCGACGCCGACAACCTGCGCAAGCTGGTCATAGACGTGCGCGACCGGCTCGCCGCCGACCGGGCGGCTGCCGTTGTCGCGATCGGGGTGAGCGGTGGGCGTCCGTTGGTTGCCGCCGCCGTCGATGCGGCCGCGCGTGTGCGCGGCCTGAAGGCCGGTGAGCTCGTCGGCGTCGCCGCCAAGGCATTGGGTGGCGGCGGTGGTGGTCGCGATGACGTCGCGTCGGGCGGAGGGACGCGCGCCGACGCCGTCGACGACGCGCTGGCCGCCGTCCGGGCGCTTATCCAACGCGCCGTCGGCGCGTGAACGGCCGCGCGGTGGCGACCCCCGAGGTCGGCGATGGCACCCGGGCCGCGGTTCGGCCCGGAGTTCGCCCCGGAGTTCGGCCGGGAATTCGGCCGGGAATTCGGCCGGGAATTCGATTGGGCGTCGACGTCGGAACCGTGCGGGTCGGTGTCGCGGTCAGTGATTCAGGCGGGGTGTTGGCCGCACCCGTCGAGACGGTCCATCGCGGCGCCGCGGCGTCGCGTGCCGATCTGGCCCGACTGGCTGAATTGGTCACCGAGCGTGGCGCGATGGAGGTGATCGTCGGGCTGCCGCTGTCGTTGAGCGGCGCTGCGGGCCACGCGGCCCAAGCTGCCCTCGAATACGCTCGCGACCTCGCCGTCCTGGTCGCTCCGGTGCCGGTGCGGGTCGTTGATGAGCGTCTGTCGACCGTCGCCGCGCACGGTCAATTGCAGGCAGCCGGACGACGGTCGAGAGCCCGCCGTGAGATCGTCGACCAGGCGGCAGCGGTCATCATCTTGCAGGCCGCGCTCGATTCCGAGGCAGCGTCGGGTCGGCCGCCGGGAGAGGTCGTGTCGGCATCGTAATGGACCCGTTCGGCCTCGGCCTGCGGCCAGGCAATCCGAAAGCATCGGTGCACCGCAGGCTGCTGCAGGTGCCGTTGGCGGTTGCGGCATCGCTGCTCGTGGTCGTGGGAATTGTTTTTGGTGGCGTGCACTACGCCGGCAAGGTCTTCCATCCCAGTACGCCCAACGACTACGTCGGCGAGGGCTTCGGTTCGGTCCAGGTCGAGGTGCATCCCGGCGATTCGCTGTCGGCGATCGGCCAGACGTTGGTGACCGCCGGGGTAGTCAAGACCGTCACCGCGTTCAGTGATGCGGCAAACGACGTTGCGCAGGCTCGCGCGATTCAGCCCGGGCGGTACCAGTTGCGTACGCAGATGTCTGCCCTGAGTGCGGTGACGCTGCTCGTCACCCCGGGCTCGTTGATCGGCGGCCGGGTCACGATCCCCGAAGGCTTGCGCATCAGCCGGATCGAGCCGCTCATCGCCACCGCCGAAAGCACCATCAAGGTCGCTGACATCGAAGCAGCGCTCGGCCGCACCGGTGAGCTCGGCCTGCCGCCTTACGCGGCCGGGCAAGCCGAAGGTTTCCTCTACCCGGCCACCTACAACGTCGACAGCACCACCACCGCGACCGCCCTGCTCATCCAAATGGTGGCCCGCTTCCGCCAGGTGTCGACCTCGATCAACCTCGAACAGGGCGCAGCGCAGTTGCATCTCACGCCGTATCAGGTGGTGACGATCGCCAGCCTGATCGAGGCTGAGGTGAAGCGGCCCCAAGATTATTCGCAGGTCGCCGAAGTGATCATCAACCGCATGCACAAGGGCATGCGCCTCGAACTCGACTCGACCGTGAACTACGCGCTTGGCACGACAACGCCGTTCTTGAGCGCTGCCGAGTTGAAGACGGCCTCGCCCTACAACACCTACGTGCATCCGGGTTTGCCGCCGACGCCGATCGACTCGCCCGGCCAGGCCGCGCTCGTCGCCGCGCTGAACCCGGCGCAAGGCAACTTCCTGTATTTCGTCACGACCGACCCCACCACGGGCGACACCACCTTTACCGCATCGCTCAAAGAAGCCGTCGCACTCCGTGTGCTGGCGCAGAAGAATGCGGCCGCCATCGCCGCCGGGTCTGCGCCAGCCTCACCGACGACGTCGGCGACGACGAAATGACCGCGGGCGGCGCTGCCGGCGACCCACCTATCGCCCCCGGCCAGCGTCGCGCCGCCGTGCTCGGCGCCCCGGTCGCGCACTCGCTGTCGCCGGTGCTGCACAGCGAGGCGTATCGCATCCTCGGCCTCGCCTGGCGCTACGACGCCATCGAATCGAACGAAGCCTCGCTGCCCGGCGTGCTCGATCATCTCGATGAGTCGTTCGTCGGCGTTTCGTTGACGATGCCGCTGAAGCGAGCGGTGTTGCCGTTGCTCGACGACATGAGCGATCTCGTGCGCAACGTCGGCGCGGCGAACACGGTGATTTTCGAAGGCTTCGGCCCGTTCTTGCGGCGCCGGGGCGAGAACACCGATGTCTCCGGCATGGTGAACGCCGTCCGAGCGCGCCGGCCCGACGGCGTCCGCGACGTGGTTGTTCTTGGCGCTGGCGGCACCGCCTCGGCCGCGCTCGCGGCGGCTCAGCTGCTCGGCGCCACCCGCCTCACGGTCGTTGCTCGCGATCGCGCGCGCACGACCGACGTCGCGGCTGCCGCCGACCGACTTGGCGTCGATGTCGACGTCGTCGACTGGCCCGGCCGGGCCGCGGTGGCGGCGGCCGAACTGGTGATCGCGACCGCGCCGGCCGGGGCGACCGACGAGTTGGTCACGGCGGCCGGAGCCGACGATGCGCCGCTTGCCGCCGGCCAGTTGCTCTTCGATGTGCTCTACCACCCGTGGCCGACGGCACTTGCGGTTGCGGCCGAGGCGGCCGGAGCAGACGTGATTGGCGGTCTTGAACTGCTGGTTCAGCAGGCGGCGGGGCAGGTCGAGCTGATGACCGGCCTGGTCGCGCCGGTCGCCGCGATGCGGGCAGCCGGGGCGGCCGCGCTGGCCTCGAGGTCGACCCCGGGCTGATCGCTGGCAGCGAACGCAGCGAGGTCGCGTCAACGGCAAATCGCCGACGAGCAAATGCCGCAGCGTGGTTCAAGCAAGTGGCAGAGAGCGCCGATGGGGTACCGGAAGACCCGTGGCTTCCCGGGTCAGAGGGTCCTGAGAGAAGGTGCTTCATGTCCTCCGTGCAACCGCAGCCCGAGTCCGTGAGTCGGGCGGGCAGACTGGATCAGATCCTGCGCGAGCTGCTGCACCAGACCCCTGGTGTCGAAGCCGCCGCCGTGGTCTCGTTCGACGGGCTGCCGATGGCATCGGCGTTGCCCGCCGGCATGGACGAAGATCGCGTCGCCGCCATGAGTGCCGCCTTGCTGTCACTCGCCGAGCGAGCCGCCCAAGGGCTAGGCCGAGGCGACCTGTCGCAGGTCTACATCGAAGGTGAGCACGGCACCGTCTTCCTTGTGTCCGCCCAAGACGAAGGTGTGCTGATCGCCGTTACCGCCGCAGGCGCGAAGGTCGGCATGATGTTGTACGAAGTGAAGCTGGCCGCGAACCGCGTCGGCGAAGTGCTACACGGCCCGGCACCGCTACCGGCGCCACTGCCCGCGAACGTGACCCGCGGCTACCTCGACGCTCATGACGCCCATGACGCCCATGACCAGGCACCTTCGTACGGACAACCCGCGGAGTCGTACGAGGCGTTTGACGAGCAGTCGTACACGCCGGGGTACAGCCAGCCGCCGTTCAGCGAGCCGGCTTACAGCGAGCCTTCGTACAACGAGCCTTCGTACAGCGAACCGGCCTACACCGAACCGGCCTACACCGAACCGGCCTACACCGAACCGGCCTACACCGAACCTGAGTACGAACCCACCACGGCATCGGCCGAGCACGGGTATTTTCCCGGGTCCGCGCAGCCGGCTGCGCCCGCTGGCGACAACGCTGGCTGGTCGTCGTACGCACCGATCGGAAGCGTTCTCCCTGGCGAACAGGGTTCCTGGACCTGATCCCTGTCGTGCCCGCATAGGCAGCGCGCGCAACATAGGCAATCGAACGCGACCGGAAAGGTACCCCCGTGAAACTGGAAGGCTCACTCGATGCCTTCAGCCTTCCGGACATCTTCCAGCTCTTGAGCTTCACGAAGAAGTCGGGTGGGTTGCACCTTCGGCGTGCCT
>Ga0066789_10000459_pt1 | contig 16172 bp, 19 predicted proteins | sample OrgsoiDNA2013049_FD_70960 | JGI IMG/M metagenome (GOLD analysis project Ga0066789, IMG submission 70960) | Permafrost soil microbial communities from the Arctic, to analyse light accelerated degradation of dissolved organic matter (DOM) -... | ecosystem: Environmental > Terrestrial > Soil >...
ACAAGGAGGACCGCGCGGCGTGAAGACTGCGGGGTGCCGCAGTCACGCTCGCTAAGGCTATGCGCTCCGCCCGTTCATTGACAGACAGCGCGCCTTCCGCTGTAATAACGTTATGGGGGTTCTGCGATCTCCCCACGAGGCGACATGCCAAAGTATCGCGTCCCGTTTTTCACGAGGGCGCCCTCATGTCATCTTTTACATCGATATCCCCAGACAAGCTTGCACGCCTGATCGGTACGGCGAAGACACCTGTCCTGATCGACGTACGCACCGACGAGGACTTTGCCGCCGACGCGCGGCTGATTCCCGGCACAGTCAGACGGAGCCATCAAGACGCCGCCGATTGGGGCGATCAGCTCTCGGGGCGCTCGGCCATCGTCGTCTGTCAGCGCGGCCAAAAGCTCTCGGAGGGAACCGCGGCGTGGCTACGGCACGTCAACGTGGCGGCCGAAGCGTTAGAGGGCGGGTTTGAAGGCTGGAAGGCCGCCAAGCTGCCGCTGGTACCCGCCTCGAAGTTGCCGGCCCGCGACGCGCAGGGGCGCACGGTCTGGGTGACCCGTGCGCGGCCGAAGATCGACCGCATCGCCTGTCCATGGCTCATACGGAGATTCGTTGACCCCGACGCGGTGTTTCTATTCGTGGCGCCTTCCGAGGTGGTCGCGGTCGGCGACCGCTTCAATGCCGCTCCGTTCGACATCGAAGACGTGTTCTGGAGCCATCGCGGCGAATTATGCACCTTCGACGTGATGATCGAGGAATTCGGCCTGGCGACGCCACCCCTGCTGCGGCTGGCGACTATGGTGCGCGCCGCCGACACAGGCCAGCTCGACCTGTCACCCGAAGCGCCGGGTCTGCTGGCGGCCTCGCTCGGCCTATCACGGATGTATGACGATGATATCGAACAACTCGCGGCTGGCATCACGCTCTACGACGCATTCTACCGCTGGTGTCGCGACGCGACCGGCGAAACCCATAACTGGCCCACCAACAAGGCCAAGTCGTGAGGGACATCGCTGCGAACGCAAGCGAAGCTGGCAAGCTGGCGCTACTGTGGCCCCGGGACGCTCCGAAGTGGCGTGCGGCAACGCCACGGGACTATAGGCTTCATCGCGTTTTCGACGCGGTGGCGGCGCTCGGCATCGAAGCGGAGCCAGCGCTCTATGCCGATGACGTGGCGGATCAGGTGCGCGAGCAACTTCTGCGTTGCGACGGCGTGCTGGTCTGGGTCGATCCCCTCTCCGAGGGGCGCGACCGCGTCGTGCTCGACGCGTTGCTGCGGGACGTGGCGTCGAACGGCGTGTGGGTCAGTACCCATCCTGACGTCATAGTCAAGATGGGTGTGAAGGAAGTTCTTTACCGCACCAAGCATCTGGGCTGGGGCACGGACACCCATCTGTATCGCGACGTCGGAGCGTTTCGCGAAGAGTTTCCGCAGCGCCTGCGAGTGGCGGGGCCACGGGTCCTCAAGCAGAACCGCGGCAACGGTGGCGAGGGAGTGTGGAAGATCGAACTCGCCGGGCAGAACGGCGCAACCGTCCGGGTGCTGCACGCGCCCCGCGGCAGCGTCCCCCGGGATATGCGCCTCGGCGATTTCATGAGACTGTGCGAACCTTATTTCGCAAACGGTTGCCTCGTCGATCAACCGTTCCAGGTCCGGCTGCCAGACGGCATGATCCGCTGCTACATGGGCGCGGAGAAGGTCGTCGGCTTCGGGCACCAGTTCATCAAGGCTCTGATCACGCCGCCTCCCGAAGGTCCGGACTCGGAAGCGGCACAGCCGGGCCCGCGCATCATGCATCCGGCGGCGGCGCCGGAATTTCAGGTGCTCAGGACAAAAATGGAGTCGGAGTGGACACCTCAGATGATGCAACTACTCGACATCGACGCTGGGTCGCTGCCCATCATCTGGGATGCCGACTTTCTCTATGGACCTCGCGACGCAACAGGCCAAGACACCTACGCGCTTTGCGAGATCAATGTCAGCTCCGTGTTTCCGTTTCCGGACCATGCCCCCTCAGAGATCGCACGCCTAGCCTTGGCTCGGTTGCACTTATAGGTTTAGGCTCAAAAGATATTATTGCATTTGTCGCTTTGCTGAATTATCACGTGCTTAGGGGAAGTACGGTCTCCCCTTGAGGCTTCGGTCCAAGAACTGTGCAACGCTCGACTTGTCGAGGTCATGCGCACATGGACGATAGAAAGCCTTCAATCCCCCCTCACGATTTACGTTCACGGTCTGCTTCAAATCGGACCTCGGCTGCCGTCAATTCGCCGCCTGCGGCGTTAGCGAGGTCAGAAGAACGCGTCGTTCCAGACAGGCAAAGTCGTTCCGAACAAACCGAACCTTGCCGGACTGACGTCTCCGACGAGCCTTCGATCGCCGTCTATTACCGGAACGAGGAGGAGGTACGCCGCGGATTCCTCATTGCACTCAGTGCAATGGGGTTCGCACAGGAAGAGCCTCCTGAGCCGGCAATGCACCTCGTCAAAGGGGCAAAGCCGTGAAGACACCCGTTTTCCCATACCTGCTGCCGCTTTGCGCATTCTTGTTGTTTGCATGCGGTCCAACAACGGCATCGCGCAGCCCGGGCGATGCCATCACGTTCGATCCAGCAAAACGGCTTGACGATTTTGATATTGCCGCTTCAGGCGACGGCGGGCCGGGCGAATGGTTGGTCAGTGAAAATGACACCAGTCGAGGATTGGCGCAGATCGAAACCGAATCTGCTGAAAATCGCTTTGCGATTTACCGTCCCTTTTCGGCACGCGATGTCTACGTATCGACTCGCTTCATGACCATTTCCGGCAAAATCGAGCAGGTCGCCGGTATATTCGTGCGGTATAGATCGCCCGATGATTACTACGCTGTACGTGCCAACGCGCACGAAAATAACGTGATCCTTTACCGTATCGTCGCCCGAAGGTGGCAGATGATCGGCTGTATGGAGGTCAATGTGATGGGCCAAGCCTGGCACACGCTTGGAATCGCGGCGAGAGACGACCGCCTCACGGTATTTTTCGATGACAGGGAGCTTTTTGTCGCGACTGACAGGAGGTTTCCGGGCCCCGGCAAAGTTGGCTTGTGGACTCGGGCCGACAGCATGACCTTGTTCGAAAGCCTTAAAATCGGATCTCTCGATTGATGCACACCGGAATTCCCGATCTCAAAGGAGCCCGGGCAAATGCCCTATCCCCAACGCCACAGAGCCATTATTGCAGTTACATTTTTTGTCCTCCTGGGAGTGAATGACATGTCGAACCGCGCGATCAGTTTCGAGAGCACCCAGGTCGGTGTCGCACCTGAAGGTTGGACGGCCACCCTAACAGGGTCGGGCGATCCAAAATGGACGGTTGAAAGCGACGAGACGGCGCCGTCAAAATCAAAAGTGCTCAAGCAATCGGGCCGAGCGACCTATCCACTGCTTCTCAAGAACGACACCAGCATCAAGGATGGCTTTGTTGAGATCAAATTCAAAGCCGTCGTCGGCTCCCAAGATCGCGCAGCCGGCATCGTCTGGCGTGCCAAAGACGCGAACAATTACTATGTGACGCGCGCCAACGCCCTTGAGGACAATGTCGTTCTCTACAGGACCGTCGACGGCGTCCGCAGCCCGCTCGACATCGTTGGCCGCAAGGGTGGTTACGGAACCGATATCAAGGTTCCGGCCAACACCTGGCACAGCTTGCGTATCGACTTCAAAGCGACGCGCTTCAGCGTGTCCTATGACGGCAAACAACTGTTCGAGGTAGAGGATTCAACTTTCACCGATGCCGGCAAGGTAGGGCTGTGGACCAAAGCCGACAGCGTTACGCTGTTTGACGACGTGACCTACGGTGAGACGAAGTAGAAATCGCTGGAGCAGCACAGGAGAAGCGTGGATGGAGTCGCGGACTTGCTGGATTATATCGCTAACGATCGTGGCTTGTTTCCTCTATCTGTATACAACAAAACCCTCGTGCCGCGATGGCTTTACGCCAGTTGTTGGTGGCGGCACGGGGTGGTACTGCGCATCCGGATATCTACCCTAGGAAATGCATGCACCGGGACGGTCTGCATACCGAGCCTTAACCCATTCACAGCGTCATCGAATATCAATAGCGGTCGTCGTTCGCGCGCTTTGAAGCGCTTTCTGTACTGTGAAGAAGACGTACAACAAGTAGGCGTCTATCAAGATGGTGACCATCATGACGCTGTAGGCCCACGGGCTCTCCATCAAATTCAGATCAATCAACACCCTGGAGAGACCAAATCCGACCACCCATGCATCAAAGCTCATGCATATCCGGCGAAAGGTCTCGGCATCCAGCCGCCGGATGAGATAGACGCCAAGCGGCACTCCAACTACAACGCAAGGAATAAATACCAATAGGAGGTTTTCGCTTTCGGCTATAAACAGGCCAAGCTGGTAATACACGATCGCGGTCACACTCGACTCAGCAACACGAACCAACGCGAGACCGGCCCGAAACTCATTTTTGACCAAGCCTTGGTTATTGAACAGAATCGCCAAGGGCGGTCCTGAGATAGTCGTTACCGAATAAAGGATCCCCAGCGCCGTCCCGAAAGGGAGACCGATCAGCCATGTCGACCGAATCGGCCTCCGCCAACCGGCTGCCTGGGTCAGGATGAGAGGCAGAATTACCGTGTAGGTGCCGAATTTGATCCATCCGGGATGAAGCGAAGCAAGAACGAACGCTCCAACGGCTATACCGGGCAGCAGTCCGACGAGAATGGGAAACACCCGCTTCCATACTGCGGGAACGCCGTCCCGATTGATGAACAGAACGTATAAGTTAAGGAAGACTTCGATCAAAATGATGGCGGGATTCAGGATTCGATTTGTATAAAAAATGAGCGCAATTGGCACCGTGAGCGACGAGAACCCGTAGCCAATGGCACCATTTACAAAGGCCGCGAACAACGCAATCCCAGCGAGTATGATTACAGCGGTGTCAAGGGAAGGCATCATTAGTATCTCCCAGCCGCCCGGCCAGCGGACATGTCGTGCGCGACACCGTAGCTCAAGGAGTCGCCGTGTCGGAAGGCGCACATGTGGTGGCTGCTGGAACCTACAACGGATAAACTATTTCGAAGGAAACATCTTAAGACGACGGGCGTCGTCGGCGGCCTCGGCCAGCAGCCATGCACGAAATGTCGTTATCTTTGGTTTTGCCGCGGTAGCCTTGGGGCAGACGATCCAATACGTATTAGACAATCTCAATCCAAGATCGAACGGCCTTGCAAGGCGGCCGTTGATGAGATCCCAGGCAGCGAGTGCCGTACGTGCAAGTGCAATCCCTTGTCCATCAATGGCGGCATCGATCAGCATGCTCGCGCGATTGAGCGCTGGACCGCGGGGCATTTTGAAATCGGAGATGCCGGCGGAACTAAGCCACTTCGACCAGGCCTTCCAGTCGTCGAGATGCAGCAGGGGAAATTTCAGCAGGTCAGCCGGTTTTGTGATGCGGTTACGTCCGGACATGAGCTTGGGGCTGCAGACTGGAAAAAGCTCTTCGGAGCACAGGCGGACGGCGTCGAGTCCATCCCAATTGCCAGCGCCGTGCCTGACCGCAACGTCGACATCCTCGCGGGCAAAGTCGACATGATGCATCGTTGCGGAGACCCGTAGATCGATGGCCGGATGCGCCTCGGCAAAGCGGCCCAGTCGATTGACCAGCCACTTTGCAGCGAAATCCGGCGACGTGCTGACGGTTAGAGCTCCGGCGTTTTGACGCTGCACGACGCGCTCGGTGCCCGCGTCGATCCGGTCGAACGCGTCCCGCACAACGGTAAGATATTCGCGACCGGCATCTGTCAGGATTAGCCGCTGGCGCTCACGGCTGAAGAGCTTGATGCCGAGCGTGGCCTCCAGCGATTTGACCTGGTGGCTGACGGCTCCCTGCGTGACACAGAGTTCTTCGGCCGCTCGCGTGAAGCTTTCGCTCCGCGCCGCAGCCTCGAAAGCCTTAAGCCCGTTAAGCGGCGGCAGATGTCTTGGCATCATCTGCTTTCATGAGGAAATCTAAGGCAGGGTAGAGAATTGATGCTTTGCTGACAAGGCTTGCCCGGTTCTATCGCTGTGGTCCGGGGCTGCGCCAACGCCCAGCCGATCGGACGGAGCACCAGCAAATGTCGCAGTCCCATTCTATTCAAACTCGCTGTCACCGCGATTCTAGCGCAGCGCCACGCCAAAGCCTCATGACAGGCTATATCCGCGCGGTATCGATTTGGTTCTCTCGCCGGCGTTCATACCAGGACCTGAAGTCATTGGATGACCATCTGCTGGACGATGTCGGAATCTCGCCTGAACAGGTTCGGCAATTGGGTAAGCCGCCCTGGTGGCCCTGAGCAGTTCGATCCAGCTGTGTTGCCCGCTGCAGTTCATTAAAATTTCTAATGACCCGCGAAAAAAAAGATGCTTTGCGGATCGGTCCGGCATGGCGCCATCTGGCCCAGCTTCGAAGCACGAAGCGAAACCGGGTTCTCAACGCAGCCACCCGGACTTTGAGGACGCTTCCGTCTCAAGCGCTGCTCCGACCCCCGATCGGGAGGAGTGCATATGACCGATCCGTCCATCGCCGATCCGCCTTCGCCCTATTCGCCAGCGCTCGTCGCCAAGCCCGCACCTGTAGCCCGCCCGGTGGCCGCACGAACAAAATTGCTGCTCGAAGGGCCTATTTTCGCGACACTCTTGCGGCTGGCGGCGCCGAACATTCTCAACCTGCTCGCGTTTGTTGCCCTGATCATCTTCGATGGTTTTTTCCTCGGCAGGATCGGAACGGACGCGCTCGCGGGCGCTTCACTGGCGTTTCCATGGATCATGCTGGTTCTGCAAACCACCAACAGCGGAATCGGCGCCGGCGTGTCGTCTGCCGTCGCGCGCGCGCTCGGTGCGGGCAAGCGCGAGAGGGCCGACGAACTAGCCTTCCACGCATTTCTATTGGCTCTCGTTTTTGCCGGAATTTTTTCGACGGTGATGCTGCTGGCCGCGCCTTTTATTTTTGGTTGGATGGGCGGCCGCGACAAGATGCTGATTGACGCGCTTTCATACGCCAATGTCGCCTTCGGCGGCGCCGTCTGCATCACCTTGCTCAACCTGCTCGGTAACGCGGTGCGGGGAACGGGCAATATGAGCCTACATGCGGGTGTTCTGATCGGTTGCGTGATCGCGCACATCGCACTCGCACCTGTTCTGATGTTCGGGTATGGACCGTTTCCGGCGTTGGGTCCTGCAGGTGCTGGCTGGGGGCTGGTGATCCCCTTCGGCGTCGGCAGCCTCGTCATGATTTTCTACCTTCGCTCGTCCCGTTCGATAATTCATTTGAATTTCCGAGGACAAGTGCCGCGATGTTATTCGCAGATATTCTCAAGGTTGGCGTGCCCGGCTTGATCAACACCTCGCTTACCAACCTGTCTGTCGTGGTGCTGACGGGCATCGCTGGCCAGTTCGGCCCTGAAACTGCCATCGGCTACGCGATGGGGGCGAGGCTCGAGTACATCATGCAGCCCATCGCCTTCGGCTTTGGTACAGCAATAGTTGCGATGGTGGGGACGAATTGGGGCGCGCAGCAGTATGGCCGCGCTCGCCAGATCGCCTGGACGGGAACCGCGATGATCGCGCTTCTATGCGGGACCCTCGGATTAATCGTCGCGCTGCAACCCAGCATTTGGCTGGGCTTATTCAGTAATGACGTCGAGGTGGCGCGTGTTGGCGCGATGTATCTGCGGATCGTCGGACCGGCTTATGTCTGTTTCGGTCTCGGCCTCGGGCTGTTCTTCGTATGTCAAGGATACGGCCACGGCTTTGCAGCGATGATCGCAAACGCGGTGCGGTTGCTCGTGAGCGCAGGTGCAGGACTCGCGGCAATATACTGGTTGGACCTTGGAGCAACCGGTCTCTTCGCCGCTATTGCCGCCGGCTTCTGCATCTATGCAGCCCTGACCGCGGCCGCGGTGTCCGGGGTCAACCCCGAGTGACCTCAATTCATCGATGCGAAGGCTTGAACGCATAGGGGAAGCCGGATGCCGACTTTCTCTACGGACCACGCGACGCGGGAACTACGGTTCGCACAAATTGGTGAGGCAGCGCCCTCCGTGATTGACCCTCTTGCTTTTGCGGTCGGCGGAAACTATTACACGCAAAGGGGAAAGAGCAGTGTCCCCTTGAGACTTCGGTCCAACGACTGCGCAGCACTCGATTTGTCGAGGAGACTTGCGCGTGGGCCGAAGCAACCACTCCGTTCCAGGCCTCTACGGACCGCACGGCTTCGAAGCCGCACCAGCCATCGCCCGCCGAGCGCGCCTCGTTCCGGCGCTGCTCGCGGCCGCTCTCTTCGCGTGCGCGTCGCCAGTGGCGAGAGCTCTGGAACCAAAAGCCATAATTGACATCGGACAGAACCTAGGAGCGCCGCCTGCTCATTTCGACTTCCTACCGGCGACCGAAGGAGAGCGGCTTCCGTGGGCCTTGATCGAAGACGCAACTGCCGCCGGCGGAATCGCGCTCGAACAGCGAGGCGCGCCGGCAACCGCCAGCCACTTCCTCGCAGTCTACAAACCCGCTTCGGTCAAGGATGCGGAGTTCAGTGCCCGCATCAAGGCGACTGGCGAAGGGGATCAGAGAGGCGGCATCGCGCTGCGCCTGACGGCGCCTGACAACTACTATCTCGTCGAAATGGATGCCCGCAGGGACCGCGTGATGTTCCTGCGCGTCGCCAAGGAGGACGCGGAAGAAATCGTCGCAGTTGACGTCAATATCGCAACCAATGCATGGCACACGCTGACAGTACGGGCGGAGGATGACGAATTCGTCGTCTCGCTTGACGGCATCTGGGCATTCACGGCGTTCGACAAGGTTTTGTCGCGCGCGGGGCGTGTCGCGCTTTGGACCTCGACCGACAGCGTTACCCGGTTCGACAGCATCACGATCGCTCCAACGTCGCCGTCGGCGCAGCAGTGATGACCACTTTCAAGAAACTACCGAGCCAAGAAGGACACAAACCCATGCGTAAGTTGCTTTGGACTACGATTTCGATTCTCGCGGCCTCGCTTGCCACCGGGGCAAACGCGCAGAATATCGACTGGCAGATATTCGCCGAACCGTTCGTGACCTCCGCGCACGCGCAGGAAATCAATTGGCAGAAGGTCGACGATGAGCTCGGCAGGAAACCGGCGGTTTCCGGTGACGTGCGCCGGTATGGCTTTCCGCGCAGCGACCTCTCCGTGACGCTTGACGGCGTAACCATCAAACCGGGCCTGGCCCTCGGCGGTTGGGTCGCGTTCAAGCCGATGCATGGGGAAGCCATGGTGATGGGCGATCTCGTCCTACTCGAGAGCGAGATCAATCCCGTCATGCTGAAGATGATCGAAGGCGGCCTCGACATCACCGCCGTCCACAATCACTTGCTACGCGCCAGCCCCGCCACCTTTTACATGCACGTCGGCGGCCATGGCGACCCGGCCAAGATGGCGGCCGTGATTCGCGATGCGCTGGCTGTAAGCAAGACGCCGATGACGATGCCCGCTCCGGCGTCTCCGCCTCTTGCAGTCGATCTCGATACCGCGCAAATCGACCAAATCATGGGCGCCAAGGGACAAGCCAACGGCGGCGTCTACCAGTTCAATGTACCGCGACGCGACGCCGTGACCATGGACGGCATGGCCATAACTCCTCCCGCGCCGCTGGGTGCTGCCATTGGAATCAATTTTCAGCCGACTGGCGGCGGGAAAGCCGCCATCACCGGCGACTTCGTTCTCACCAACGACGAAGTGAACCCCGTGATCAGGGCCCTGCGTGCAAACGGCATCGACGTCACGGCGGTCCACAGTCACATGCTGGACGAGCAGCCGCGGCTGTTCTTCCTGCATTTCTGGGCCGTCGACGATGCAATGAAGCTGGCCAAGGGGTTGCGCGCCGCGCTTGACAAGACAGCGAGCACAAAGAGCTAGGCTTTCACGATCAACCAAGTCTCCGCCGCGAAATTCTCAACAAAAACGAAGCCGAGAATATCGCGGTAGATATTTCATAACAACGGGCCGGGGCCTCAAATGACGCTATGGAGGAGAACATGACGCGAAGGATGATGATGCTGATGACGGCCGGCGCGGTTGCGCTCGGATTTGCAGGTTTGGCAGGCTTCGGCAGCCACAGTGCCTTCTCGGCCGACGAGGATGCATCCCAAGAAGCGCTGATCAAGCTCTTGGACGCCGCGAAGATTAGCCTTCAGCAGGGTCTGGCAGCCAGCGAACAGCGAGGTAAGCCGATCTCGGCCAAATTCGAGGTCGGCGACGGCAAGCTCCAGCTTTCAGTCTATATCGCGAAGGAAGACAAGTTTTTCGAGGTATTGATTGATCATGTGACTGGCAAGGTTTTGGGGGCCGAGCCCATCACAGAAGGCGAGGATCTCTCCGCGGCCCGCGAACAAAGCTCGACGATGGCTAACGCGAAGACGTCTTTGCAAGACGTGGTCCAAAAAACGATAGCTCAGTCGGCGAACACCCGAGCAGTAAGCGTGGTGCCTAGTATGAAAGACGGGCATCCCATCGCTTCAATTGACGTGCTCACATACAACCAGGTCAGAGCGATCCAGCAGCCGCTGGATTAGCGCCATGCACGGGTAAACCAGATCGATCCCGCGCGGCGCTGCAGCCATGGAAGGATGGTGTGATTGTGTTACCTCGATTTGGGATGATTGTCGGGCTGGTCTCCGCCGCCATGGCGCTGTCTGTCGGGCGCTCGCCAGCGGTTGCCCAGCCGGCGGAGACAGCGCCACTCCAGCTCGAAGCCAAAATTCCGCTGGGCAATGTGCACGGGCGGATCGATCACATGGCAGTCGATTTGAAGCGGCAACGGTTGTTCGTGGCAGAATTGGGCAACGATACCGTTGGCGTTGTGGATCTGGCAAACCGCAAATTACTCCAAACGATTGCAGGACTGAAAGAGCCGCAGGGCGTCGGCTACGAGCCTTCCACCGACATGCTCTACGTTGCCAATGCCGGCGACGGCTCGGTACAATTGTTTGAAGGTGGCGACTACACCGCAAGGGAGCGAATTGAGCTTGGCAGTGACGCCGACAATATCCGCGTTGACGCCGCGGCCAGTCGAATCTTTGTTGGATACGGTAGCGGCGCGCTCGCCGTCATAGATCCTTCAACTCGCCGCAGGGTTGGCGACATTCCCGTAAAGACGCACCCCGAAAGCTTCCAGATCGATCTGGGTACCGGCCAGATATTTGTCAATGTGCCGGACGCCCATGGTATCGCCGTCGTCGACCGCGCCTCGCAAAAACAAACTGGTAAATGGCCGATAGCCGATCACGGTGCAAATTTCCCAATGGCCCTCGATCCTCTGCACCGCCAGGTTCTGGTGATTTTTCGGGCACCCGCCGAGCTTGGCGTCTTCTCCATGACCGGCGGCAAGCTCATCGCGACCACCGAGACCTGCGGTGACGCCGATGATCTATTCATCGATGCGAAGCGTAGCCGTGTTTACGTCAGTTGCGGCGCGGGCTTTCTCGATGTTTTGGAGGCGAAGGGGACGACCTATCGGCGCACCGCGCGCATCCCGACGGTTTCGGGGGCGCGCACGTCGCTCTTTGTGCCCGAACTTGATCGCCTGCTGGTCGCTGTTCGATCAGGCACGGCCGAGCCGGCAGCCATCTTGGTGTTCCGACCGATACCTTGATAGACAAATTGTCAGCAGAGGACTGACGCATGTTCGCGAGGCCTCCATTTCAAAACCGACGGCTCCTGGAGCGGATCGTTTCAGGATTATGCATGGCTTCGGGACTGGCAGTGTGGTCCTTCCCGGCTCTCGCTTATCGTCCGTTTGATGGGACCGATGCGGCCGTAGCCGCTCCAGGCGAGGTAGAAATCGAGCTGCAACCCGCCGGACGCCTGCGCGACGAAACCGGGACCTCGCTCATTGCGCCGGCCACGGTCTTTAATTACGGATTTAGCGAAGGATGGGAGGCGGTACTCGAGGGCCAGGGGCAAACGCCGCTTTCACCTTCAGGCCCGACCAGCCTGACGGCGGCGGGCGCGTTCCTCAAACACGTCCTGCAGCCCGGCAGTCTCCAGGATAAGAGCGGACCTAGCGTGGCGACGGAATTCGGCGTCTTGCTTCCCGATAGCACGGGCAACTCAGGCGTCGGCGCGAGTTTGGCGGGTATTGTCTCGCAGCGCTGGGACTGGGGAACGATCCATTTGAACGCAGAGACAGCCCTGACCCGCGATCATCATGCGGATCTGTTTCTGTCTGCAATTATCGAGGGCCCGTCAAAATGGTCGGTGCGGCCAGTCGCCGAGTTTTTCGTTGAGAAAGAGTTTGGCCAGTTCGACACTGTATCCGCTTTGGTCGGTCTCATTTGGCAGGTTCGCGACAATCTCAGTTTCGACGTCGGGTTACGTCACGCTCTCACGAATGGCCGTCCGGTCGATGAAGTTCGCGCGGGACTAATATTTGGATTTCCGTTGGGGATGTTCGGCGACCGCCCTCAACAATCCAGATAACGGTGCCCGCGCGATGTCCTCATGGAATTTTGCTTGTCAGTGACGGCAAGAGATCGTCGATATGTCGAACAATTGCGTCACGCGCCGCGCTGTAGTCTTTCGTGGCGGGGGGCACGTCGGACCAGTAGGTGACGTCGGCATTGCCCTTTCGTTCGGTCGGCACCTCATCGAATGCAAAGACCTTGCTTGCGCCGTTTGCTTCTTCGGGAGTCAGGCCTCGCGGAACGTCGTCGACAGGAGCCAACCCCTCCAGCGCCAAACCGTCACGAATCCTCGTCGGAATGGAGCTGTCGACCGCAATACCTCGCGAAACTGCCACGAAAGGCAGCCCTCGCTCCTTGGCAAGCTGGTTAAAATGTGCGGCGGCCATTTGACTCTTCACCGAGCCGTGAAGGCAGACAAAAACTATCGTTTTTGGTTGTTGTTCAGAGCGTTCATCGGCCGTGGCCAGATTTGACGCGAACACCGCGGCGAAAAGCAGCGACGTGCCGATCAGCCGCGCGATTTTACCTGGAGAAATCGATGTAAAGGGTGACATGGTGCGCCCTCGAGAAACGGGACGCGATACTTTGGCATGTCGCCTCATGGGGAGATCGCACAATCCCCATTGAGTTATTACAGCGAAATCGGCGCGTGTTGTCAACGCGCTCGTCGCGTCGCCGCGACTTTCGGAAGTCACCGGCCCGTGACGACGATCGCCAGGCCGGAAACCAAAAGCAGAACGAGGACGACCTTGCGGAATGCGACCTCATTTAGTTTGCCGTAGAGTGACCAGCCAAGCAGCGTTCCGGCAACCAGCACCGGCAGGCCGATCAAAAACAGCCGGGTGGTTTCTGGCGTAATCAGCCCCATCCCGCCTAAGCCCAGCAACGACAGCGCGAAGGTTGCGACCGCCGTCGGTTGCGAAACCGAACGATGTTCGTCGCGAGGCCAGCCGCGCAAAACGCACCACAAGGTCGGAAGAATGCCACCGAGTCCCGTCGAACCGCCGAGCACACCATTAAGAAATCCAATGCCGGCGTCGCCAGCTTGCCCTACATTTTTCAAGTCCGGCATTTTCGGTCGCAGCAGATTGTAAAGGCCGAACGCGATCAATAGGAGGCCGACCCCTGTTCTCAAGTGCACAGCCGATGCCAATTCAAGAACGGCGATGCCCGCGGGAATACCGATGGCGCTTCCGACGACGAAAGGTAATAGCCGCGACGGGATTATTGTCCGCCGGAGCCGCCAGGTGGAGTAGCCCTGCACCAGGAGCGCGTATGCGACAATCATTGTCGTTGTCTGCACGGGCGTCAGGGCGAAAAGCCAGATGCCAGCGGCGACCATGCCAAAGGCGAAGCCTGCGAGTCCTGTTACGAAGGCGGCGGCGAACGTACCAAGCAGGAAGATGGCGAGATCGAGCGGAATTGGAAAGCTCATGAGGGTGCCCCTTGTTGTCGTGAATTGAGTTTGGACGGAGTGTCGGCGCAGGCGGTCAGCCGTGCGTCTCTTCGGTCCCGTCGCGGCACCAGCGATAGAGCGCGTCGTAAACCGGCATCGCGGCATCGAGTTGGGCCACGTCGTCCCTGAACATCCGGGAATAGCCGAGCGAGATCGCCAGCAATCCTCCCGACTGGGGCGTCAGGTCGGGTGTTCCGGTATCGGCGCCACGAACGATTGCAGCAAGACGCGACAATGGCTTGGTCTTGAGATTGAACTCCTCAAGCATCACGTCGAACGTGCAGGCGTCACCTCGATCGTTCCAGATGCCGTCGCCGCTGTCGAACGGAGTTGCCTTGAAGCGCTCAGCAACGTTGGTTACTTCCGACGGGGCTACGTAAAGGAATACGGCTGCCGGGTCGATGAAACGGCGGATCAACCAGGGGCATGCAATCCGAATGATCTTCGGCCGTGCTCGCGTGACCCAAGTAGTCCGGCCGGCTTGGTCGCGTTCCGGAAGCCGGTCCGCGCACAAAAGCGGCTGGTCGGCTTCGCGCCATGCCTCGAACCCACCGTCAAGTGTCTGGACGTCGATGCCTGCCTGCCGAAGCCAGGCGGCGGTCCCCTGGCTGACATCGCCGCCGTCCCGGCAATAGGCGATGACGCGTTGGCCAGAAAAGGTGTGCGCCCATGCCGAGACGGTTTGGGATTTCATTTGCCGGGCTGTTGGCAGCAAATCTCCGCCTGAACCGCCGTCATCGCACGGGCGAACATCGATGAGCATCGGTGCGCCGGGCAGGCCAATAAGGCGGGATAGCTGAGCTACCGAAATCTCGGTTGGTGACGGCATGGCGTCCACCTCGTCATCGAGGGCGTGGACGCGATATTTGGCTGCCGCCTCACGGGGTCATCGCGATAATCCCCAGAAGTATATGACGTACCGAAACAGCGCAGATGTCAACACCGCCGACTTCTCATATGGTCATTCGCGTCGTGTCCGACATATCTGGCACATGCCCGGTCGGTCCCCAATCTCGGACATGGTTCGCGTGGCGGCGACCACCGAGGCGGACATCATGCGGACTCCCATGCCGAAGCCAGTGCCGAAGCGTTCGCCCGATGTCACCGCAAGGGCGGTCGGCGGTAATAGGCTATGGTTCCGGGGTCTCCATTTCGTGCTTAAATTCCCCGAGTTTGTTGCCGTGGGAGTTTTTATGGACTGGAGCTTTGTCCCCTCGATTGTGCCGAACAGCCACGATCAGAATTTTTATCTCGTCATCAACAATTATGGAAACTTCGGCCCGGCATTTGCGGAAACCGATGTCAGCGAAGCCGATCTCGAAACCACCATCACCGACCTGATATCCGGCCAGTACAGCGACCCAGTTCGGGTCGTCGCATTCAACACCGCCGAACATTGGTCAGAGGATGCGTCGGAGGATGTCGCGCGGGAGATCATGCGCCGTCTCGATCTCGCCGGCCAAGAGCTGCCGTCATCGATCCAAGCGTTCGTCGGCAGCCATCTCGGTCCAGACCGTCAACTGACATTACGGCTAGCCTGAGCGATGCCCTATCCCCGGCCAAAGCCGCCAGCCGGTGGCATCAAGGCCACCTACCCCGGTTTCATCGAACCCGCCTTGGCGACAGCAATCGGCAAGGTGCCCACTGCCGAGCGCTGGGTTCATGAGATCAAGTTCGATGGCTACCGGGTCCAAGTCCATCTGAGGGACGCCGTCGTCAAGGTGTTCACCCGGCGCGGCAACGACTGGACCAACCGTTTCCGAAAGATCGCGGCGGACGCGTGGCACATCAATCCCGGATCAGCGATCATCGACGGCGAGGCGGTGGTCCCGGCAGAGGACGGCACCACGGATTTTTCGGTGTTACAGAACGAACTAATGGGGCGATCCAAAAAGATCGTGATGGTCGCCTTCGACCTGCTTTATCTCAACGGTTACGACCTACGGAAGGTGCCGCTGTTCGAGCGCAAGGCGTTGCTCGACAAGATCATCGCCGAGACCGATATCCAATTCAGCGAGAGTTTCGAGGTCGATGGTGCCGAGATGTACAAGCACGCCTGCAAGACTGGTCTAGAGGGCGTCGTCTCGAAGGTGCGCGACAGCCAGTATGTCTCGGGTCGCGTCAACGATTGGGTAAAAAAGACCTGCGCCCAGCGCGAGACGCTTTCCATCGCCGGGTTCGCGCTCGACGGCAACAAATGGGACGGCCTTTATCTCGCCCGGCA
>Ga0066789_10000463_pt1 | contig 16072 bp, 14 predicted proteins | sample OrgsoiDNA2013049_FD_70960 | JGI IMG/M metagenome (GOLD analysis project Ga0066789, IMG submission 70960) | Permafrost soil microbial communities from the Arctic, to analyse light accelerated degradation of dissolved organic matter (DOM) -... | ecosystem: Environmental > Terrestrial > Soil >...
CCGCCTCGGATTTTGTCCGAAACGGCCTCTGACCTGCTGTTTCCCGTCGGGATGACAGGATTTGAACCTGCGACCCCTTGACCCCCAGTCAAGTGCGCTACCAAGCTGCGCCACATCCCGGGACTCTCGCCTGGGTGATGATCAGGTGAGGCGAACGAAACCTTAGCGTACGCACCCCCGCGGTTCAGAGTCGCCATGCTGCGGCTGGATCCCATCCGGTCCCGGTGGAGCGCCGGGCGACCTACCTGCGGCGCTTCTCGCGCACCCGCACCGAGACCTCGATGGGAGTGCCCTCGAAGCCGAACTCCTCGCGCAGGCGGCGCTCGACGAAGCGCCGGTAGCCGGCCTCGAGAAAACCGCTGGCGAATATCACGAAGCGCGGCGGGCGGGTGGAGGCCTGCGTGGCGAACAGGATCCGCGGCTGCTTGCCCGAGCGCACCGGGTGCGGGTTGGCCGCGGTCACGGTGCCCAGGAAGGCATTGAGGCGACCGGTCGAGACACGGCTGTCCCAGGACTGCAGGGCGGTCTCGATGGCGGGAACGAGCCGGTCCATGTGGCGGCCGGTGAGCGCCGAGATGTTGACGCGAGGGGCCCAGGGGATCTGGACCAGCTCCTTCTCGATCTCGCGCTCGAGGTAAGAACGGCGCTCCTCATCGAGGGTGTCCCACTTGTTGTACGCCACCACGAGGGCACGTCCGGCGTCGACGACCTGCTGGATGACGCGGATGTCCTGCTCGGCGATGGCCTCCTGCGCATCGATCAGCACGACGGCCACCTCTGCCTTCTCCAGAGCCGTCTGGGTACGCAGCGAGGCGTAGAAGTCGGCCCCGCGGGTCTGGTGGACCCGGCGACGAATACCGGCTGTGTCCACGAAGCGCCAGGTCTTGCCGCCGAGCTCGACCAGCTCGTCGACCGGGTCACGGGTGGTTCCGGCAACCTTGTCGACGACCACCCGGTCCTGGCCCGCAAGCCTGTTGAGCAGACTTGACTTGCCGACGTTCGGACGACCGACCAGCGCCACTCGCCGCGGGCCGCCGCGGGCGTAGGCGTCGCCGACCGCCGAGAACTTGGGCAGGACCTCGAGGACGGCGTCCAGGACGTCACCGCTGCCCCGACCGTGCAACGCCGAGACCGGCCACGGCTGGCCCAGACCGAAGGACCACAACATCGCCGCGTCCGCCTCACTACGCTGGTCATCGACCTTGTTGGCCACCAGGATGACCGGCTTGCCCGACTTGCGCAGCAGCTTGACCACCGCATCGTCGGTGTCGGTTGCACCGACGGTCGCGTCGACGACGAACATCACGACATCGGCGAGCTCGATGGCGATCTCGGCCTGTTCGGCGACGCGCAGGTGAATTCCCGTGGCGTCGACCTCCCAGCCGCCGGTGTCCACGAGAGTGAACCGGGTGCCCGTCCACTCTGCGTCGTAGGCGACGCGGTCGCGGGTCACTCCGGGCACATCCTCCACGACAGCCTCTCGACGGCCCAGGATCCGGTTGACCAGCGTCGACTTGCCGACGTTGGGGCGACCGATGATCGCCACGACCGGCACCGGGCCCGACGGCTCGGCATCGAAGCCCTCGTCGCCCTCGCGTTCGAGCAGCGACACGTCCTCGTCGTCGAGGTCGAACTCGTCCAGGCCCACGCGCAGGGCGCGCTCAACCGACAGGTCGTCGACCTCGTTTCGGTCGACGGTCTCGGGGTGATCGCTCACGGCAGGGTCCTTCGGTCTTCAGGGGTGTCAGGGACTGGCGACGCTGGGAACTGCCCATTATTCCTTAGTTTGGGCCAGTCTCGGTCCGCGAGCCGGGTAGCCCGCTGCCCGCTCGCCAGCGGACCCGTTCGTTCACCTCTGCTTGCCAGCGCTCCTGGCGCGGACCACCTCCAGCACGGCTTGGACGGACTGGAGAAAGCTCAGATCCGAGGTGTCCACCGCCGTCACGCCCGGAGCTGCCTGCATGAATTGCGAAACGGTCGAGTCGTCCTTGTCCCGGCGCACGATCTGGTCGTGGGTGGCATTGACCGCTGCCTGGCCGGCCTCGCCGTGCAGCTCCTGGGCTCGCCGAGCCAGGCGGGTCTTCTGGTTGGCAGACAACAAGATCCGTACGAGCGCATCGGGTGCGACCACGGTGGTGATGTCGCGACCCTCGGCCACGACTCCCCCGGTTCTCTGGACGGACTCGGCTATCAGCGCCCGCTGACGATCGCACAGCTCAGCGCGGACGCCGAGATTGATCGCGACCTTCGAGACCGACTCCGAGATCACGGTTGCCCGAATGGCCTGGTCGATCACCACACCGCCGACCCGCACCGACGGAGAGTTCGCGTCGGTGTCCATGCGTAGCGGAAGCGCCTTGGCGGCTCGGGCCACGGCCGGCTGGTCCTGCAGGTCGACTCCCTGTTGCAGACACCACCAGGTCAGGGCTCGATACATGGCACCGGTGTCAAGGTAGGCCAGGTCGAGGCGCTGCGCGACTGCCCTAGAGACGCTGGACTTGCCCGAGCCGGATGGGCCGTCGATGGCAATGACAAGGGGCATGGATGGGGCGCTCACCCGACAGATCTTAGTTGCCGTTCGCTGACCGGGCCGTTGGCTCGGTCGCCAGGCCTCCCACCGTTGTCCTGGGTCTCGAAATGGGCCGTTCGTGGTTACTTTCCTCCTCTGTTCGGCCGGAAGGGACAGGTGTTTGGCCCACTGCGGGACTAAACCAACTTCTCGGCGCCGGAGCCGATGTCAGCATTTATAGCAGCAAGTCGGGCATAGACCAGCGGGTCGGCCAAGGCGGGTGGGTCAGACAATCTGGCTTCTCGCCACAGCTGTAGGAAGCACAAACCGCCGGTCAGGTTGTGCTCACCTGCGCACGAATACCTTGCCGGTGCCTCGAGGTTCAGGTCGCAGTGTCCTGAGAACGCGTGTCAAGAAATGATTCTGCCTGCGAATTGCAGAAAATAGGGATGAATACAATGAATCGAAGTCTTGGACGTGGCAGCTCGGGACCCGGGCAGGCTCCCCACGCGGGGTTGCCGCTGCGGCGAGGGCGGGTTCTCGCCCTAGCCAGCGCGCTCGCGGTGGCCCCGATGGTCACCGGGTTCCCGCAGCTCTCCTCGCAGGCCAGCGCACATCCGGTGAAGAGCCATACTCGTACCCTGGGCTTTGTGGCGTCCTCGGTGGCCTCGATGCGGGTCGCCAGAGGTGCCTCCTCATCGGCGGCGAGCACGCCTGGAGCCCCGGACCCGCTCGTCACCGCCCTGGCCGGCGCCCAGACCCCGGTCCAGGACGTTTCCGGTGCGGTGACCGTGGTGGCCGTGACCTGGCCCAAGAACGCGGTCCCCACCCATGACCAGTTCCAGATCCGCACCCTGTCGGGGGTGACCTGGAGCCAGTGGCAGGCGTTCGACCTCGACCCCGCTGACGGTCCGGACCCGACCCGGGCCGCTGCCACCACCACCGGGGGGACCAGCCCGTACATCGTCACCGGCGCCTCGAAGTACCAGGTGCGTTCCCTGAGCACCGACCCGACGGCCCCCACCGCGGCAAAAGTCCAAGTTGTCGACCCGGGCACGTCGGCGGCCGACACCATCGTGGCGGCACCAGGGGCGGCATCGGCGGCGGCCGCCAGACCGGTCATCTACTCGCGGGCCTCCTGGGGCGCCGACGAGAGCCTGCGCCACTGGGACCCCTCCTACGGCAAGATTCTGATCGGTTTCGTGCACCACACCGTCAGCTCGAACTCCTACGCCCCCAGCGATGTGCCCGCGATGATCCGTGGCATCTACTACTACCACTCGATCACCCTGGGCTGGGGTGACATCGGATACAACTTCCTCATCGACCGGTTCGGGCGCACCTGGGAGGGTCGCTACGGCGGGGTCAGCAGGCCGACGATCGGCGCGCAGACCTACAAGTACAACAGCGTGTCCATGGGAGTCTCGGCGATCGGCAACTTCGCCATCGCACCGGTCCCGCAGGCGATGACCAATGCGTTCAAGCGGATCTTCGCGTGGAAGTTCTCCCTGGCCGGTATTCCCGCGAACGGCAACGTCCCCGGAGTGGCGACGCAGTCGTGGTCGAGCGCCAAGTACTTCCAACGAATTTCGGGTCACCGCGATGGTTTCCAGACCGACTGTCCAGGCCAGTATCTCTATAACAAGCTTCCCGAGATCCGCGCCGGTGCCGCCGCCCTCATGGCCGCGCCAAAGCCGGCGCCAAAACCGGCACCGAAGCCAGCCCCGAAACCTTCGGTCGCGCCCTGGGCCGTGACGCGGTACACGGGGTACAAGGCCGTGGTCGTGCAGCAGGGTTCCAGGGGCGCAGCCGTGGTCGTTCTCCAGCGCGCGCTCAAGGCCACCCCCGATGGTTCCTTCGGACCCAAGACCCGGGCCGCCCTGGTGGCATTCCAGACCCAGCAGCACCTTGCACGCAACGGCGTCGCGAACCGGCCGGTGTGGAACCGGCTTGAGCTACGGGACTACCCGCTGATTGGTTACCGCGGGCTCACCCTGAGGCAGGGCTCCAGGGGCGCAGCGGTGGCCGTCGTGCAGCGCGCGCTACGACTGAGCGCCGACGGCATCTTCGGGCCGATCACCGCCACTGGGGTCAAGGCGGTCCAGGCAGGCGCAAGGCTGGCGCGCACCGGTGTGGTCAGCGGCTGGACCTGGGTCGCGGTCGAGAGCCGGATGCGATAGCAGCATCGGCCCAGCTGCAGCCGGGGCGGGCGTACGAGCCGGAGTCGGCCGCCCTATGGCTGCGGCGCCACGCGGATCCAGGGTGGCGCTTGGCAGGAGGGTCTGCGCAATCAGTCGTGGACCGGCCAACCCAGGGAGCTCAAGGCCGTGATCAAGGGCTGAACCGCCGCGGGCAGGACGGAGAGCTCGACAAGGCCGAACGGCTGGCCAATCCCGTGCTCCATGTGCAGGTCCTCCATGTTGACCCCGGCCTCGCCGACGTCGCGCAGCAGCCGGCCCAACGCGCCAGGCTCATCGGGTACGACGACGATGACGATGGCATACGTCGTCGGGGCCGCGCCATGCTTGCCCGGGATGAGGGCGCGGCCGGCGTTGCCGTCGGCGACGGTCCTGGCCAGGACCGCCCGGGCGGCCACGCTGCCCCCATCCGGGTCGGACTCCAGCAGACGCAAGGCCACCAGAACCCCGTCAAGCTCCTGGGCCAAAGACTCGAGAACCTCGCGGACCGCCGGCGCATTGCCCGCCAGGATCTGCGTCCACATGCTCGCGTCGCTGGCAGCGATACGGGTGACGTCGCGGATCCCCTGCCCAGACAGGGCGACTGCCCCCGATGGCAGATCGCGCAGCCGGCTTGCCACCAGGCTTGCGGCGATCTGTGGAACGTGTGAGACAGCGGCGACGGCGGCATCGTGCTCATCGGGGGTCATGACGAGAACGGCCGACCCCGCGGCTTCGGCGATGCGCCGCACCATCTCGACGGCGCCGACCGATGCGTGTGGCCCCGGGGCCACGACCCAGGAGCGACCTTCGAACAGGTCGCCCTGTGCGGCCGCCGCACCCGACTTCTCCCGGCCCGCCATGGGGTGCGACCCGACATAACGCGACAGGTCAGCGCCTCTGTCCTGCAAGGCGGTCAGCACCGCGCCCTTGACGCTGGCCGCGTCGGTGACCACGGCTTCCGGCCAACGTGACAGCTCCGCCGCGATCACGTCGGCCACGACATCGGGAGGCGCGGCAACAACGACCACGTCCGGGACCGTAAGGGTGTCCGCCGCGAGAACGCCGGCGCCGAGGTCGCGGGCGAGGGCCGCGGCCGTGGGCGACAGGTCATCCAGCGACACCTGAAAACCCCTGCCTGACAACGCCAGCCCCAGGCTCGCCCCGATCAGACCGGTTCCGACGATCCTGACCCGCAGTCCGACAGTAGCCGGCTCAGCCCTCATTGAGCGAGGTCTCGGCGCAACGCGGTGGCCCCCCGCAGGTAGACATGGGTGATCTGGTCACGGGCCAGTGTGGTGTTGACGTGGGCCATCAACCGGATCACCATCGGCATCGCCCCGGAGATGGCCAGCTCTTGGGCGCACATCAGCGGGACATCACCAAGGCCCAGCTCGCGCGCCGCCACCGCGGGGAACTCACTGCGCACATCGGGGGTGGCCGTGAACATGATCGAGATGATGTCGTCGTTCGTCAGCGAGTTTGCCTCCAGCACCGACCGGACGAGCTCACGCGTCGAGGACAGCACGTGCTCGCGCTCATCGACATCGAGCTGGATGGCGCCCCTCACGGCGCGGACGGCACTGACTGGCATACGCGTATCCGTCACGTGCGTAACGGTAGCGGCCGGTCCGTACGTGGCGCATCAGAGTCCAGCAGCTGAGTACAGCTGACCGATCTCGGGTCGGTTGAGTGAGCGCATCCGACCCGATCGCAGGTCGCCCAGACGGATCGGACCGACATCGGTGCGGACCAGCGTGATCACCGGGTGCCCCACCGCCTCGAGCAACCGCCGCACGACGTGCTTGCGGCCTTCGTGCAGCTGGACCTCGACCAGTGCTTTGCCCGGGGCGGAGTCCACGAGCTTGAAAGAGTCGATCTTTACCGGCCCGTCCTCGAGGTCGATGCCCGCGCGAAGCCGCTTGCCCAGATCCCGCGGAACCGGACCCGGGATCTGAGCCAGATACGTCTTCAGGACACCGTATGACGGGTGCTGAAGCCGGTGGGCGAGCTCACCGTCGTTGGTCAGCAGCAGCAGTCCCTCGGTGTCGGCGTCCAGGCGCCCCACATGGAACAGCCGCTCCTTGCGGTTGCTGACGAAGTCTCCTACGCAGGGACGACCCAGCTCGTCACTCATGGTCGACACCACACCCAGGGGCTTGTTGAAGGCAAGGTAGACACGGGACGTGTCCAGCTGAACCCTGGACCCATCAACGTGGACAGCCTGGGTGCTGGGGTCGATCCGCACGCCCAGCGCGGTGATGACGTGACCGTCGACCTCGACGCGGCCTGCGCTGATGAGGTTCTCACAGGTCCGCCGGCTACCGACGCCGGCTGCGGCCAGGAGCTTCTGCAGGCGTACGCCGTCAGGATCATGGACATCGACCTCGACCGACGGCTTCTCGCGCTGGGGCGGCAGGCGGGTGGGCTGGCTGCGTTTGGTGGTGCCACTACTGCCGCGCTGAGGGGTACTGCCACGCTGAGAGGCGTTGTTGCCTGCCGAGCGCTTGCGGGGTCCCTCGAAACGGCCACGAGCCAGCGCCTCGTCGCTCACGCCCGGCCGCGTTCTGCTAGATCGTCGAGCACATCAACCTCAGGTAAGTAGGGGGCTAGGGCCGGCAGCTCGTCCAGTGAACCCAGGCCAAGTCGTTGCAGGAAGTAGGACGTCGTTCCGTAAAGGGTCGCACCACTTTCGCCTTCTTCCCTCATTTCCTCGATCAGGCCGCGGGTGAGCAGGGTCCGGACCACGCCGTCGACGTTGACCCCGCGAACCGAGCTCACCCGAGAGCGCGAGATCGGCTGTCGATAGGCGATGACGGCGAGGGTCTCCAGGGCGGCCTGGCTGATCTTGGCCTGCGCTCCGTCCAGGAGGAACTTCTCCACGACGGGTGCGTACTGCGGGCGGCTGTAGACCCGCCATCCTCCGGCGATCGCCTTCAGGACGAATCCGCGGTTGCTCCCGTCGTAGTCGGCTGCCAGGGCGTGCAGGTGGCCGAGGACCTCCTCGACCGGCAGCTCCAGGGCGGAGGCCAGCGACATCTCCGTCACGGGTTCGTCGATGACCATGAGCACGGCCTCGATCGCAGCACGCGGGCCACCGGCAAGCTCGGTGATGTCGAAGGTGACCTGTTCGGGCGCAAGCCCGGCCCGCTCCACCCCCGCGGCCGCCGCAGGCTCGGGGACCTGGTCCTGTCCAGACGGTCTTGCTGCCTCACTCAACAGGGTCCACCATCTCTTCGTCGGTCACGCCATGTTCGTCGAACTCGTCACTGACACCGATCTCGCCCTCGTCCTGGCCGGTCCAGCGAACGATCAGGCTCTCCAGCGGCTCCGCCTGCTCGAAGGTGACGGCCGACTCATGAAACAGCTCCAGCAGAGCGAGGAAACGCGCGACGATCACCAAGGTGCCGTCGGCATCGGCGACCAGGGCCCGGAAGGAGCATGAGCGTGACTGTCGCAGCCGCGCCACGATCAGGGTGGCCTGCTCGCGGACGTTGACCGCCGGCGTGTGCAGGTGCTCCAGACCCACGGTTGGCACCAGCCTGGGTGCGGTCGCCCGGGCGGCGATCATCGCCAGCTGTGCGGGCGTGATACCCATCACCAGCTCCGGCAGCAGCGCGGCGAACTGAGGGTCCAGACCTGCTTGGCGGGCCGTCATGCGACCTTCCGTGGCAATTCGCTGCTCGAAGGCGCCGGCCACCTGCTTGAACGCGCGGTACTGCAGCAAGCGGGCAAAGAGCAGGTCCCGCGCTTCGATCAGCGCCAGATCCTCCTCATCCTGCGGGCCCAGCTGCGGCAACAGGGTGGCCGACTTGAGGTCGAGCAGGGTGGCGGCCACCAGCAGGAACTCCGAGGCCTGGTCGAGGTCCCACTCGGTGTCAGAGGCCTGGTAGGCCCTGATGTGGGCCATGAACTCGAAAGTGACCTCGGCAAGGGCGATCTCGGTGATGTCAAGCTTGTGCTTGGAGATCAGACCGAGCAGCAGTTCGAACGGTCCCTGGAAGACGTCGAGGTGTACCTCGAACACTTGCCCAAAGGTCTTGCGCAGCACCCCGCCCGGAGTAACAACGGAGCCCGGGGCGGAGGTTGGCGTTGAGGGCAGGTCGGTGGGCTCGATGAGGACACTGGCAGGGACCTCGGAGGTGGAGGTCTGCGCCACGGTGCTCAGGCCGCCCCACCCCGCGCGATGAGCTCGCGGGCCATCTGCCGGTAGGCCTCGGCAGCTGAATGGGTCGAGGCATAGGTCGTAATGGGCTCGGCAGCCAGTGAGGAGTCCGGGAACTTCACGGTGCGGCTGATGACAGTGTGGAAGACCAGGTCGCCGAAGTGGTCGACGACGCTTCGCACAACCTCCCTGCTGTGCAGCGTCCGGCTGTCGAACATGGTGGCCAGAATGCCATCAACCTGTAGTCGAGGGTTAAGGCGGTCACGGATCTTGTCGATGGTCTCCACCAGCAGCGCGACGCCCCGCATCGCGAAGAACTCGCACTCCAGCGGGATGATCACGCCGTGGGCAGCGGTCAGCGCGTTGACGGTCAACAGGCCCAACGAGGGCTGGCAGTCGATCAGGACGACGTCGTACTCGTCCGCGATCGGACGCAGGACGCGCGCCAGCACTGTTTCGCGAGCCACCTCGCCGACCAGCTGCACTTCGGCCGCCGACAGGTCGATGTTGGCCGGGAGGATGTCAAGGCCCTCGGTGCGGGTGTGCTTGACCACGCCACGAACATCGTGGCCTTGCTCGACCAGAAGGTTGTAGATCGTGACGTCGAGCTCATATGTCGGCACGCCCAGACCGACGGACAGGGCGCCCTGCGGGTCGAAGTCGACCAGCAGAACCTTGCGGCCGCACTCGGCTAGGGCAGCGCCAAGGTTGATGGTGCTCGTCGTCTTGCCCACGCCGCCCTTCTGGTTGCACATCGCGATGATCCGCGCGGGACCATGGCTGCGCAGCGGCTGGGGGTCGGGGAAGTTGGGCATCACCCGACCCGTGGGCCCGACCTGCCCGGCTCCGACGCCCTGGGTGCCGGGTAGTTGGGCTGGGGTCCGCTCTGGCGCCTCCACCGCGGCAACGGCCGCCGAGCCGTCAGCGGTCGGACTCTCGATGGCCGTAGTCACCACATCAGTCACAGCTGTTCCCTCCCATCGCAGTCGAAAGGTCAACGGGTGAGTCTCTCGCTGATCGCGTCGACCCTAGTCGCGCGCATGGTCAGGATTCAAGCACGGCGCGGCCTGTCGCCGGCAGTTCTCGTCATCGCGCCCGTGGGTGCGACTCGGCATAGACCTCGCGTAGGCGCTGAACCGTGACCATGGTGTAGATCTGGGTCGTGGTCACAGAGGCGTGTCCGAGCAGTTCCTGAACCACCCGAATGTCGGCGCCACCGTCGAGCATGTGGGTGGCGAAAGAGTGCCTCAGCGTGTGCGGACTGACCTTGTCCCCAAGGCCAGCGCGCTCGGCTGCCGCGTGGATCGCAGCCCATGCGCCCTGCCGTGAGAGTCGCCCGCCGCGCTGGTTGAGAAAGAGTGCCGGGGTCCCCTTGCCTCGAAGAGCCATCCAGGGACGAGCCCGGACCGTATATGCCCTGACCGCCTCCCGTGCGTAGCTTCCGAGCGGAACGACGCGCTCCTTGCTCCCCTTGCCGACAAGACGCACCGACCCCTGCTCGAGGTCGATGTCGTCGAGGTCGAGGCCGACCGCTTCCCCGATTCGCGCCCCAGCACCATAGAGCACCTCCAGCATCGCCCGATCGCGCAAGGTTGCTGGAGTTCCCCCCAGGCTTGCCGTCGACAGCAGGTTCTCGACGTCGTTGATCGAGATGGCTTTCGGCAGTCGCCTGGGCACCTTGGGCGGAGCCACCCCTTGGGCCGGGTCTGTGTCTGTCGCACCCTCCAGAACCAGGAACCTGTGCAAGCCCCGCACCGCCACAAGGGTGCGCGCGGACGAGGAGGCCGACAGCCGTGGTCGTTCGGGCGCCCCCTCACGAAGCGAGACGAGAAAGTCCGTGACGTCAGACTCGCCCACCGCTGCCGGGTCGCTGATCCCTCGCTCGTGCAGGAACAGCTGATATCGCGCGAGGTCCCGCCCGTAGGAGCTCAACGTGTTGGCGGCTGCCCCGCGTTCGACCCGCAGATGGTCAAGCCAACCGCGTATCGAGCGTTCCAGGGGAGAGTTCCCTTCGGTGCCACCGCGACTCATCGGGGCAGGATGCCTTGAGTCAGCGCAGCACTTCCTCGAGGGTCAGGGAGGCGAACCCGTGTGCTTCGGCGACCGGGCCGTAGGTCACGGCACCGTCGTGGGTGTTAAGACCCAGCGCCAGCGCCCGATCGGCGCGTAGCGCGTCGCGCCAACCACGGTTCGCCAGCTCCACCGCATACGGCAGGGTCACGTTGGTCAGCGCGTAGGTGGAGGTGTGGGGCACCGCGCCCGGCATGTTCGCGACGCAGTAGAACACCGAGTTGTGGACCTGGTAGGTCGGGTCCGCGTGCGTCGTGGCATGGGAGTCCTCGAAGCATCCGCCCTGGTCGATGGAGATGTCCACCAGGACCGAGCCCGGTTTCATCCGCGACACCTGCTCGTTGGTGACCAGGGTCGGAGCCTTGGCTCCCGGAACCAGGACAGCTCCGATGACCAGGTCCGCGTCGGAGATGGCCCGTTCGATCTCGTAGGCGTTGGAGGTCACCGTCTGGCAGTGGCCCTGGTAGATGGCATCCGCGACCCGAAGCTTGGCCACGTTGCGATCCAACAGCAGAACCTCAGCCTGCATGCCCAGTGCAATGGCCGCCGCGTTCATGCCGGACACGCCTGCGCCGATGACTACAACCTTGGCGGCATAGACACCGGACACCCCGCCCATGAGCACACCGCGACCACCCTGCGCCCGCATCAGCGTGTGGGCACCCACCTGCGGTGCCAACCGGCCGGCCACCTCGCTCATCGGAGCCAGCAACGGCAGCGAACGGTCGGGCAGCTCGACTGTCTCGTAGGCGATTCCGGTGACCTTGCGGTTGACCAGCTCCTCGGTCAACAAGCGGTCGGCCGCCAGGTGAAGGTAGGTGAAAAGGGTCTGGCCAGCACGCATCTTGTCGTACTCGGAGGCAACGGGCTCCTTGACCTTCAAGATCAGGTCACCCGTGGCCCACGCATCCTCGGCGGAGCTCAGGATCTTCGCCCCTGCCGCGACGTAGTCATCGTTGGTGATCGATGAACCGACGCCGGCATCGGTCTCGATGTAGACCTCGTGGCCGTTGCGCGCCAGCTCGTGCACACCGGAGGGGGTGATGGCAACCCGGTACTCGTTGTTCTTGACCTCGCGTGGAATTGCGACCTTCACCGAAAATCAACATCCTTTGCCGATGTACCCGTCGGGGCAACCTCATTGTCACCACGATCGGCCGCCCGAAGGCGTGCGGCTGCGAGTCTAAACCCCGCTTGGCCAGGCCATCACTCGCGGCCGCAGGTCATCGGCCGGCGGCGCCCACGATGATGGGTCCGCCACGGCCTGGGCACCGCTGCGGATGTCCTTGACCGAGTCACTGCGTTGGTCCCCGGAGGCGGGAAACCACACGAAAGGTATGCCGCGTCGATCGGCGAACTTGATCTGCTTGCCGAACTTGGCTGCCTGCGGTGCGACCTCACAAGGTATGCCGCGTTGGCGCAGCGCAGCGGCGACACCCATTCCCTGGGCCCGGTCGGTCTCGTCGGCCAGGGCCACCAGGACGCACGAGGGGGTGGACCGGCTGGCCGACAGGGTCGGCATGATCTTGGCCAGCAGTCGCGAGAGCCCGATGGAGATGCCCACTCCCGGATAGGTCGTCCGGCCATCCGAGGCCAACGCGTCATAGCGACCGCCTGAGCAGATCGAGCCGTACGACTCCAGACCGATCAGCTGGGTCTCGTAGACCGTGCCCGTGTAGTAGTCCAGCCCGCGGGCGACCTTCAGGTCGGCAACCATCAGATCGGGGGCCTGCTGGGCTCCGACACGGATCACGGCGGCCAGCTCGGCCAGGCCCTGGGTGAGAGTCTCGTGCTCCACCCCAAGGGCCTGCACCCGCTCGACGAAACTTTCATCAGGGGTGTTGATCTGGGCCAGGGCCAGGCAGGCCTTGGCCTGCACGACCGTGGCACCTGCCGCCACCATCAGGTCGCACACCGGGTCCGGGCCGACCTTGTCGAGCTTGTCCACGATCCGCAGCATCGTCTGGACGTCGGTTAGCCCGATACCAAGATAGAACCCCTCCGGGATCTTTCGGTTGTTGACCTGGATCCGGAACGGACCTATCGGGAGCTTGCTGAACGCGTCGGCCACCACCAACGGCAGCTCGGCTTCGTAGTGAGGGGCAAGCTCTCCCACATCGACGATGTCGATGTCGCACTGGGTGAACTCGCGAAAGCGGCCCTCCTGAGGTCTCTCGCCACGCCATACCGGCTGGATCTGGTAGCGGCGGAAGGGGAACGTCAGCTTGCCGGCGTTCTCCAGGACGTAGCGCGCGAAGGGGACCGTCAGGTCGAAATGGAGTCCGAGTCTGGACTCTCGTGACAACTCCCCCGCCGGCGCCGAAAGACGGCTGATCGCGTAGATCTCCTTGTCGGTGTCCTCACCCTGGCTGGAAAGACGCTCGACCGGCTCCACCGCTCGGGTCTGGATCGAGGCGAACCCGTGCAGTTCAAATGTCTCGCGAATCACGTCCAGGAAGTGCTGCTCGACGATGCGTTCGCCGGGCAGCCACTCCGGGAAGCCACTGATCGGGCGAACCTTGCTCACGAGCCCAATCCTTGCAGGTACGGGTTGGTGGCGCGCTCACGCTCCATCGTGGTGGCCGGGCCGTGCCCGGGCAACACGAGCATGTCGTCGGCAAGTGGCAGGACCACGTCGCGCAGGCTTCGGTTCATGGCGGCGCCATCACCACCGGCGAGGTCCGTGCGACCGATGGAACCTGCGAACAGCACGTCCCCGGACAGCACAGTTGACCTGACGCCGGCGTCAGCGGTATACCCGTTTTCGGGCACCTCGGGCAGAACGAACAGCACCGATCCCTGCGTGTGGCCGGGCGCGTGCAGCACGCGCAGGTCGAGGCCGGCGATCGTCAGCGTCTGGCCATCGACCAGATTGACCACGTCGGTGGGTTCCCTCCAGCCCGCCTTCTGGCCAAACTGCTGCTCAAACATGGCGATCAGCTGTGGCGCCACCGCGGACAAAGGGTCCTTGAGACGGTATCGATCGTCGCCGTGGATGTAGGCGGCAACGGCTGCAGAGTCGCACACCGGTGTCACGGAGTACACATGGTCGAAGTGCCCGTGAGTGAGCAGTACGGCTGCCGGCCTGAGCCGGTGCTCGCGTAGGAGCTCTGCCAACTGTCCGGTCACCCCCACACCGGGGTCAACGATCAAGCATTCCTCCCCCGCGGCGGGAGCAAGGACATAGCAGTTGGTGCCGGCGACAACGGCCGGGAATCCGATGGTCAACACGCTCGTGAGCCTAACCGTCGCCAACTCCTGCGCCCGCCCCTGTGTCCATCGATGCGTCGACGGACTCCGGGCGCTGTTGCCTTCAGGCCACTGGTGTATCCGGAGCCGGGCTTTGCTAAGGCCAACATCGCGGGTCGACCGAAGCCCTTGCCCGACACTGTTCCCAACGTAGCGGCTACTACCAAGGTGGGTTAACAAGGACATCCTCGGCGGGGGCTGGCCGCGCCGGCGCAGATGAAGCAGATGATCCGTCAATGGGCTGCCAGCGCCGGGACGAATGCGCTGCGCGCCGTACACGCCTACCGGTCTGTCGTTACCGCCCACCGCAACGGGAGGTGTTCGGCAGCCGGCGGTGAGGACATTGCGCGCAGGCTGAGGCCAGCGGCCAAACGAAATGTTAGCCGGCTCGGGTGAGCCGTCATGGCGCACACACGTCTGAAATGCCGGTGCCTTCAGGCGTGGGACAGCCCACGCCTAGACTTAGCGACGGTTTTGGGATGCGCCCAGAGCCGGTGCCCTCGTCTACTGTCCAAAGGAGTGCCCACGTGTCGCCCCACTCCCGCGACCGAGCCCGCGAGAAACGCCGCAACGAGAAGCGTCAGTCCATGCTGGTTCAGCGTGGCATGGCGGCCCGGCGCAACAAGCAGGTCCTCGGCATCGTCCTGGCCATGGTCGTGGTCATTGGCGGACTCGTTGCGGTGAGCCTGACCCTGAACAAGAACGCCAAGACCGCGTCAAGTGGCCAGGCCGTCACTCCGGCAACCGCTCCGGCACGCGGGCACGCGACTTCGACTTCACCGTCTGTGCCTGGGTGTGCCGCCCCGCCACCGGTCCCCACCGACAAGCGGTTACGAACCCTGCCGAACAAGTCGACCGCGGCCGGCAAGACGTTCATCGCGACTGTCACGACCAACTGTGGCGTCATCACGATGGAGCTCGACGGGACCAAGGCTCCCCAGACCGTAGCGTCGTTCCTCAGCCTGGCCAAGACCCGTTACTGGGCCGACAGCCCGTGCCACCGCCTGACCACGGCGGGCATCTTCGTCCTGCAGTGCGGCGACCCGACAGGCACCGGCACAGGCAGCCCCGGATACGGCTACGGCGTCGAGAACGCACCGGCCAACTTCACATTCCCCCCGGGCACCCTCGCCATGGCGCGCAGCAGCGACCCTAAGAGCAATGGTGGGCAGTTCTTCATCGTTTACAAGCAGACCGTGCTGCAGGACCCCGTCGGCTATTCAATTTTCGGTAAAGTCACCTCCGGAATGGATATCGTCGACAGGATCGCCGCAGCGGGAGCCACTCCTGCCGATGCAAACCAGAACACCGCGCCGGTGCAGCCCATCAGCATCCTCACGGTGGATGTCACCGAGAAGAAGGCCTGACAGTGACCGAGCAGACTCCCGAGAGCGACGCAGCCGTGCCAGCCACAGACATCTCCGAGGAGATGAGGACAGTGGACGACGCGCCCACTCCGCCAGCGACAGAGACGGCGGAGGCTCCAGCTCCAGCTCCAGCTCCAGCGCCCGCGGTCCCCGCCCCGCCACCGACAGAGACGGCTCCAGCACCAGCACCAGCGCCAGCGGTCCCCACCCCGCCACCGACAGAGACGGCGCCGGCTCCAGCACCAGCACCAGCGCCAGCGGTCCCCACCCCGCCACCGCCACCAACAGAGACGGCTCCAGCGCCAGCACCAGCGCCAGCGGTCCCCACCCCGCCACCGCCACCAACAGAGACGGCTCCAGCACCAGCGCCAGCACCAGCGCCAGCGCCTGCGGTCCCCACCCCGCCACCGACAGAGACGGCGCCGGCTCCAGCACCAGCACCAGCGCCTGCGGTCCCCACCCCGCCACCGACAGAGACGGCGCGGGCTCCAGCACCAGCACCAGCGCCAGCGGTCCCCACCCCGCCACCGACAGA
>Ga0066789_10000464_pt1 | contig 16072 bp, 13 predicted proteins | sample OrgsoiDNA2013049_FD_70960 | JGI IMG/M metagenome (GOLD analysis project Ga0066789, IMG submission 70960) | Permafrost soil microbial communities from the Arctic, to analyse light accelerated degradation of dissolved organic matter (DOM) -... | ecosystem: Environmental > Terrestrial > Soil >...
AGGGTCAACAGGTCATTCAAGACTGCCTTGGCGGTATTGATGGGGATCGCAAAACCAATTCCGGCGCTCTGATCGACTCCGGGAGTCCCAGCAATCATTGTGTTAATGCCAATCACTTCGCCGTGCGAATTCAACAGCGGGCCGCCGGAGTTGCCGGGGTTGATTGCGGCATCGGTCTGGATGGCTTCGTCAATGTTCACACCGTTCGGCTCCTGCACCGACCGGATCGAACTGACAATCCCGCTGGTCAGGGTGCCGGCAAGTCCAAACGGATTCCCAATCGCGTAAACTTTCTGCCCGACTTGAAGATTTCTCGAATCGCCCAGGACCATGGGCGCCAGATCCGGCGCTTTGATTTGTATGATCGCGAGATCGTGCGAACGGTCGGTACCTACAACCGACGCGCTGTATTTTTTTCGGTTGTGCAGGGTGACTTCCACCTGGCGGGCGTTCTCTATGACGTGGTAGTTGGTTAGCACGTGGCCGGCGGCATCAAGAATGAATCCCGACCCCTGCCCTTCCCGCGGGACCGCCCCATAAAAGAAGTCATAGGCTACGGCCTTGGAAGTTACGTTCACCACCGATCCGACATTTTTTTGATAGACGGAAATGTTGTTCTGCTCCTCCTGGTCGAGCGGCCCGCTGCTGGCGGCTTCCGTAATCTCCACCTTCGGGCCCGGCGCGTTCACCGTCCGGAACGTCCCTGAACGGTAGGTGGTGAAATAAAAAAACAATCCGACAATGACGGCGGCAATCGCGACCGGTCGAAGCAACTTCATGGCTCAGGACACCTTACGTTAGAAATCGGACTCTCAGGGTGAAAAGATTATTCTACCTTTTGTCCCGCTCTGGTAGCGTTGTGGCACAGCAGGGACTCGCTGCATCTGAATGTTCGATGGGGGCTGATGATCTCGGGAGGAACAGTCATCGAACCGACAAGCCTTAAGGCCAGCACGCCGGCGGGCATTCGCGGCTCGCTGTTCTGGATGGTGGTTGCGGCATTGGCATTGCGGCTGGTCGTGGTGTCTTTTGTTTACCCCGAGCGTCTGAATCCGGACCGCGATTATTGGCGCTTTGCCGGTGAAACAGGACGAATTTCCCGGTCGATCGTTCAGGGCAAGGGATTCAGCAGCCCGTTGCGAGCACCCACAGGGCCGACCGCCTGGATGGTGCCGATTTATCCTGCGATCCTCGCGGGCGTGTTCCGCGAGTTTGGGATTTACACCAAGGCTTCGGCACTGGTGATGCTTTCCCTCAACAGCCTCTTTTCGGCGCTGACCTGCATTCCCGTATTCTTGATTGCGCGCAGAAGTTTTGGATTACGTACGGCGGCGTTAGCGGGATGGAGCTGGGCTCTTTTCCCATTCGCGGTTTACTTCTCGGCGAGCTTCATTTGGCCTACGACTCTTGCCACGCTCATGCTGAGCCTGCTGTTTCTGGCCGCGTTCTATCTTGAGGATTCGTCGAAGGCTTCGCGGTGGGCGGGCTTTGGAATCCTTGCGGGCGTATCTGCGATGACGGAGCCGATCGTGCTCTCCGTGGCTCCGCTCCTGACAGCGTGGATGTGCTACCGGCTATTAAAACGCAAACAGCATTGGCGAAGGCCGGCACTGTTTGCGACTTTGGGCTTGGTCCTCGCGGTCACGCCATGGTTCGTTCGTAACTACCGTGTGTTCGACGCTTTCATTCCCTTTCGCGACAACTTTGGGCTCGAGTTCTATGTGGGAAACAATGGGGAAACCTGGCATTTTGCCCCAGAAGGATTCCATCCTTCTGGCTCGGACCGCGAGTGGGATGAATATCGGCAAATGGGTGAGTTGGCCTATATGGACCACAAGCAAGCACAAGCGGTGACTTTCATTAAATCTCATCCAATTGATTTCGCGGTGCTCTCCCTTCGCCGCGCAGTTTATATGTGGACGAATTTCTGGAGTTTCAGCCGCCGCTATTTGGAAGCCGAGCCGCTCGATCCTCCGAACATGTTCCTGACCACAACGTTGACGGTGCTGGCCCTGATCGGTTTGCGACGGGCGTTTCGGCAAGGCGTGAGTATTGGCATGCCGTACGCCATCGCGCTGTTTTTTTTTCCGGCAGTGTATTATTTCACCCACCCCGAGGACTACTATCGGCGGCCCATTGATCCCATTTTTGTGGTTCTTGCCGCATATGCGATTGCTTCCAAAGTCTGGGGCAGCCGGGAGAAGAGCGAAGCCCCGGCAACCATCGTATGAGCGAAAGCCGCTTTGAAAAATACCAGCCGACGATTTTCTTGTCTCTACTGACGTGTGCCTCCCTGCTGCTACACGGCTATCACCCATTTGCCGAGGACGCGGAGATTTACCTGCCCGGTGTGGAAATCAAGCTGAACCCAAAGCTGTTTTCCATGGGGCGGGAGTTCTTCGCATCGCACGCCAGCCTGACGCTATTCCCCAATCTGGTCGCCTTTTCCCTGCGTACGCTCCATCTGCGTATGGAAGTCGGGCTGTTGCTGTGGCATGTGGCGTCCATTTTTCTGCTGCTCCTGGCATGCTGGCAGTTGTCCGGTCAGTGTTTCCCAAACTCGCGGGCGCGTTGGGGCGGAGTCTGCCTGGTTGCCGCGCTGTTCACGCTTCCAGTAGCTGGAACCGCGCTCTATATCATGGATCAATACCTCAACCCCAGGAACCTGGCCGCGTTTGCTGGCATCTTTGCCATCACCTGCGTTTTGGAAAAGAAATATTTAAGGATGGGGCTGTGGCTGGCGTTCGCAGCGTTGGTGCACCCGCTGATGGCATTTTTCGCGCTTTCCTTTTGTGCACTGTTGATTTGCCTGGAGAAATTCCAACCCAACCTGCCCACGGCCGCATTGCTGATTCCGTTTGGACTTTCTTTCGCGCCCCCATCCCCTGCCTATACCGAGGCCGCGCGCTTTCATGGTTTTCACTACATCTTGAACTGGCAATGGTACGAGTGGGTCGGGATTCTGGCGCCGGTGGTTCTGTTTTGGTGGTTCGCCCGGATAGCTCGATCGCGCCGCTTACGTAACCTGGAACGCCTTTGCCGGGCGCTGATTCTCTACGACCTGACCTATTTCGCCGCGGCGCTGGTGATATCAGTACCTAAGCGATTCGAGAGCCTGGCGCGCACCCAACCGTTGCGCAGCCTCCACTTGCTGTACATTCTCATGCTGCTTTTCATGGGAGGACTGGTCGCCGAGTACATCCTCAAAGACCGCGTGTGGCGTTGGATTCCGTTCTTTTCGCCGCTCTGCGCCGGAATGTTCATGGCCCAGCTCGCATTGTTCCCCGCCAGTGCACACGTCGAATGGCCATGGGCCACGCCGAGCAATGAGTGGGCGCAAGCCTTTCTCTGGGTCCGTCAATCTACGCCCATGGACGCTGTGTTCGCGGTGGATCCGCTCTACATTCAAATTCCCGGAGAAGACACGGTGGGCTTTCGCGCCCTCGCCGAGCGCAGCCGGCTGGCGGATGCGGTGAAGGACAGCGGAGCGGTCTCCATGTTCCCGCCTCTCGCCGAAGAATGGTGGGATCAATTCGACGCGCAGAAGAATTGGAAACACTTCGACAAGCAGGGCTTTCTGCAGCTTCACAACAAGTATGGGATTACCTGGATCGTCGTGCAGCAGCCGGGGGTGCCTGGTCTGAGTTGCCCTTATGCGAACGCCGCAGTGATGGTTTGCCGCGTCGCCCCTTGAGGGCAGATGCAGATCATCGGGGCTCCGCGAACCGCATCTGATACATTCTTATGAACACTTTTTTGTACGGGAATGAATCACTAATGGCTCATCCGCAAATTCTGTTGGCGCCGGACCCCCTGTTTCCGTGCTGGAAACGAGATTCAGAGGTTGCGGCACTGGCGCGAGAGTACCGGCACAACGAACCCTTCCCGCATATTCACCTGCCAGACTTTCTTGATCCCCTCACGGCGCAGGCAATCGCCGACGAGTTTCCTTCTCCCAACACGGCCGCGTGGACGCAGTACAAGCACCACAACGAAAACAAAATGGGAATGGCCAAGCGTGAACTTTTTCCTCCCCGCCTGCGGGCTGTGGCCGATGAATTGAATTCCGCGGAATTCGTTGCGTGGCTCTCGCAATTGACCGGCATCCCCGGCCTCATTCCCGACCCCAGCCTGGAGGGCGGAGGCTTGCACCAGTCTGCCCGGGGTGGCTTCCTCAACGTCCATACCGATTTCAGCAATCACCACTATCAGAAGAATTGGCGCCGCCGCGTGAACGTGATCGTTTACCTGAACCCCGGATGGCAGGAGCAGTGGGGCGGAGCGATTGAATTCTGGGAACCTCCGATGCGACGGTGCGCCGCGAAATATCCGCCGCTGTTGAACCATGCCGTCATCTTCACCACCGACGAGCGGTCGTTGCACGGTTTTGCTGACCCGTTGCTTTGTCCGGAGGACGTTACGCGCAAGAGTTTGGCTTTTTATTACTACACCGTTGACGATCAAGCTAAGGCCGCCGTGCATTCCACGGATTATCGCCCGCGCCCGGGAGATGGATGGAGAGAAGCGGCCCTGATTTGGCTGGACAAAAAAGCGGTGGACCTTTACTCACGCGCCAAAGCCAGGCTTGGGTTTTCCGACGAATTTGCCAGCAAGGTTCTGGGGTTTCTTTCCGGCAAGAAATAACCGCAGATTTCAGGTTTGTCCGGTGATCGCGCCGCGTGCATAGTATGGGGCCACGCCCGGCTCCAGACGGCGCCCCGCCTCGTCGAAGATTTGGAATTTTCCCAAGCCCCACTTTTGCAGAGCAAACTGCATCGTGGTCACCAGCACGCCCAGTCCGTACTTCACGCTGCGGCGGAAATTGATGGACGATGCTTCCGGAAAATATTTGGTGGGGCAGGAAACTTCGCCAATCTTGAAACCGAAGTAAACGCATTGGGCGAGCATCTGATTATCGAAAACAAAATCGTCAGAATTTTCGAGCAGGGGCAGTTTGGTCAAGACATCTTTGCTAAAGGCGCGGTACCCGGTGTGGTATTCCGAAACCTTGATCCGCAAAAACAGATTCTCAAACGCCGTCAGCAGCCGGTTGAAGACGTATTTGTAGAGCGGCATCCCTCCGTGCAAGGCCTGGCCGCCGATGATCCTCGACCCCAGCACCACGTCGTAAATTCCGTAGGCCACCATGCTGGCCATCGCCGTCACCAGCAGCGGCGTGTACTGGTAGTCCGGATGCAGCATGATGATGACGTCCGCACCCTCGGCCAGCGCTTCCCGGTAGCACGTCTGCTGATTGCGTCCGTAGCCGTAATTACGGTCGTGGACAAAGTGCACCAGCCCCAACTCGCGCGCCACTTCCACGGTGCGGTCGGAGCTGTTGTCGTCCACCAGGATGCGCATGTCAACGATCTCCGGCAGTTCGTCCACCGTCACCCGCAGTGTCTTCTCCGCGTTGTAGGCGGGCATGACCACGGCGATGCGTTTCCCGTTAAGCATTAGCTCTCCAAGCGTCCTCGGAAGGCCGCTGATTTACACTCATCATAAATCATGGGTTCTAGCCCTACCTCAAACTCCAAAGGGAAGTTGCCGTTCTCAACCAGCGGCGCCGTGCTGTTGCATCTCGATTTCCTGCTGACCGGGATCGTGATGACCTTTCTCGGCCCCATGCTTCCGGTCCTTTCTGCCCGCTGGTCCCTGACCGATGAGCAGGCCGGCTATCTGCTGTTCGCACAGTTTTTCAGCTCAATGTTCGGCATGTTGGCCTCCTCAACGCTGGTGCATCGCATCGGTTACCGCCTGACTTTCATCATTGGGCTGATGATGATGGCTTCCGGGATGAGCTTGCTGGTCTCCGGCCCCTGGCTGCTGGGGATGGTTGCAGTATGCGTTCTGGGCTTTGGACACGGCGTAACCACTCCGGCGGGAAATCTACGGACTGCCGAAGTCAATCCTGAGCGCCGCGCCTCGGCATTGAGTGTGATCAATGCGGTCTGGGGCATCGGAGCCGTGAGCTCTCCATTTCTAGTTGCCATCTCGCAGCGAGCCCATGAGATTCCGATATTTCTCTACGGCACTGCGGCTGCCTTGCTTGTACTTTTGCTCGCGTTTGCCCTCGCGCGATTTGAACCCGACACTCGCGCCCACGCCGCCCGCTCATCCGCCCCAGGAGAGAGCGTCTGGAACCACCGCCTGCTGCCCGTCATCTGCGTTCTGTTTTTCGTCTATGTCGGGACGGAAGTTTCCTTCGGCGGCTGGCTCGCTTCCTACGCCCACCGCATGAGTGGTGACGCTGGCCAGCATTCCTTTTGGGCGATGACGACTTCGTTTTTCTGGGGCGCGCTGCTGGTCGGGCGCGCACTCGCCCCGGTCGCTCTCAAGTTCCACAAGGAATCCGCCGTCGCCAGAATCGGCCTGACGCTCGCCCTAGCCGGAGGCCTCACCATCGTCGCAGCGCACGACATGGCCCTGCTGCTCCCCGGCGCGGTCCTCGCCGGACTGGGCATGGCCTCGATTTTTCCCATCAGTGTTTCCCTGTTGCCGCGATGGTTCGAAGAATCCGCTGCCAGTTCCAGCAGTTTCGTTTTCGCCAGCGGAAACATCGGAGGCGCAGTTTTGCCCTGGCTAGTCGGCGTCGTCTCGACTCATACCGGAAGCCTGCGCTCGGGGTTCATCGTGCCGTTGGTGGGGGTAGCGGCAATGCTTGGGTTTTACGTGATTTACGGAGTTTCCGGCGAGCAACCCGAAAAAAGCATCTAGAGTCGTTTTCGGAAGCCCGCCGTCTGAAGACTCCCAGCTTTATTGATAAACTAATAACTCATCTCATGCCACGCACCCTCTTCGAAAAAGTCTGGGACGAGCACCTTGTCTCGACCCCAAACGGGCAGCAGGCGCTGCTGTACGTGGATTTGCACCTCGTCCATGAGGTCACGTCCCCACAGGCGTTTGAAGGGCTTCGTGTGGCCGGACGGAAAGTCCGCGAGCCGTTGCGCACCATCGCGACGGTTGATCACAACATCCCGACCGAGCCCCGCGGTACCCCGATTTTCGATCCTATCGCGAAAAAACAGATTGAAGCCTTGCAGCAAAACTGCCGCGCCTTCGGGGTCCGGTTGTTTGATATGGATTCGCCCGAGCAGGGCATCGTCCATGTGATTGGCCCGGAGCTTGGCTTCACCCAGCCCGGCATGACAATCGTCTGCGGCGACAGCCACACCAGCACGCACGGAGCGTTCGGCGCGATCGCGTTCGGCATCGGCACCTCCGAAGTGGAGCACGTGCTCGCCACCCAATGCCTGCCGCAGCGCAAGCCGAAGACCATGCTCATTCAAGTCAACGGTAAGCTCGGCGAAGGCGTTACCGCGAAAGACCTCGCGCTCGCGATCATCGGCAAAATTGGTACCGACGGCGCCACCGGGCACGTTATCGAATACGCCGGCGAGGCAGTGCGCGCACTCTCCCTCGAAGGCCGGATGACGCTCTGCAACATGAGCATCGAAGCCGGAGCCCGCGCCGGAATGGTCGCGCCCGATGAAACAACTATCGCTTACGTGAACGGAAAACGATTCGCTCCCCAAGGCGCCGACTGGGACGCATCGGTTGCGCGATGGCGCGCCCTCGCTTCTGATCCGGGAGCTAAGTACGATGCGGTCGTCGAAATCAACGCCGCTGACCTCGCACCCTTTGTGACTTGGGGGACGAATCCGGGCATGGTGGTGCCCATCACTGCCGCCGTTCCTGAGCTCCCGACCAGTGAAGCCGATCGCAGCGGCGCGCAGCGCATGCTTAAATACATGGGCCTAGAGCCAGGAATTCCGATCCAGCAGATTCGCGTGGACCGCGTCTTCATCGGTTCGTGCACCAATTCGCGGATTGAAGATTTGCGTGCCGCCGCCCGCGTCGCCAAAGGATACAAAGTCGCGTCCGGGGTTCGCGCCATGGTGGTTCCGGGATCGCAGAACGTGAAACACGCAGCGGAGCGGGAAGGTCTCGACCGAATTTTCCAGGAAGCAGGCTTCGAGTGGCGTGAGTCTGGATGCTCGATGTGCTTGGGCATGAACCCAGACATTCTGCGTCCCGGAGAACGTTGCGCGTCCACCAGCAACCGCAATTTCGAAGGCCGCCAGGGCCGCGGCGGCCGCACGCACCTGGTGAGTCCGATGATGGCGGCGGCGGCGGCGATCGAGGGGCACTTCACGGACATCAGAACCTGGCGGTTTCAATAATGCAGCCATTCCGCAAACACACCGGCAAGCTCGCCCCACTTCACCACGCGAACATTGACACCGACCAGATCATCCCCAAGCAATTCCTGAAGCGTATCGAGCGCACCGGCTTCGGCGAATTCCTCTTCAACGACTGGCGTCGTTCCGCCGACGGCGTTGCTGATCCTGCCTTCGTCCTCAATCAGCCGAAGTATTCCGGTGCCAGTATCCTGGTCGCCGGCAAAAATTTCGGCTGCGGCTCTTCACGCGAACACGCGGTCTGGGCGCTCGCGGATTTCGGGTTTCGCGCCGTAATCGCACCATCCTTCGCCGACATCTTCGCCAACAACTGCGTCAAGAACGGCGTGCTGACGGTCGTCCTCAGCGAAGCGGAAGCCTCAGAAATCGCCCGCAAGGCCGCCGGAATTCCTGATTACTCGCTCACGATTGATCTCGAAGCCTGCTCGGTCTCGGACAACCAGGGCCTCTCCACGTGTTTCGCGATTGACGAATTCACCCGCCACTGCCTGCTCGAAGGCTTGGACGACATCGGTCTCACGCTACAGCGCGACGCCGAAATTTCGGCCTACGAATCGAAGCACCCGGTTCCCGCTGCCTGGGCCAAGGGCTAGAGTTCCGACATGCGCAAGTTTCTCCGCATTCTGTGGGTCGCCCTGGTGCTGATCATCGTGGCGCTGGTGTCAGCGCTCACCGCGATGCGGCTGGCGATCCACGGCCGCGAAATCACAGTGCCTGACTTCCAGGGCAAGACTCCAGTCGAAGCGCGACGCATTGCGGACGACAACGGACTGGACGTGCAGATCGAGCGCGAGTACTACAGTCCCACCGTTCCTCGTGGCAGAGTCTTGTCACAGATGCCCGCGGCCGGCACGGTCGTCCGCCGTGGCTGGGAACTGCGTCTGGCCTTGAGTCTGGGCCCGCAGCGGGTTGCAATCCCGCAAGTGGTCGGCGAAAGCGAAAGAGCTGCCGCCATCAGCATGGACGAGCGCGGTCTGGACCCCGGCTCAATTGCCGGCGTGCAAATTTCCAGTGTCCCTGCAGGTCAGGTCGTCGCACAAAATCCTCTGCCCAACGCCACCGACGTCTCCGCTCCCAAGATCAGTCTGCTGATCGCCCAGGACGCCTCCCCTCAGGCCTTCGTGATGCCCAGCTTTATCGGGCAACCGTTGGGGAGCGCAACCATAACTCTTGCAAACGCCGGATTCCCCGCCCCCAGAGCAAGCGCCCCGACTCCAGAGCCGGTTCCGACAACACCCGCCGCTCCGGAAAACCCCGCGGCCCCGCCAGTCACTGCTCCCGTGGCTAAAAGCGAAAGTGGACCATCGCCCACGGTTCAATCTCCTGGTGGCCCCTCTCCAGCCTCGATCATCGTTTCTCAGTTTCCCGCAGCCGGAGCGAAGGTGCTGGCTGGATCTTCAATCAATTTTGTCGTCAGAGATTAGAAATCCACGCTGATACGAGAGCTGGACCCCGCGCTGCCCGAGCCGCGGAGCGGCGGAATAATACGGCCCAGGACTTACGCCCTGGGTACGCGCCCGAAAATCCTCCAGCCCTGAAAGGGCGAAAGAAACGTTCCCCGAGATCACGATCACTCCCGCGCAATCACCGCCGCGAAAAACCCATCACACGGATGCACTCCCGGAATCGTCCGCAAATATGGCCCGCTGACCAGCGAGTCAGCTCCCCAAATTAGATCGCTGCTCGCTCGAAGCCCTTCAATCTTATCTCGGCAATTGACGACGTGAAATGAACTGTTGCCCGTCAGCGCCTTTTCGATTACACGCTCATTTTCTTCCGCCTCCAGCGAGCACGTGGAATAAACAATCCGGCCGCCGCGAGAAACATGTTTCATCGCCGCGCGCAAAATCTCAACCTGATACTCCTGCAATCGCGACAAATCTTCCGCCTTGAGCCGCCACTTGATCTCCGGATTTCGCGCCAGAGTCCCCGTCCCCGAGCACGGCGCATCCACCAGAACACGGTCGAAGTCTCCGGTGACCGGCATGTTTCGCACATCCGCCGCAACCACGCGTACATTTTCCGCGGTCACAAGCCTTCGCAACAGCGCCGCCCGCTGCGGATGAAGCTCCATTGCAAGAACCATCGCCTCCGGGTTCCGTTCCGCAATGATCCGCGCCTTTCCACCCGGCGCCGCGCAACAATCGAGAATGTTCTTGCCGCGTCCAACCAGCAACGCGACTAGTTGCGACCCCTCATCCTGAATCATCCCCCGCCGCTCGCGGAATGCCTTTGTGGCCGTGACGTCGCCGGACTTCACCGTGAATGCCGTAGAAAGCAGCTTCCCGGGTTCAAGCTCGATGGCTTCATTTCGTAGTTCGGCGAGAAGTGCTTCATCGATGAGTCGAACCACGGGCCGCGGCTCTACTTGGTCATAAGCACAGATTTTCGCCGCTGCGTCTGCTCCGTAAGAGTGCGCCCACCTTTCCACCAGCCACTGCGGGTGCGAGGAGCCGTCGCCGAGAGGGAACTCTTCCCTCTCGATCTTGCGCAGCACCGCATTCACCAGCCCTGCCGCCGAGCGCTTGTGCGCGCTCTTGACCAGTTCCACGCTCTCATTGACCGCAGCATGCTTCGGCACCCGGTCGAGAAAGAAAATCTGATAAGCCCCTAACCGCAATGCTGTGAGCACTTCCACATCCAGCTTTGCGAGCGGCTGACTCGACCGCCCTGCGATTTTGGTATCCAGCAAGCCGCGCCAGCGCAGCACTCCCATCACAAGTTCGGTCAGTAATCCGTGGTCTGCCGGAGAAAGTTTCGCAAAGCGCGAGGAATGAAGCATCTCCGACGCGTAAGCGTCGGTGGTCTCAATCCGCAAGAGGATTTCAAACGCCGCCGCGCGCGCTGGGGAAGCAGGCATGAGCAGCTATTTTAGAGGCATTGGGGCGATCGGAGGATCGCAACGTACAACCGCCACTTGGATTGCATCCCAGCGCAATTCTCAATTCCTACTGCTTTCCCGTGAGTTGGCGAATCAAATTCACTTCCGCTTGCCGATACGGCGTTCCGTCGGGACGAAGCACTTCGTGAAACCACACCGGCGGCTGGTCGAGGATGTAAGGGTGCTGCCACGACTCCCACGGGAAATAGGTCTGTGTCTTGCCCGCAACGAATCCCCAGTTGATCGCGCCGACCCGCTCTTCTTTTGCAATCGGCAACACGGTGTCGAATGTGCTGCCCACGGAACGCGCCATATATTCGGTGCAGATCACCGGCCGGTTGTACTTTTTCAGCCAACTCACTTCGCGCTTGAAGTACTCGGGCCAGCTGTAGTTGTGAAAGGTAATAATGTCGGACTCGCGCAGTTGAATCTGTTGCAGTTCGCCAAGGTCTGTCCCGTCAGAGGCATCGACCGCCCATACTCCGCTGGTAAGGGGCTGCGTGGGATTTGCCTCTCGTGCCCACTCGAACACCTGCGGCAAAAGCGCCGTCACCCGGGCAATCTTATCTCTCAGATTCAGTTCCTGCCTCGGATAGCTGCCGGCGTTATCGGCGCCGGGCTCATTCCACACGTCCCAGGCCAGAATACGGTCGTCCTTGGCAAAGGCTCCCACCACGCCCTGCACGTACGCCTTCAGTCGCGGATATTGCTTCGGGTCCGCCAGCGCCGTCGCGCCCGGACTCTGCACCCAGCCCGAGTTATGCACTCCCGGAATCGGCGGATCCTGCAAGCCCAGATGCGGTAACGGGTCCCAGCACGAATCGAAGAGCACAAACAGCGGACGGATGTGATGCCGAGCCGCGATCACCAGAAACTGGTCAATCCGCTTCTGAAAACCTGCGGCGTCCTGCTGCCACAACAGGTCGTGCAGAAAGACCCGCATGGTGTTCATGCCCATCGCTTCCGCCCAGCCCAGTTCCTTGTCGATCTCAGTCGGATCGAAAGTCTCTTCCTGCCACATCTCCAACTGGTTAATCGCCGACTTGGGGATATAATTGCTTCCCACCAGCCATGGCTGCTGCGCGTACCATGCGTTCGCCTTCTGCTCCGGCCAACGGGGAGTTTGCGCCACGGCTGCGCTCGACAGAAAGCTCACCACAACAAAAACGACAGTCAGGAAAACAGACTTGAATTTCTTCACGGTAAACTCCGCTTGCATTTATATGCCATAAGTTCAGCATCCATCAAATGATTCAAGCACTGCTCAGGCTTCTGTATATAATCCCGCCCGTATGGCGGATCCGGAACATGCGTACGGACTTATTACCAGCAGGCGGATTGCGGTAGGTGCCGTTGCCTTAAACGGCTTTGCTGCGGTGACGACTTTTCGAAACGTATTCCTTCATTTTCCGCGCGTCCACCACTTCGATTGGCTTCACTATTGCCCGCATGAACGTTGTTGCCCCTCAATATAGTGTTTTACGCTTTTCTGGTTTGTCTCAGCGTCGAGTCTTTCCGTACCTCACGAGGCAGAGAGCGCGTCATGGTGGCAGGGTGGTTGCGGGTGTACTCCTCGGTCTCTTTACGGGCATATCAATACCCGCTACTGACGCCATCCAGTTCTTCGAGGTAGCTGGCATCACCATTGCGCTCGTCGAATCGGTTTTTGATCTTCCGAGAATATTCTGGGCGCAACCGCAGTTTCCCGAGGGCACCTGCGGATGGCGTTCAAGAGTCCCTACTAGATGAACCGCCGCAGAAGGCGGACGGATAAAACGGGCGCAAACCGGCGAACTTTTTCTCTAAGCGCCTTCGGCAGCAAGCTCATCCAGAAGGGCGGCCGCTTTAGTGACGTTGTCAACCCCGAAGACTACTACCGCCCGGGTCGAGCCTGGCTCCAGTCCGCAGTAGCTGTAGTCAATGTTGATGTGATTTTCGCCCAATCGCGCGGCGGCGCGGCCCAACTCACCCGGACGGTGCGCCAGCCTGCCTACGGCGACGTCCGTCTCTTCGAAGATCATGTGCAGACTGCCCAGCACCGCCTTGGCGGTGGCGATATCATCCGCCAGAAATCGCGACAGGCTCTCGCCTTCCTCCACGTAGGACTGAAACGCGAGGACGTTCACTCCACGCTCCGCCAGCGCAAGGAAACACTTCCCCAGAGCGCCAGGTTTGTCTGCGATCGTTACCGTAAACTCCTTCGCCTTCGCCATGTGACTTGACTCTCTTCCTTTCCAGGACACCGGCATCCGGTGTTGCGGTTGCCCTTCGACGCAAGATGAGGTTAGGCGCACATCGCTCGCAAGTCCAATCGAAAACTTTTATGCGGCGCACCGGAATTCAGTAAGGACTTCTTGCCGTCCTAGCGGCTGTCCGCCGAGAGCCATTTCCTGAACATCCGTGAATTCCGCGTCTAACTCCCGACTCCAAGCCTATCCCCCATCTGCGGACGATATCCATGAACAAAATCGCTGGCGGACATTCGTTTCTTGCCCTCGGGCTGGACTTCCAGTAACTCAACTGCGCTATGGTTCCCGCAACCCGCGAAGACATGACCGTTTCCTACCAATAGTTGTCCCTGAGGAACTTGTTCCGAGGCAAGTTTGAGTGCGGTGAGGTTCAACCCCTTTCCGCGAAAACTGGTAAACGCTCCCGGCCAGGGCTGAAATCCGCGGAACCGGTTGCAGATTTCCTGCGCGCTGCGGCCGAAATCAATGCTTCCATCCTCCTTCTTCAATATTGGAGCCAGGGTCGCGTGCGCGTTGTCTTGTTTCTGTAGCTGAATGGTTCCGGCCTGAAGTCCGCGCAAGGTTTCGATCATTAGGTCGGCCCCAATCGCCGCCAGCTTCGGGGACAGAGTTTCCGCCGTTTCCTGGTCTGAAATCGCCAGCTCCCGCTGCAGCAGAATGTCGCCGGTGTCGAGGCCCTCGTCAATTCGCATGGTGGTCACGCCGGTGACCGTCTCCCCGTTGGCAATGGCCCACTGGATCGGCGCCGCACCGCGATACTTCGGCAACAGGGACCCATGCAGATTGATGTTCCCGAGCAGCGGCAGTTGCAACATCCACAGCGGAATAATGCGCCCGTATCCCACGACGATGATGGCTTCCGGACGAATCGCCGCAAGCTTCGTCCGCAGTTCTTCGTTCTGTTTGATCTTTTCCGGTTGGTAAATCAGCAGGCCAAGTTTCTCAGCAGAGCGCTTGACGGGGGGAGCAACAAGATCGAGCCCGCGCCCTTTGGGACGATCCGGCTGAGTCAGTACTAGCCGCACCTTAAATCCGGCCTCGACGAGCTTCTCAAGAGTCGGAACTGCGAAGCCAGGCGTGCCGCAGAAAACAAGATCGGAAGATTGAATCATCAAGACTTCAATCATACCGCTGTGATCCCCTGTGTCCTCTGTGGTAAGGGTCTTAAAAGCTTTAACCACAGAGGACACAGAGGATCACAGAGGAATTCAGTCATCAGTTTTCTACCACTCGCCGGTTTTTACTAATTTCTTGATCTTTCTCTTGATCAAGTCCCGCTTCAGCGCGCTTATATGGCTGATGTAGAGCTTCCCATTCAGATGGTCGGTCTCATGCAGAAACGCACGGGCCAGCAATTCTTCGCCGGTTTTCTCGTACCATTTTCCATTCACATCCTGGGCGCGGACCGTAACAATGTTAGGGCGGGTTACTTCCTCACGAAATTCCGGAATGCTCAAGCAGCCTTCGCTCTGCCGCTGCTTGCCTTCCTTGTGAATGATTTCCGGATTGGCCAGCACCAGCTTGGCTTTGGGATCTTCTCTGAAGCTGACATCAATAACTGCCAGCCGTTGAGAGATGCCAATTTGCGGCGCCGCGAGCCCAACGCCCTTGGCCGCATACATGGACTCGAACATGTCCTCGACCAGCTTCTTCAGTTCGTCTCCGAACTCGGTGACCGGCGCCGCCGGCTTTTCCAGAACTGGGTTTCCAAACTTTACGATGGGATAGATCATGAAATCGGTCGTTGGTCGTTCATCGTTGGTCGTTGGCTCAGGGCCTTCCTGACCACTAGCCACTATTTTTAGAACGTCTTCAACTGCTCCAGATACCCTTTGAAATTTCGCGATGTCTCGGTCATGGAATCGCCACCGAATTTTTCCAGCGCACTCCGTGCCAGAGTCAGAGCTACCATGGCCTCGCCCGCAACTCCCGCCGCCGGCACCACGCACACATCTGAACGCTCGTAGGCGGCCTTTACTGGCTCGCGGGTTTCAAAGTCCACCGATTGTAACGGACGCCGCAAGGTGGAAATCGGCTTCAGATATCCCCGAACGCGAATTTCCTGGCCATTCGAGACTCCGCCTTCAATTCCTCCGGCGTTGTTTCGGGTCCGCGTGAAACCAGCGAACTCAGATGTCGAAGTTGATTCCGAAGTTGACGTCGAAGCCCGCGCGTATCCGATCTCGTCGTGAACGGCGGAGCCGGGAGCATATGCAGCCGCGACCCCCGCGCCGATTTCGACCGCCTTCACCGCTTGCAGGGACATGACGGCGGCCGCCAGTTGTGCGTCCAGCCGCTCGTCCCATTGCACATACGTCCCAAGGCCGGGAGGAACATTGTGGGCGACCACTTCGAAAACTCCACCCACCGAGTCGCCGGTTCGTAGCACCTTGTCCACCTCTTCTTTCATCCGCTGCTCGGCTTCCGGATCAGCGCAGTTCAGTAACACTTCTTCTTTGCCGCAGCTGGCCACAATCTTTTCCCACGGGACTTCGTGTTCAACGTTAGCCGCTCCCACGGCGACCACATGGCTCAAAACCTCAATCCCCAAATCGCGGAGCAGCAATTTGGCCAGGGCTCCAATCGCCACCCGCGCTGCCGACTCCCGCGCCGACGCCCGCTCCAGAACATATCTGGCTTCGGGAAAGTTGTATTTCAATGCGCCGGCCAGGTCGGCGTGTCCAGGCCGCGGAGACGCAACCCGCTTGTGAAGTTTGGGATCGCCCGCTTCCACCGGAAGT
>Ga0066789_10000465_pt1 | contig 16070 bp, 12 predicted proteins | sample OrgsoiDNA2013049_FD_70960 | JGI IMG/M metagenome (GOLD analysis project Ga0066789, IMG submission 70960) | Permafrost soil microbial communities from the Arctic, to analyse light accelerated degradation of dissolved organic matter (DOM) -... | ecosystem: Environmental > Terrestrial > Soil >...
TCTGAGTATTCCACGTGAGCCGCGCAACGCCGCAGACGCCCCTTGCAGAGCCAACCCTTCGTACCCTAACGGATTTGCCTTCATTCGTCGTTGTCGCCTCCTCATTGGATGGTACCCAACATCGTCGGCTCCGCCTCGACTGAAGGCAAATCCGTTCGGTCGCGGCCACGCGGAATACTCAGACAGGCTCCTGGCACATCCTAGTGTAGGTTGGGCCCACTTATACCGATACTTTGGCATGAACAGCCATAACTGCTAATATTCCGGGCCCTTTTTAGGGGGAGTAGCTCAGTTGGGAGAGCGTCGCGTTCGCAATGCGAAGGTCGAGGGTTCGATCCCCTTCTCCTCCACCAAATTCCGGGGCCGGAAGCTAAAATCCGGCCGTCGGCTCCTGGCCTCGGTAGCTCAGTGGATAGAGCGAGTGCCTCCTAAGCGCTAGGTCGCAGGTTCGATTCCTGCCCGGGGCACTCTTTCGGCGTTCGCCGCCGCTTGTTGCCGTCCTAATTCTTCAGCAGAAACCCAGCGCCCGGTTCAATTTGAAATTATTGAGCCGGCGCACGACGCAGCGGCTATCGTCAACGCGCGCCGATCACCAGCACAGTGAACGTGTCGGGGACGGGAACCGGGCGCGGGTGGGGTTGCTCGGGAGTCGCGGCGGGCGGCGGCCCGAAGTCGGCAGTGACGGCGTAAACCTTGCCCGTCGCCGGGTCCAGCGCCATGGTGCGCGCGCCGCGCTGCGTCGGCACCGTGGCCTGCACCGAGTAACGATCCGCCGACTCCTCGCGAACAACGGTCAATGTGCCGTCTCCGTTTGAACTGAATACAAGCCCGCGCTTGGGATCGAACGCGGCCGCATCCGGCCCTTCGCCAACCGGCACTCGAGCGACTTGCTTGCCGGTGTCGGCGTCCGTGACCACCATGATCTTGCCGTCGCAGACGGAAAACAAGCGATGATGCGCTTTGTCGATGGCGAGCCCGCTCGGGGTCGCGCACCCCGGCAGGGGAAAGGTGCGGATTACCGATAATTTCCGGCTGTCGATAACGGTCATCTGTCCCGCTTCGCTTTCGATATTGACGAAGATGTGGCCATTGCCATCGTCGACCGCGAATTCGGGCTTATCAGGAACCGCCAATGTCGCCACGACTTCCAAGCTCGAGGCATCGAGCACGGTGACGTCCTTGCTCTTGCCATTGAACGTGAAGATGTGTTTGCCGACCGGCTCGTACAAAATGGCATCCGGATTATGCGCCGCAAGTTTTACTTCGCGAATGACCGCCAGGCTGTCGCTATCGAACACCGTCACGGAGTCGGCCTTGCCGTTGCTGGTGTAACCGCGCTTCGTGTCCTCGGCCAGCGCGATGCCGTGGACGCCCAAGGTGTTGGGAATGGTGCCGGTCACCTTCCCGGAATCGGTGCTGATGACATCGACTCGCGTCGAGCGGCTCACGAAGAGCCGCTTACCCGCTGCATCGAGGGTGAGATAGTCCCAAGTGCCGGCGCCTCCCACCTTCCAGCGCTGCAGCACCTGCAGGTCGGAATTGGCGGGCGCTGAGCCGGCTGTGCCGGCCACGAGCGCCGCGACCAGACCCAATCCGGCAGAGCGAATTATCATGGCGAATTTCACGCGCATGGAATGTCCTCGTTCAAAATGTTCCGTATGTATGACGCGGCGGGCGCATTATGCCTGGCTTGCGCGCCGGCGTCGTTTACACATTTGTATAGACGCCGGAGGCTTAGGTTATGCCCTGGGTTGTGCGCGGATGAACGGGCTTTTTTGGGAGGGAGGCACCGGCCGGCGCCGGGACTTGCGCCACATATCGTAGACCGCCAGCGTGCCGCTCAAGGCGGCGAGCGTCGCGAAATAGGCCCGGGGCCCAAACGCGGTCATCAGGCTGCCGGCGAGCATGGGCCCGACGGCGGCGGCGCCGCCATTCAATAGCAGCAGGGTACTGCTCGAGGCGACCATCTGCGCGGGCTCGAGCTTATCGTTGACGTGCGACACCGACAGTGAATAGAGCGTCAGGGCGAACCCGCTGAACAGCGCCGCAAGAGCCAGGAAGACGATATGAGGCATCTCGGGGAATGCGACGATGCCGGCGGCAACCAGCATCGCGAGAGTGCATACGCCGGCGATCACGGTGCGCCGATCCATGCGGTCCGACAGGCGGCCCACGGGGTATTGCGTCACCACGGCGGCAAGAATGCTCACCGCCATGAATGTGGCGACACTGTTGGTTTCCAATCCGCTCAGCCGTGCGTACACCGGGCCCATCGAAAAAATGATGGCGGAGATCAGTCCCGACACGGTGACCGCCACGACGCCCAGCGGCGAATTCCGATAGAGCTCCCAGAGGCGCACTTTACGCGGCAATGCGTGGTTGGGTACCTGCTGTGCGGACACGACTATCGGAACCATCGCCAGGGAAATCAGCACGGAGACCAGCATGAACGGAGTGGGTGTGCGGGGGTCCGACAAGATCAGCAGGAACTGTGCCGCACCTAAGCCTACGTACAATATGAGCATGTACATCGCGAACAGCCGGCCGCGGTTCGCGCGGCTGGCGCGATCGTTCAGCCAGCTTTCGGCGACCACGTAAATGCCCGCGAAACACAGGCCGGAGAGCAGACGCATGGCGCCCCATGCCCACGGATTGACGAAACAGCCTTGAATGAGAATCGCCACCGAGGCCACGGCCGCGAGGGCCGCGAATACGCGGATATGTCCCAGTTGCCGCAGCAGCGGCGGCGCGATGACGGTTCCGAGAACATACCCGACGTAGTAACAGGACATGACGATGCCGGTCACCAGGGTCGGGAACCCGTCGAGCGTGGCGCGCAGGCCGAGAAGCGTGCTCTGCAAACCCGCGCCCAGCATGAGCACACCCATGCCGAGGAGCAGCGGCCAGTTCGTGGTAATGACATTCAGCGGCACGGCAAATTCTTTAGCATGATAAGCATCGGCAACATTGGGGCCCGAGAGTATATATATTGCCCGCCCGCTAAGGTTATAGCCGCAGCCACCCCCGCTTGGCGATGTAGGCCAGGGTGATTCCCGCAACGAATGCCAGGCCGACATTCCACATTGCAAACGCCGCGGTCGTGAGCGTAACGAGCCGCTCACCTTTGTCCTTGCTGAAATCACAGGATCCCAAGCTAAGCTGTGCGCCGGTCAGAAAAAGGATCACGCCGAGCACGGCGCGCGGGAACACGTTGAAAATGGCCTCGAGGGACCCGCTGAAGCAAAATGCAAGGAACAGCAGGATGACACCTAAGATGATGGGCGCGCCTCCGGTTCGCGCTCCGAAGGCAACGTGCCCCGCCATGCCGCCCGCGCCGTGACACATGGGCACCCCACCGAACACGGCGCCCGCAACATTCATCAACCCCGTCGACGTCGCGACGGTTTTTTCGGTCACCGGCCGGTCGGGAAAAAGACGGTTGTTTTCCTCGCTGATGGCGATCACGGCGTTGCCGAGCGTGAGCGGGATTTGCGGCAGGGCGAGAAACACCGTCCCGACCATGAAGTCGTACCCGGTGATGCCGGAAAGGGCAAAGTGCGGGGTATGCAGCTCGAACTTCACCGCGTACAGGGCCTGCAGGAATTCGGGGTTTTGAACGGCTCCGCACACTCCGCCGAAAAACAAAAGCAGGAACATCGCCGGGATGGCCCGGTTCGTCAGCAGCAGCAGGGTGCCAACCAGTCCGACCGCGGCTATCGCCCAGCCGCCGCTCATCATCTTGATGCCCTCGAGCATGAAGCCGAGGCCAAGACCAAGGACGATTCCCACGACGACGGGCCGCGGAACTAGTTTGGCAACATAGGTGGCCGCACCGGTCTGCCCCAGCACCAGCCACAACAGCCCGGTCACCAAGCTCGCGCTGTAGACCGCGGCTTGCGTAATCACGGCCGTCTGTGCCGCCTGCGTCGTGGCGACGGCGCCGATGGCCTTCATCGGTTGGACCGGAAAGGGCGTCTTGTAGTAAAGGCCGCAGGCCATCATGGCGGCGCCAAACGTAAACAGGATGCCGAAGGGGTCGATTTTGAGTACGGCGATGTACGCGACGACAAATGGGATCAGCGTGCCGAGGTCGCCGAAGGCCCCCGCCCATTCCATTCGATCGAAGCGATTGCCGGTGCCGGCCCCCTCGGGATCTTTGCTATGCACGCGTCATTGGCTTGCGGCGAAGCTCGGAATGATGCCGGGCACGACGTACTGCTGAATGATCACGATCACGACCAGTACCAGCGTCAGAACGACGCTGTGAATGAACGTGCGCGCCAACACCGCCCCCTCTTTGCCCCTCAAGTCCGTGACGCATACCCCGGTGGCGATGTTTTGCGGCGAAATCATCTTGCCGAGAACACCCCCGGAAGAATTGGTGGCGGCGAACAGCAAAGGATTCAGCTGCAGTTGCCGGGCGGCGACGACCTGTAAATTGCCGAACAGCGCATTGCCCGAAGTATCGCTGCCGGACAGGAACACCGCAATCCATCCCAGGAAGGGTGAAAACAGGATGAAGGCATGCCCGGTCGACGCGACCGCTAACCCCAAGGTATAGGCGAGACCGGAGTAGTTCATCACATAGGCGAGTCCGACAATGAACATGACGGTCACGACCGCCTGCCAGATCTGGCGGACCGCGCGCACGGCGCATCGAAAAAGCTCGGCGGGCGGCAGTCCGACGAGCAAGGCCGTGATGAGCGCCGCCAGCAGGATCGCGGTTCCGGTTCCGAGCGGCTCGAAGGTCCAGACCGCGGCATACGGCTTATCGTGGTAGAGCGTGATCGATACCGCCTTGTCCAACCCCGGCCAATGGATCAAGAGTCGACCGACGGCGGCAACCTTCAGTAAGGTCCAAGAAATCACGGTGGCCGTCACAATGACCCAGGGCATCCATCCCTGCCAGGCAGGTACGGGGCGGGAGTTGGGTTTGAGCGTCTCGAGCGGTGCATGCGCAATGGCAAATTCGGGATCTGCGGCGGGTCGCCAGACTTGTAGAAATAGCAGGGTCGCGACCAGCGATCCGAGCGCGGCGAACACGTCGGTCAGGGTGTAATTGAGATAGTTTGATGCACCAAATTGCGCCAGACCGAAGCTTATGCCCGCGACCAGCAATATCGGCCACAGGGCGCGGATCGAGCGCCATCCCCCGTAGAGCGCCATGACATAGAACGGCAGCAAGGCGGCCATGAACGGTAGCTGACGGCCGATCATTGCCGCCAGCGCCGGCGCCGGCAGTCCGGTGACCGCGCCCAAGACGGTCACGGGTGTACCGAGCGCACCGAAGGCGACCGGAGTGGTATTGAAAATCAGCACGAACACCAGCGCCTCGAGCGCTGGAAAACCACACATGATCAGGAGGGAAGCGGTGATGGCAACCGGTGCGCCGAATCCGGCAACACCTTCGAGCAGCGCGCCGAAGCAAAAACCGATGGCGACCAACACCACGCGGCGGTCATTGGGCAAGTGCTTGATCAGCCACTCGCGGAATGCGTCGAAGCGGCCCGATGCGACGGCGACGTTGTAAAGCAACAGCGCATTGATGACGATCCACATCACCGGCCAGAGCGCAAATACCATGCCATTGGCGGCGGAGGCGAATGCCGTGCCCACCGGCATGCCCCAGACGGTGACGGCGATCAATAACCCGACGGCGAGGCCCGCCAAGGCAGCCTGCCACGCCGGCCGCTTCAGTACACCGAGAAGAACGAGGACAGTTGCAATGGGCAATATAGCGACCAGGAAAGACAGCGCCAAACTGTCACCGACCGGTGTCAACAACTGGTGAAACATTATTTCCCCCTGAATGCGGTCATTCGCGCCGCGGATTTGGCTTTTGGGCAATCCTACTCCAGAGTCGCCGATTTTGTGATGCATAATATGGCTGATGAACACCTCATTGCGGAGCGACGTTCCCGGCGCCGCCGCGCCGGCGCAGGCGGAGCGCGTGCTGCGCCAAAAGGAGGTGGTGACGGCGCTGACCGAAGCCATGCCCCGCGGGGCAATTCTTTTTCGCCATGAAGACATCGCGCCGTACGAGTGCGACGCGCTGACCGCCTACCGCGCCTCGCCCATGGCGGTGGTGCTGCCCGAAACGGAAGCTCAGGTGGCGGCGGCCCTCAAGATCTGCCACCGGATGGGTGTGCCCGTCATTGCGCGCGGGGCGGGGACCGGATTGTCCGGCGGCGCCACGCCGCACCATTGGGGCGTCATTCTCTCGCTCGCCAAGTTCAATAAGATCATCAAGATCGACGCGGCGAGCTGCACGGCCGTCGTGCAAAGCGGTGTGCGCAATCTGGCCATCAGCGAGGCGGCGGCGCCGGTCGCCTTGTACTATGCGCCGGACCCGAGCAGCCAGATCGCATGCACCATCGGCGGCAACATCGCCGAAAATTCCGGCGGCGTGCACTGCTTGAAGTACGGTCTGACTCTGCACAATGTGCTGCGGGTTCGCGGCTTCATGGCGGACGGCGAGCCCGTGGAGTTCGGTTCGCAAGCTTTGGATGCGGCGGGCCTCGATCTTCTCTCGGTGATCGTGGGCAGTGAAGGCATGTTGGCGGTCATCATCGAAGCCACCGTGAAACTCATTCCCAAGCCGCAGCTGGCCCGCTGCATCATGGCGAGCTTCAATGACATCGAATCGGCCGGTGCCGCGGTGGCGAGCGTAATCGCGCGCGGCATCATTCCCGCGGGCCTCGAGCTCATGGACAAGGCCATGACGGCCGCGGTCGAAGCGTTCGTGCACGCCGATTACGACCTCGATGCCGCCGCCATCCTATTGTGCGAAAGCGACGGCAATCCCGAGGAGGTGGCCGAAGAGATTGAACGGATGGAAGAGGTTCTGAATGCCGCGGGCGCATCGCGGATCGAGGTCAGCTGCGACGAGGCGCAGCGCCTCCGGTTTTGGAGCGGCCGCAAGAACGCTTTTCCCGCCTCCGGCGGCATCAGTCCCGACTACATGTGCATGGATTCCACCATTCCCCGCAGGCGGCTGGCGGAGATGCTGCAAGCGATTCAGCGCATGCAGGGCAAGTACGGCCTGCGTTGCGTCAATGTCTTTCATGCGGGTGACGGCAATCTACATCCTCTGATCCTGTTCGATGCCGAGGAGCCGGACGAGATGCGCCGCTGCGAGTTGTTCGGCGCCGATATCCTGGAAACCAGCGTGCGATTGGGCGGCACCGTCACCGGCGAACACGGAGTGGGCCTTGAGAAACTGAACTCCATGTGCGTGCAGTTCTCGCCGGCCGAGCGCGCGCAGTTCCTCGCGGTCAAGCATGCGTTCGACCCGCTCGAGTCGTTGAATCCGGGAAAGGTGATCCCGACTCTGCACCGCTGTGCGGAGTACGGCAAGATGCACGTGCACCGCGGCCTGCTGCCGTTTCCCGACTTGCCGAGGTTCTGATGGACAGCCAGGATCCAGCGCTCGCTCGCATGATCGATCGGGTCGTCGCTGCGCAAGCTGAACATTCGTCCCTGGATATCCGCGGCGGCGGCACCAAGGCGTTTTACGGCGAGCCGCCCAGAGGCGAACCGCTGGACGTGACCCAACTTGCGGGCATCAGCTCCTACGAGCCGACCGAGCTCGTCGTGACGGCCCGCGCCGGCACGCGGCTCATCGATTTGGAGGCCGCACTCGAGGAGCAGGGTCAATGCCTGCCGTTCGAGCCGCCGCGGTTTTCACCGGGCGGTACGGTGGGTGGGATGGTGGCAGCGGGACTATCCGGACCCGCGCGCGCGAATGTCGGCTCGGTGCGCGACCATGTGCTGGGCGTGACACTGCTCAATGGACGCGGCGAGGTCCTGACGTTCGGCGGCCAGGTCGCCAAGAACGTTGCGGGCTACGACGTGTCGCGGCTGATGGCGGGATCCTTGGGTGTTTTGGGCGTCATCTGCGAGGTATCGCTCAAAGTGTTGCCGATCAGCCGCGCCGCCGCGACCTTGAGCTTCGAACGGCATGAGGATCAGGCGCTCGGTTGCTCAAGGCTCTGGGCGTCGCAGCCCTTGCCCGTGAACGCCAGCGCGTGGCACGACGGGCGGCTGTATGTGCGCCTGACCGGCGCGGCTGCGGCCGTCGGTGGGGCATGCAGCAAGCTCGGCGGCACCGTGCTCCCACCCGACGCCGCCATGAATTGGTGGTTGAGCCTGCGCGATCAGACCGAGAAGTTCTTTGCGCTCGATGAATCCGATTTAGGCAGAGGCGAGCGTCTGTGGCGCTTGTCGCTGCCTGCCACCGCGGCGCCCGTGCGGCTGCCGGGCCGGCAGCTCATCGAGTGGCACGGGGCAGAGCGTTGGTGGCGCACGAGTGCCGAAGCTCCTGAGGTACGGGCGGCAGCTGCGCTCGCGGGAGGGCATGCGACGCTGATTCGGGGCAGCGACAAATCCGCCGGCGTGTTTACGCCCGTTAGCGATGTCTTGATGCGCGTTCACCAGGGATTGAAGCAGGCCTTCGACCCGGCGCGCGTTTTTAACCCCGGGCGTTTGTACGCCGGGTTATGAGGTTCTAAGTGCAGACGCATTTGAGTCCGGAATTCGACGGCACCCCGGAAGGCGAGGAGGCGCGGGCCATCGTCCGCAAATGCGTTCACTGCGGCTTCTGCAACGCCACCTGTCCGACTTATCAATTGCTCGGCGATGAACTCGATGGCCCGCGTGGGCGCATCTACTTGATCAAGCAGGTGCTCGAGGGCGCGGAAGTCACCCGCAGCACGCAGCAGCATCTGGATCGCTGCCTGACCTGTCTCAATTGCCAAACCACGTGCCCGAGCGGTGTCGAGTACGGGCACCTGGTCGATATCGGACGCAAGATCGTCGACGCGCGCGTGGAGCGCCCGACGGCGGAGCGCACGGTGCGCTGGCTGCTCAAGGAAGGTCTCACGTCGCCGCTTTTCGCTCCGGCAATGCGGGCGGGTCAGGCGGTGCGGCCGCTGTTGCCCGCGGCGCTCAGGAACAAGGTGCCGCCGCGGACGGCCGCGCACGGGAGGGAGGTGCCGGCGCGTGAGCATCAGCGCAAGGTGTTGATGCTGCGAGGCTGCGTGCAGCCGTCGATGATGCCCAACATCGACAGGGCCGCCGCACGCGTGCTCGACCGGGCGGAGATCCAGACCGTGTATGCGAGCGGGGCCGGGTGCTGCGGCTCGGTGCGCGCACATCTCGGCGATCCGGACGGGGCCCTCGAGGACATGCGCCGCAACATCGACGCCTGGATGCCGGTCGTAGCCGCGGGCGGTGTGCAAGCGATCGTCACATCCGCCTCGGCCTGCAGTCTCGCGATCAAGGAGTACGGGCACGCGCTGTCCGGCGACGCCAGGTACCGAGATAAGGCGGTGCTGATCAGCCGGCTCGCGCGGGATTTGAGCGAGCTGCTGCCGGAGCTCTTGCCCGTTCTGCAGGGCAAAATGCGCACCGATGATCCAATGCGGCTTGCGTTTCACGCGCCTTGCACGCTGCAGCACGGCCAGAAGTTGAAGGGTGGAATTGAAGCCGGCTTGCGCGCGCTGGGGTTCGATGTCGACCTCGCGAGCAGCGAAAGTCACCTGTGTTGCGGCTCGGCAGGAACTTACTCGATCCTGCAACCGGAACTCGCCATGGAGCTGCGCGACCGCAAGCTTGAGTTTCTCGCGAAGCTCGAACCGCATTGCATTATCTCGGCGAACGTGGGCTGCATCCAGCATCTGCAGTCCGGCACCCTCATTCCGGTGAAGCACTGGATCGAAGTGTTGGACGAGGCTCTCCGGCCCGACTCCCGCGAACCGGCCGCGGCCGGAGCCGCTTAATGTGTTTGGTTCTCGTGGTTTGGCGCGTGCATCCGCGGTACTCGTGTGTGGTGGCGGCGAATCGGGATGAATTCCACGCGCGTCCGACAGCTCCTGCCGAGTGGTGGCCGCACCGGCCGCAGATACTCGCCGGACGGGATCTCGAGGCCGGCGGAACCTGGCTCGGCCTCACCCGCACCGGTCGATTTGCCGCGCTCACGAATTACCGCGATCTCGAACAGCGCCGTGCGCAGGCACCGAGCCGCGGGGCGCTCGTGACATCCATGCTCGAGTCGGGCGCCACGGTCGCGGAGGGTTTGGCATATCTGCGCCGAGTGGGCGCGGACTACAATGTCTTCAATTTGATCTTCTCCGACGGCGAGCGGCTCGGCATCTATGAAAGCGTGCTTGGGCGGGGACGCGAGCTCGCGCCGGGGATCTACGGGCTGTCGAATCACTTGCTCGACACGCCCTGGCCCAAGGTGCAAAACGCCAAGGGCCGATTGCAAGCGGCGCTTGACGACATGACCGGCACCGCCCCGTTGCTCGGCTTGTTGCGCGACGACCGGCCGGCACCCGATGCGCAATTGCCGCGCACCGGCGTGAGCCTGGAATGGGAGCGGCTGCTCTCGAGCGCCTTCGTGCGGGCGCCGGATTACGGCACGCGCTGCTCGACAATTATTCGCATTGAAACCCAGGGCCGCGCATACTTTGACGAGTGGAGTTGGAACTCGGTCGGGGCGGATGTCGGCATGATCAGCCTGCAGTTCGCGCTGGAGCCACATTATGTTCAAACGGGTGCTGCTCTGTTATGACGGGTCGGAGGTGGGTCGACGGGCGCTGAAGCGCGGCGCGGAACTTGCCATACTCGTCGGCGCGCAGGTCTCGGTGTTGTCCATCATTCCGGGTGGGGTCGCAGCGCCCGCGGTCGTCGCCGGCGCCGCCGGCCATGCATGCCTGGTCGACGAGGAGGCCGGCTATCGCCAGATTCTCGATGAGTCCGTCGAATGGCTGAAAGCGCGCGGCGTCTCCGCCGACGGATACTTGGCGAGCGGCAACACCATTGAGCAAATCGTCGCATTCTCGCGGCGGTTAGGCGTAGATCTCATCGTGCTGGGTCACTACCCACAACCGTCGGGCGGATTTTGGTGGGGCAGCCCGAGCCGTACGTCGCTGGCCGAGCGCGCCAAGTGCTGCGTTTTCGTGGCAGTCGATGAGGCCGAGCACGCGCCCTCAAGCGCGGCTTAGTGCTAAGTCGACGGCCAGCCCAAGTTTCGCAACGATTGCCTCCAGTTCACCGTCGCTGGCATTGTAAGGCGGCGCGATGATGATGGTATCGCCCGCAGTTCCGTCGACATTGCCGGAACAGGGATAACAAATCAGCCCGTCGGCAAAGGCGCGCGCTCCGATGTCGAAACTTAAGGAGCGTTCGGCCGGAAACGGCGCCTTCGTCTCGCGGTCGCGAACCAATTCGATGCCGATGAAGAATCCCCGCCCGCGGACATCGCCGACCTCGTCGAATTTCGACAGGGCTTGACGAATGTTCTCCTTGAAAGTGCCGCCGACGGCGCGCACTCGCTCGAGCAGCCGGTCGCGCTCAACGATGTGCTGCACGGCGAGTCCTGCCGCACAGGCGGCGGTATGTCCGGTGAACGTGTGTCCCGTCATGAACGCACCATGCTCGCTGTGAATGGGTGCGGCGACGCGCGCGGTGACGAGCGTTGCTCCCAACGGGATGTAACCGCCGGCCAAGCCTTTGGCGATGCTCATGATGTCCGGGACCGCGTCGTCGTGTTCCAATGCGCGCCAGGTGCCGCTGCGCCCGGCGCCGCACATCACTTCGTCGGCGATCAACAGCACGTCGTGCTTGCGGCAAACCGTTTGGATGGCTCGTGCGTAGCCGTCGGGCGCCGGCACGACACCGCCGGCCGCGCCCACGATGGGTTCGAACACGAATGCGGCAACGTTTTGCGGCCCCAGGGACAGGATGGTGTGCTCGAGCTCGGCGGCCAGATGGGCGGTGAGGCCTTGTTCGGATACGCCGTCGGGCCGCCGGTACGCGTTCGCCGCGGATACGAAGGTGGCGTCGAGCAGGCTCCCTTCGAAGGCGCGGCGCCGCTGGGCGAAATCGGAGATGGACAGCGCGCCCAAGGTATTGCCGTGCCAAGACCGCCGCCGCGCTATGAATCGGCGTTTGGTACCAAGCCCGCGGGCCGCAAAATGCTGAAGCGCGATCTTCATTGCCGACTCGACCGCTTCCGATCCGCTGCAGGTATAGACGATGTCCGTGAACTCGCCGCCGCACAGGCGCAGCACCGTTTCGGTCAGGCCTTCGAGCGCCGAGCTCGTGAATAGATATCGATAGGCGTAGGCGATCGAATCGAGCTGCTCCCTGATGGCCGCGTTGACCTCGGGGTGGGCGTGGCCCACACAGAACACCGCAGGGCCGCCGGAGCCATCCAGATAGCGCTTGCCGGCAGTGTCGAACAGGTAGCTGCCTCTGCCGCGGACGATGCGCGGCAATTTCTCGATTCCGAACCCGCTGGGGCGGTTTTTCATTGACTATCCCTTACCGGCAATATGCGAATATATCGCATGGCATCGCAGGCCCCTTCCTTACCGGAACCGCCACCGCTCGCGATTCGGGACCGAGCCCTCGGAATCATTGCGACGGCGACGGTGCTGGCGCTGCTGTACTTTGCGCGCGACGTATTGGTTCCGATCACCTTGGCTGTCATCTTAAGCCTGTTGATCGCGCCTTTGGTGCGGGCGCTGCGGCGCCTCGGCCTGGGTCAGACCCTCTCGGTGCTGGCGGCCGTCGTGGTATTGGCGTTCTCCTTTGCGGCGGTCGCGGGCGTCATCGGTTCGCAATTCGTGCATATGGCGGCGAGCCTGCCCCGCTACGAACGCACCATCGAACGCAAGCTGCGGACGCTGAACGCCGTCACGGTCGGCAAGTTCAATGGGCTCACCGGAGCGCTGGGGCGCCTGACGGACAGACACGCGCGCACCGACCCGCCGCCGCCTGCCGATCAGCCGCGCACTCTGGAACAGCCCAATGTCACCGCTGGCGCCGTGCCGATCCCCGTGGAGCTGCACGAACCGCCGCCGAATGGCCTGCAGGTCATAGAAAAGATTGTCGGATCGGTCTGGGTGCCGATCGAGACCACCGGTATCGTGCTCGTCGTGCTGGTGTTCGTTTTGCTGGAACATGAAGCCTTGCGCGATCGCTTCATCCGCATCGCCGGCGGCGCCGACATTCGACTGACGACCCTCGCGATCAACGACGCCGGCGAGCGCCTGTCGCGATTTTTTGTGTCGCAATTCGCCGTGAACCTTGGGGTCGGGCTGATGATCTGGATCGGGCTCAGCGTCATCGGCCTGCCTCATCCGCTGCTCTGGGGTGCGCTGGCCGGAGTGCTGCGCTTCGTGCCGTACGTCGGGGTCTGGATTGCCGCGCTGTGTTCAGTGCTGCTGGCCGCCGCCGTCGATCCGGAGTGGACCTTGGCCTTGTCAACTCTGGGTCTATTCATCGTCGTCGAGTTGATCGCCGGCCAGCTGGTCGAGCCGCAGCTGTACGGTCATACCACGGGTCTATCGCCCCTCTCAGTGGTCATCGCGGCGATATTCTGGAGCTGGCTGTGGGGCCCCATCGGCCTGATCGTGTCCACTCCGTTGACCCTTTGCCTGTTGGTTGCCGGAAGGCACATCAAGGCGCTCAGCCTGCTCGATATCTTGTTGGGCGATGCACAGGCGCTCACCATGCCGGAGCGTTTCTATCAGCGCGCCCTGTCGGCCGATTCCCAGGAGATCATCGCCGGCGCGCGGGTTTTTCTCAAACGCGACACATTCGCCAATTATTGCGACCTGGTGCTGATGCCCGCGCTGCACCTGGCCCGGATGGACGTCCTCGCGGGCGCCATCAGCGTCGATCAGCAAACCAAGGTTCGCAGCGCGATCGTCGCGGTGATCGCAGCCATCGGCGGCGAGCACGGCTCGCTGTCGCGCCGCCATCGCCAGTCCTCGGTTCTCGACGGCGGAAACCCCGGCCGTCAGCTGCGCAAGCAGCGTGAACAGATCAGCGGCCGCTGGCAGGGCCCCCTGGTCGTTCCCGCGGGGTCCGTCGTGGTGTGCGTGGGCTTGGGATCCATGGCCGACGATTTGGCGACGGAACTATTGGTGCGCATTTTACGCGAGCAAAAAATAGATGCCCGGCACATGTCGATCGAGGACATGGCGGCGGCGGCGCCGCCCGAGGCTGCCGACGCGGTCTCCATCGTGTACGTCGTCAGTGCCTTTCCGAACGAGGAGCGCAGCCGCGGCGACGCCACGGCCCAGGAATTGCGCCGGCGATTCCCGAATGCATGCATCGTCGCGGTGCTGCTGCCGGGAATGCTGCTGCAGCCGGAGATCCCATTCGACAGCATGCGCGGTGCCGACAAAGAGGCGTGGTCCTTGGGGCAGGCGGTGGAGATCTGTCTCGATATGCACCGCGCGCCGGCGCAGGCATGACATCCGAGATGCGCGCCCCGTATATTCGCATCCGTTGGCGCATTTTTTCCTTGTTGTTCGGCTTCGGGTTCCTCGCCTATCTGCAGCAAAAGAGCATCACGGTGACGGCCGAGCCCATGATGCCGGAATTGGGTCTCAGCCAATTTCAGATCAGTTTGATCGAGTGGGCGTTCGTTCTGGGCTATGGGCTGTTCCAGCTTCCGGGGGGCATTTTTGGCCAGCGCCAGGGCGCGCGGCGCACCTTCGTCATCATCGGGCTCGCCGCGTTTCTGGCAACCGTTGCGACGCCGCTGGCGCCGTACTGGCTGACGGGAGCCGGTTTGTTTGCCGTGTTGCTGCTGCTGCAGCTGCTGCTCGGCTGCTCACAGGCGGCGATCTTTCCGGTGTCCGCCGGGGTGTTCGAGGTTTGGTTTCCTCCCCGGCGCTGGGCCTTCGTGCAGGGCCTGCAGACCATGGGGTTGGGTCTCGGCGCGGCGTTCACCCCGCCGCTCATCACCCACCTCATGTCGGCGTTGGGATGGCAGCGGGCGCTGCTCTGGGCGAGCCTGCCGGCCATCGCGTTGATAGCGATTTGGGCATGGTATGGGCGCAACGCGCCGCGCGAGCATCCATCGGTGTCGGCCGATGAGCTCGCGGAGATCGGCAGTGAGGACATCGCGCCCGTCGATGCCCATATCAGCGCGAAGCAGCTGCTCAGCATTCTCACGAACCGCAATGTGCTGCTGCTGGGGATCTCCTATCTGTGCCTGAATTACTCGTTTTATTTGCTTTCCAACTGGGTGTTTCTGTACCTGGTGCAAGAGCGGAAATTTTCCGTATTGGAAAGCGGCTGGCTGGCGAGCACGCCGCCCCTGGCAGCGGCCGTGGGCGCGGGCGTCGGCGGGCTGATCACCGGCGCGCTATGCGTTCGCTTCGGCAACCGCTGGGGCTACCGCCTGGTGCCGATGTTTGCGATGCCGGTTGCCGGCGCGTTGCTGTTGGTCTCGGTCAATGCCACCAATCCCTATTGGGCGGTGGTCGGGCTCGCCTGTTGTTTCGCGGCGGTGGAACTCAATGAAGGCGCCTATTGGGGCGCCGCCATGACACTGGGGCGCGGCGAGACCATGGCCGTGAGCGGTGTCATGAACACCGGCGGCAATTTGGGCGGCATCATCGGCATTCCCATCATCGGCTATTTGTCCGGAGAGCATTTGTGGCGCGCCGCCTTTGTCGTCGGCGCGGGATTCGCGGTCGCGAGCGCCCTGGCGTGGCTCGGAATCGAGGTCGATCAGCCGGCGGGCGCGGCAGCGGAGCGCGCGGCGCTGGAATAGGAGAGGAGTTTGAAAACGATTGTAGTGACAGGGGCGGCGCAGGGCGTCGGCCTTGCGACGGCCTCGCTGCTGGCACAACGCGATTACCGTGTGATTCTGTTGGACGTCCGGCCGCTCGACGATTGCGTGGACCGGCTGCGCGGCGCGGGCGCGCAAGTCGCCGGCCTCACGGGCGATGTTTCCTCCGAACCGTTCGTGCAGCAAGTGGCGCAAAGGATCGCCCTCGAATACGGTGCGGCCGACGGTTTGGTGAACAACGCCGGCATCAGCCTCATCGCCCCGGCGGAGGAGACCACCGCCGCGCAATGGCAGCGCGTCATGAATATCAATCTGTTCGGCCCGTTCTTGTTGTGCCGATATCTCGGAGCGCAGATGCTCGAGCGGCGCCGCGGCAGCATCGTGAACGTGGCGTCGGTCGCCGGACTCGCGGGCGTCAGTCATCGCAGCGCCTACAATGCGTCGAAACACGGCCTGATCGGTCTCACCAAAA